>Ga0105055_10004614_pt1 | contig 19997 bp, 19 predicted proteins | sample BON03_FD_78090 | JGI IMG/M metagenome (GOLD analysis project Ga0105055, IMG submission 78090) | Freshwater microbial communities from Lake Bonney liftoff mats and glacier meltwater in Antarctica - BON-03 | ecosystem: Environmental > Aquatic > Freshwater > Ice > Glacier meltwater | place: Lake...
GCGAGCCAAAGAGGATTCCCGTGAGTTCCATAACTCTGTGCGCGTCGAACAGGGGAGTGCGATTACGGTCCTTGCGGACCAGACATCCTTGCCCGTCACCGTGCACAACGATTTGCCCTCTGAAGTAGTTGTCACTTTGGTTCTTCGCCCAACCACCGGGATTCTTGCTATTGAGCAGCCCGAGATTACCCTCACTATTCCCGCTGGCAGCTCGACCCGAACCCTCGTTCCCGTTCGTTCTCTGGCCAATGGCACCACACCGGTCGAGTTCACCCTGCTGAGCGCCGCCGGGGACTCCATCGGCGAAATGGTCACCATTCCCATCACCATTCGGGCGGGCTGGGAAGGTGTAATCTCCGTGGTTCTTTCTCTCGTGGTGGGGGGAACGTTTGCCTTTGGTCTCGTGCGAGCCATCCAACGTCGCCGCAAAGACCGCGAGGTTATCGCGTGAGTTCCACCGCAGCCTCCGGTGGTGTCGGGCGAGCCAGCGTGATTCTCGCCTCCGGAACAGTGGTCTCGAGGCTTCTCGGATTCATCAGCGCCATCATTTTGGCCAGAACACTGGGAATTGTCGGGTCCGGCGCTGACACTTTTGCGCTGGCAAACCAGCTCCCCAACAACATCTATGCCCTGATAGCTGGTGGTGTGTTGAGCGCCATCCTTGTTCCCCACATTGTGAAGGCGGGGCTTGACCGTGATGGCGGCCAGAGTTTCATCAACAAAATTGTGACGCTTGGCTTTGTCATTTTTCTTGCCGTCGCGATTCTTGCCACCCTGCTTGCCCCCGCACTGATTGGTCTGTATGCGCAGCAGGGCACCGATGGCGGCAGAGGACTCAGTGCGGAAGAAATGGCTCTTGCCACCGCTTTTGCTTACTGGTGTCTACCCCAAATTCTCTTTTATGCGCTCTACAGCCTCCTTAGTGAAGTACTCAACGCGAGGAAAGTATTTGGCCCTTTCACCTGGGCTCCCGCGCTGAACAACATTGTGGCCATGACAGGCCTCATTGCTTTTAGCCTCATTTTCCCCGATGCCACAACATCGAGCGCTCCTTCCTGGACGCAGGGGATGGTGGTGCTTCTCGCCGGGTCGGCGACGTTGGGCGTGGCAGCACAAGCACTGATTTTGTGTGTTTTTTGGAGAAGGGCCAAACTCACCTTTCGCCCCGATTTCCGTTGGCGGGGTGTGGGCCTGGGGAAAACGGGCAGAGCCGCCTCATGGATGTTTGGCATGATTGTTGTCGCCCAATTGGCCGGGATTGTTCAATCCAATGTGGCGTCCTTGGCCGCCGGATCAGAGGCTCCAAGTCTCGCCATTCTCCGCTTCTCCTGGTTGATCTTTATGTTGCCGCACTCTGTTGTTGCGGTCTCCATGGCAACGGCCTATTTCACCAGGATGTCCACCAACGCCAGAGACGGGAACTCTGTGGCGCTTGCCCACGATATCCGCGAATCTTTGACGCGGGTGGGCGTCTTTATGGTGTTGGCGTGCGTGGGTTTGATTGTGGTGGCGCTGCCATTTGCCCGCCAGTTTGGTGGACAACAGGAGTCTCTTCAGGCAATGGCGCTGGTCATCATGTTGTATTCACTCGGACTTGTTCCCTTCAGTGTGTTGTTTATTGTCCAGCGGGTGTTTTATGCGCTGGAGGACACCCGCACGCCATTTTTTCTCCAGCTGGTGCAAGCAACCGTTTTTGTGGCACTCGCACTGGTGGTGTCCACGTATCCCCTTGGCGAGATTGCCTTTGGCCTGGCACTCTCGGCCAGCGTCGCTGGCTCTGTGCAGACCGTCATTGCGCTTGTCGCCATGAAAAGGAAACTGCGGGGGTTCGCGTACGGTCCCGTTTTTCGCGCCTACGCCTCGTTCGTGCTGGCGGCGCTTCCCGCGTCTACTGCTGGAGTGGGAATCCTCGTTGCCTTTGGTGGCATGGGGGAGGGCGCAGCCACCGCATCGGCTCTCTCGGCCGCGGGCGTCGGGGGGCTGATCACCGTGGTGATGAGTGCGGTCTACATCCTCACGCTGTTGATGCTCGGAAATGACGATGTACGAGCCGTTCTTTCGCCGATTCTTCGACGCCTCGGTATACAGCGTCCGGATAGCTCTTCGTCTTAGACTGATGGCGTAGTCATTAACTCGAAAGTAGAGAATTATGCGAGAGCTCGTCATCATCGGGTCTGGACCCGCCGGCTACACCGCTGCGATTTATGCAGCCAGGGCCAACTTGCACCCTCTGGTGATTGCTTCCTCCGTTGAGTTTGGCGGTGACTTGATGAACACCACGGATGTGGATAATTTCCCTGGCTTTCCCGAGGGAATCATGGGCCCCGAGCTGATGACCCACATGCAAAAGCAGGCCGAACGCTTTGGGGCTGAAGTTGTGTATGACGATGTCGCCTCTGTCGAACTGGAGGGCCCCACCAAAAGGCTCACCCTCGGCAACGGGGACGTGGTCGAAGCAAGAACCGTGATCGTCGCGAGCGGTTCCGCCTATCGGAAACTCGGTATCCCTGACGAAGATCGCCTTAGCGGTTACGGGGTGTCATGGTGTGCCACGTGCGATGGTGCTTTTTACCGCCAAAAAACTGTCGCTGTCGTCGGTGGTGGTGACTCCGCGATGGAAGAGGCTACTTTTCTTACCCGCTTCGCCGACAAGGTTTATGTCATTCATCGCTCTGACAAACTTCGTGCCTCCGCCGCGATGCAAGACCGCGCGGAGAATGACCCCAAAATAGAATTTATATTTAACTCCACGGTGGAACACATCTACGGTGACGAGCTCGTCCAGGGTGTTGGTCTCGTTGACACCGTCACCAAAGAAGAAAAGACGCTCGACGTGAGCGGATTGTTCATTGCGATTGGCTCTGATCCCCGCACCCATGTCATCCACGGTCAGCTGACGTTGACCGATCAGGGGACCATCGAAGTCCGCGGGCGCACTTCACACACCAACTTAGAAGGCGTGTTTGCTGCCGGAGACGTCATCGACCCCTCCTACCGCCAAGCCGTCACCGCAGCAGGTTCCGGCTGCGTCGCTGCGTTGGATGCCCAGCACTACCTCGAAGCTGTTGCCGCAACTCCTGAGCTTCACACCCAGACCGCCTAACCCCACGAAGGAGCACACCATGAGTGCAGCACGCGATGTTACCGATGCAAGTTTCGCCACCGATGTTCTCGCGAGCGAAAAGACCATCATGGTGGATTTTTGGGCCGAATGGTGTGGTCCGTGTCGCGCCGTTTCTCCCATTCTCGATCAGATTGCCACCGAACATGCCGACAAACTTGATGTCGTCAAACTGAATGTGGATGACAACCCCGAAACAGCCATGAAATACCAGGTCACCTCCATTCCCACCATGAAGGTATTCAGAGGTGGCGAAGTGGTCAAAACCGTGATCGGCGCGAAACCCAAGCCGGCACTCGAATCAGACTTGGCAGAATTTTTAGCCTAAGCACTGTTCCCTTGGACCCCCAAGGTCTATTCTTAAGGCTCTTACCCCTCAACCCACCAAGGCCATCATGATGTCACCAGGTTCCGGAATCTCCCTCGACCCATGGTTTGATAACTATGCTGAGCGAGCCTCCGGTTTGACCGCCAGTGAAGTGCGGGCACTTTTCGCTGTGGCAAGCCGTCCCGAAGTGGTCTCCCTTGCAGGAGGGATGCCCTTCGTTTCGGCACTGTCTTTTGATAAAGTCAGCGCCTCCGCGGAACGGGTTCTGACCCATCACGGAGCAAGTGCTCTGCAGTATGGCTCGGGGCAAGGCTTACCCAGGCTTCGTGAACGCATCCTCGACATTATGGCGCTGGAGGGCATTCGGGCAAGTGTGGACGACATTGTCGTCACCACCGGGTCGCAGCAGGGGCTCGACCTGGTCGCGAAACTCTTCATCAACCCCGGAGATGCCGTCATCGCCGAATCGCCCAGTTATGTAGGGGCGATAGGAGTATTTCGCTCCTACCAGGGCAGCGTGGAACATGTGGATATGGACGAGTGGGGAATGATTCCTCACGCGCTTGTGGAGCGCATCGCATCGCTTCGCGAAGCTGGCACACCAATCAAATTTCTGTACCTTGTTCCAAGCTTTCAAAACCCTGCCGGAGTCACGCTCTCGGCCAATCGGCGACTCGAAATCCTTGATATTGCCAAAGACAACGGAATCCTGATCATTGAAGACAACCCTTACGGTCTGCTCTGGTTTGATGAGCCACCACCCCACGCTATTCGGTCAGCAGACGATGCCGGTGTGATTTATTTGGGATCTTTTTCCAAAACTTTTGCCCCCGGTTTGCGGGTGGGTTGGGTGGTTGCACCCCACGGCATCCGAGAGAAGCTGGTATTGGCCTCAGAGGCTGCGATCTTGTCACCCAGCTCCTTTGCCCAAATGATTGTCGCCGACTACCTTGAGAACAATGACTGGAAGGGTCAAATCGACATCTTCCGTGGGATTTACCAAGAACGTCGGGATGCGATGGGTAACGCTCTTGCCACCCACCTGCCCACCATCGCTCACACCACACCCACCGGCGGGTTTTATATGTGGCTCACCCTTCCCGAAGGTTTAGATTCTAAAGAAATGTTGCCTCGAGCCATCACAGAGCTCGTTGCCTACACACCGGGCACAGCGTTTTTTGCCAACGGTGATGGAAGGGCCAACCTCCGGTTGTCCTTCTGCTATCCCACACCGGAGTTCATTGAGGAGGGCATCAAACGCCTCGCCCGAGTTATTACCGAAGAGATTGAACTCCTTGAGACTTTTGGCCCCAGCACCTCTGCTGCGCCACTCGCGCGAACCCTGGATGCGCCGCCACCGGAAGTGAACTAAACATGGCGGCAGCCACCAGAGTGCTGGTGCTCTCTGGGGGAATATCCCACGAACGAGATATTTCACTCCGGTCGGGCAGACGAGTGGCGGACGGCTTGTCCGCTCACGGGCTCAGCGTGACGATTCGTGACCCGGACGCCAGCCTGTTGGCATATCTTGGCAGCGAAAAGCCAGACGTTGTATGGCCCGTACTGCACGGTGCTTCAGGGGAAGACGGCGCTCTGCGCGACCTTCTCGACATGCTCGGCGTGGTCTATGTCGGGTCTACAGCGGATGGAACACGGCTGGCTTGGAATAAACCTGTTGCGAAGACGCTTGTTAAACGCTCCGGTGTCGCAACACCGGCCTCAATTACCCTCTCGCGTGATGCGTTTCGCGAACTTGGGGCAGAAAGTGTGCTGACGACCGTAGCCGAAAGCCTCGGACTTCCCCTGGTGGTCAAGCCCGCATTCGGTGGTTCCGCTCAAGGCGTCAGCTGGGTTCACTCCACAGATGAATTACGTGGAGCGATGGTGCACGCCTTCACTTACGCCGACAGTGCCCTCGTCGAGCGCCAGGTCCTCGGAGTTGAGGTCTGTGTCACCATCATCGACACGGGGGATGGCCCACGAGCTATTCAGGCGGTCGAAATCGAGCCCCTCTCTGGCAGATATGACTTCGAAGCCAGGTACACGGCAGGAGCCACGCGCTTTTACACGCCACCGCGGCTCGGTGAAATAGTTCAGGCCACCGTCCATGATCACGCCCTCTTGGCGTTTAACGCTCTTGGCTTGCGCCACGTCGCCCGAATTGATTTCATTGTCGACAATGCGGGAGTCCCCTGGTTTTTGGAAGCCAGCACTATGCCCGGTCTGACCGAGACATCGAGCACGGTGTTAGCCCTTGATGCAGCGGGATATGAAGTCGGCGGCGTGTACTCAGCACTCGTTAATTCTGCGCTGGCTAGTTCTGTCGCGAGCTAGCCTCGCCAAAGCCCGGTTCTCCCAGCTCAGCGAGAATGCGGTTCAGGTCGCCCACCGTGGCAAAATCTATCGAGAGGGTTCCCTTGGTTTTGGATAGGTTAATGCGCACTCGAGTATTCAAGCGGTCGCCCATGCTCTCGGCAATCTCGTTCAACTGATCGCTGCGCCCGCCTTGGCGCACTTTCTTCCCACCTGGACCGGAGGCCTTGACTAAGCCTGCCGCCTCCTCAGCTTGGCGAACAGTCAACGACTGAGCCACGATTTTCTTTGCAAGCGCCGCCTGCGCGTCGTGGTCGCCCACCGAGAGCAAAGCCCGCGCGTGGCCGGCGGATAATACGCCCGAGGACACCTTCGCCTGAAGCCCCTCGGGGAGGCGAAGCAACCTCAGCGTGTTGGTTACCTGCGGCCGCGAGCGGCCCAGGCGGGTAGCGAGTTCATCTTGAGTGATCCCAAAGTCCGACAGCAGCTGCTGATACGCCGAGGCTTCTTCTAGGGGGTTGAGGTTGGCGCGGTGCAAGTTCTCCAACAGGGCATCCCGCAGCATGGCGTCATCGGAGGTTTCTCGAACCACCGCGGGGATCGTGGCAAGCCCTGCAGCAATGGCGGCGCGCAGGCGCCGCTCACCCATGATTAACTCATAAGCGACGTTGCCCTCGGGCGGTGTCAGGGGTCGAACCACAATGGGTTGCAAAACACCAAACTCACCCACAGAGTGAATCAACTCGTCGAGCTCCTCTTGGCGAAATTCTCGGCGCGGCTGTTGAGCGTTTGGCCTAATAGAAGACGGAGGAACCTCTACCAAGGTTGCGCCGGGAACCTCCGCTAAGGGGACCCCAGTGGAGCTGGGTGAAGGGAAAAAAACGTCAACGGGGCGGTCCCCGGGGATCGGAGCGCTAGGGATGAGAGCACCTATTCCCCGGCCGAGACCTGTTCTTTTTTGCGCCATTAGTGCTGTGCTCCTCTGTGGGCCATTTCGAGTGCTGCTTCTTGATATGCGACGGCTCCCGGGGATCCGACGTCGTAGGCGACTACTGTCTGGCCGTAGCTCGGAGCCTCAGACACTCTCACCGAACGTGGGATCACCGTGGTGAGCACCTGGTGGGGAAAGTGGGTACGAACGTCCTGCACGACCTGATGAGCCAGATTCGTCCGTCCATCAAACATCGTCAACAGAATGGTAGACAGGGTCAGGCCAGGATTGAGATGGCCTTTAACAAGGTCAATATTTCTCACCAGCTGGCTGACACCCTCCAAAGCGTAGTACTCGCACTGGATGGGAATCATCACCTCTTTTGCTGCAACAAAAGCGTTCACCGTCAGCAATCCGAGCGATGGCGGGCAATCAATAATGATGTAGTTGACGGCTGCGCCCGAGGGTGAAGAAAGAAAGCGCTCCAACGACCGCGCAAGGCGATACTCCCTCGCCGCCATCGACACCAACTCGATCTCCGCCCCCGCAAGGTCGAGGGTGGACGGGGAACACCAAAGAAGAGGGTTCTCCGGACTCTGGCGCAAGGTGTCAACGAACTCCGTTGTGCCCACGACCACATCGTAAATACTCTCTATGTCGCCGTGATGGTCGATGCCCAACGCTGTGGAGGCATTGCCCTGCGGGTCAAGATCGATTACGACTACCGTGGCGCCAAAATTGGCCAAGGACGCGGCAATGTTCACCGCGGTTGTCGTCTTCCCGACCCCACCCTTCTGATTAGCGACTGCGATGACCCGCGGTGACGCCGGTCGGGGCGCTGTCGCTACCTTCAGCTGAGCGCGGCGCCGGGAAAGGTCCGCGAGCTCGGTTGCTAACGGCGTTGACGAATCAAAAGCTCCTTGCGTCACCGGTGCGGCCCCTCCAATGTTTCACGTGAAACATTCCTTCTATCCGCCCACTGTAGCCCGAAATATTCGAGTCTCTTCTGTTCCATATTCGGGACCCGTGATCTCTACGCGAGGGTTCACCAAATGGACCTCCACCATCACGGACGCAGCTGATCGAATTTCTTCGTCAACCTTTTGGCCCTTCATTAACAGGAGCTCTCCTCCGCGGCGAAGGAGAGGTACGCACAAAGGAATGAGGGTCTTCAGCGCGCTCACGGCACGAGCTGTCACACAGTCCACGGTGATGTCCCCCACCAGCTCTTCCGCGCGCTGGTTTACAACGGTCACGTTAGTGAGGCCCAACCTCACGGCTTCCTCTTCGAGCCAAGTTGCTCGCCGTCCAAGGGGCTCGATCAGTGTGCATTGAACATCCGGCCGCATGACAGCCACCACGAGGCCCGGAAACCCGGCGCCTGAACCGACGTCGGCCAATGATCCTGGGGGAACCTTCAAAGCAAGCAACCCAGAGTTTAGGATGTGCCGACTCCACAGGCGGTCCAATTCACGGGGGCCGACCAGCCCCAATTCCTCGCCCCACGTCGCAATATGGTCAGCCATATCGCGGAGCGCGTCAAGCGCTTCACCACATACATCCCGAGCACCTGCGGGCTCTGGTTCAATTGTCGAATGTTTCACGTGAAACATTTCCTAAGACGACGGAGAAATGACCGTGTGTCTATCGGCACCCTCGCCTTGGGATCCTGACTGGTAGCCCTTCTCGCTCACCATGTCGTGAACGAGCTTGCGCTCATAACTGCTCATCGACGGCAGGGCCGCAGATTTTGCTCCCGCATCAATTTTCTCGATAGCCACGTTGACAAGCTTCTCAAGTTCTTTGGCCCGATTGTCCCGCGAGCCTGCGACGTCGAGCACGAGGCGCGCAAACTCGCCCGTCTTTTGCTGCACAGCCAGACGCGTCAGGTCCTGCAGAGCACCAACCACGTCAGGGGAAGAAAGTACGCGGAGATCATCGTTGTCCGGGGCTCCCACGGTGACGTAGGTACGACCAGTCTTGACCTCGATTTCGATATCTCCATCTAAATCAGCAATGTCCAGAAGGGTCTCAAGGTAATCCGCAGCCAACTCACCCTCATCGGGAACAACAATTTCACTATCAGTGGTTGCCATTATTTCCTCTTCTTCTTTTTCTTCTTCGCCCGGTCTTTACTCTTTGGCTGTTCCCGTTGGCGGCGTTCCTCTTTGGCTTCTTCTTCTGAGTCTTCTTCGATCAGAACAATTCCTTTACGCTCTAGCTTCTTCGCAAGGCGAATATCTCGAGCAATAGCAGCGTCGCTGCCCGGGGTAGGCATGTTACGAATCACAATGAACTGCTGGCCCATAGTCCAGAAGTTCGATATTAGCCAGTACGTCATCACGCCGAGTGCAAAGTAGAAGCCTGAAAAGAGAAAAACCAGGGGAAGCATGTACAGCAGAATCCTCTGCTGGCGATACATGGGGCTTTCTTTCATAGCGGGAGATTGGTTCTTCGACATGATCTGTAGCTGGGTAATGAACTGAGAGGCAGACATCAGCACCACCATCACCGCAGCAACAACGATGACCGCCACGGTAGCGGAGGAAGACAGTGTGGACTCTTCGCTAAAAGCAAACGACATGGTGGCTTGGAGGGGTGCAAGACCGAACAGTTTCGCTTGGCCAAACTGTTCGGCAAGCTCCTCGGTCATAAACGACACCCCGGCGCGGCCCTCGCCAGCCGTCGTCAACACTCGGAAAAGACCGAAAAAGATCGGCATTTGGAGTAAAAGGGGAAGACAGGAGGAGAACGGGTTCGTTCCGGCCTTGCTGTAAAGGGCCATCGTTTCTCTCGACATTGCTTCGCGAGAGAACTGGTCTTTCTTTCCTTTGTATTTATCTTGAATCTTTTTAAGCTCTGGCGAAATCTCCATCATTCTTCGCTGACTTCTAATTTGACGCACAAAGACCGGGATGAGCGCGGCTCGAACGATAAGCACGAGAGTGGTAATCGACAGAAACCACGTAGCGCCCGAGGCAGGGTCCATTCCTAAAAATTCTAAACCAGCGTGAGCGCTGGCCAGCACGGCCTCAATGACCCATCGAATAGGCCAGAGAATTGTGTCAATTACGCCCAAAATCTTACCTTCCCTTTACCCGCACAAACCCTACCGGGGTTATTTCGTAGTGAGCTCGCAGGTGTTCTGGGGGATCATCAATGCCACCCTTAGCCCACGGATTACAGCGCAGAATTCTTATAAAACCCAAGCCTATTCCCCACAGCGCTCCGCTGCGTTGAATCGCTCGGAAAGCATAGAGGGAACAGCTCGGGTAATACCTGCACACCTCCCCATACAGAGGGGAGATAACTTTTCGATAGCCCATGAGGAATGCCAAAGCGCTGTTGCGCGGCACCAGAGCAAGTGTGAGACCGACCATTCTCACGGCGCCAACACGCGCGTCGATTCGTCCCATGCTTGGGACAATTCCACAAAACTTGCGCGACCGGCCTCCGGTAAAGCCCGCACCACGACGTCGAACCCTACCGGTGAGGCATCAATCAACGTCTTGGCCAGTGACCGTAGTCGGCGTTTGACACGATTTCGCGCGACAGCATTACCGACTTTTTTAGAAACCACGCACCCAAAGCGGGAAGCGATCTCCGGGTCAGTGCCCCTCACGCTCACCACAAAAAATGGCGTGGCCAGGCGGCGACCCTTGCGCTGGGTGAAGCGCAACTCATCGCCTGTAACGATTCGATGTGCCCGCGCCAACACGGGAACCCGCTCTAGGCGGAAAGCTTGGTGCGGCCCTTGCGGCGACGAGCCGCAAGGATAGCGCGGCCTGCACGGGTACGCATACGCAAACGAAAACCGTGGACCTTGGATCGGCGACGGTTATTGGGCTGAAACGTGCGCTTGCTCATGACAAAATCTCCTCGATACCTGACCAGCTTTAGCCGGCTAAACCTGAGCCCGACTGGGCAACACTACAGGATAAGCCGGTTTTTGGCCATGGTCAAACTAAATTTCTCAGTTGGAGTTATCCACAGGTATTCTCTACTGTTATCGTCAGTATTTCCTTGACTCCTAAAGTGGGTTTCTTGGTTATCCACAGCACAAGAAGGGCCTCTTTGTGAGCCAGAGGGAAAGCGATGTCACCGATATTTGGCGAGCGGTAAAAGGTAATCTCGCGACAGACAACCGCATCACTCCTCAACTATGGGGTTTCTTAGATTTGGTGAAGCCTCGCGGTGTCATGGCCGGAGTGCTTTATTTGGAGGTTCCCAACGAACTGACGCGGGGAATGTTGGAGCAGCGTGTTCGTCTCCCCCTCCTCACTGCTTTAGAGAGCACAGAGGATGCGAAGGTCAGCAGCTTCGCTATTGTCGTGAACCCGGATATTGAAAGTGACGTTCTCCAGATTCCGTCGGAAGATCACCTCACTCCCGATGTTTATGTTGACTCATCGTTACGAGACCCGACGCCCTCCGGAAAATACCAATCTCATCTCAACGGGAAATACAGCTTCGACAATTTTGTTATCGGGTCTTCAAACCGCTTTTCCCACGCTGCTGCAGTTGCTGTTTCAGAGGCGCCGGCGAAGGCCTATAACCCGCTGTTCATCTACGGCGGTTCGGGGCTAGGAAAAACGCACCTTCTCCATGCCATTGGTCACTATGCACGGAGCCTGTTCAAGGGACTTCGTGTTCGGTATGTCAGTTCCGAAGAGTTCACTAACGATTTTATTAACGCCATCGCTAACAACCGGGCGCCAGAGTTTCAAGCCCGCTACCGAGAGATCGACATTCTTCTGATCGACGATATTCAATTCCTGCAAGGAAAAGATTCCACGCAAGAGGCTTTCTTTCACACGTTCAACACTTTGCACGACCACAACAAGCAAGTCGTTGTCACCAGCGATCTTCCCCCAAAACAACTCACCGGTTTTGAAGACCGTATGAGATCGCGTTTTGAGTGGGGTCTGATCACCGATGTTCAAGTTCCGGACCTCGAGACCCGAATCGCAATTTTACGTAAAAAAGCAGCCAGCGACCTCATAGATATCAGCGACGACGTCGTCGAATATATGGCCTCTAAAGTATCCGCCAACATTAGAGAGCTCGAAGGGGCTCTGATCCGAGTCACTGCCTTCGCGAATCTGAACAAGACTCCGGTGGATATGTCGCTCACTCAGACAGTGCTGAAAGATTTAATTCGCACTGAAGACACCAACGTCATCGCACCGGCAGATATTATTAGTATCGCCGCGACTTTCTACCAACTAAGTGTCGAGGATCTGTATGGCTCTTCACGCTCTCAAGCAATTGCTCTCGCCCGTCAGGTCGCGATGTATTTATGCAGAGAGATGACCAACCTCTCTCTTCCTAAAATAGGTCAACTATTTGGCAACCGCGACCACACCACCGTGATGTACGCAAACAAGAAAATTAGTGAGCTTATGAAAGAGCGTCGGTCTATATACAACCAGGTCACCGAGCTCACAAGTCGCGTCAACCAGACAAGCAGCTACCCTTCTTGAATGAAGCTTTACTTGAGGGTTTCCCACACTGGGGATAACTTGTGGATAACCACACAGATCTTGGGGACGACACTCCGGCAGTTTCCACAGGGGGAACAACTTGTGTAGTCACCAGTTCCGCTAAAAAGAATTTCTGCACAATTCGTTCATACAACTACTCACATCTCACACCGATGTAGTTCCCACGGTTCTTTTGGAAAATGAAGAAGCTATCCACTTTTCCACAAAGGTTAAGAGTATTTACTTACTTAAATAAATCCTTAGACCAATAACGGTTCTGGCTTTGGATGGCAGGCTGTTGTGTCAGAATCAAGGAACGAAATGTCCTTCCGGGTAGAGGTAGCGGGTGCGCTGTGAAGTGTGAAGTCAACAAAGACGTGTTCAGCGAGGCCGTTTCTTTTGCGGTAAAGCTTTTACCGCAGCGAACTACTCTTCCCATTCTTAGCGGAGTGTTGATCAGTGTTTCTGAGGGCACCATGACGATCTCCTCTTTTGACTACGAAGTTTCAGCAACCACACGGGTCGATGCGGCTGTAGAGGCGCCTGGACATGTTGTCGTCTCTGGGCGTCTGCTCGCTGACATTGCTCAGCGCCTCCCCGAGGAGAGTGTCGTTCTGTCGTTATCGGGCACCGCCGTGTCCATTACCTCAGGGTCGGCAAAGTTCTCTCTTGCCACTATGCCTGTTGAAGAATATCCAAACCTTCCTGAAGTGAATGGTGTGGAGGGTTCTGTTTCAGGAGAGGATTTTGCGCAGGCTGTGGGGCAAGTCGCGCCAGCGGCTTCGCGTGATGATGTAACGCCTGTAATCACTGGAGTTCTCCTTGATATCTCCGCTTCATCGTTAACGATGATGGCTACCGATCGCTACCGGGTGGCAGCAAAAGAGTTAGCGTGGAACGGTGATGCCGTAGGAGAAGAAGGGCTACATGCTCTCATTCCTGCTCGAACACTGGCTGAGATCGGTAAAACTTTCTCCCATACGAAAGCCCTCACCATCACCCTCAGCGTCGGTGGTGACCGCGAGCTTGTTGCGTTTAGTTCAGATCGCCGGACTGTGACAACGTTGCTCATTAAAGGGTCTTTTCCTCCTGTACAAAAACTTTTTCCGGAGAATCCCTCGGACTACGCAGTAGTGAGCACTCAAGACCTCATCGAGGCAACTCGCCGGGTTGCTTTGGTTTTGGAGCGAGAGGCGCCTTTGCGATATTCCTTCAGCGGCGACGGAGTCGCATTGGAGGCTCTCGGTTCAGAGCAAGCGCAAGCATCCGAGACGACAGACGGTCATCTCGTAGGCAAAGAGTGTGTGGTATCGCTTAAGCCACAGTTCCTTATCGACGGGCTCACGGCTACTCACAGTGAATTTGTACGGATAGCTTTCACTCACACAGATAACCCTAATAAGCCGGGCCCCGTGCTTATCACGGCCCAAAAGTCCCATGACGGCGACGATTCTCACAGCTACCGGTACTTATTGCAGCCCAACTTATTGATTCGCTAGTTTCGCAAAACTGTGTGGATTACCCAGCTAGATATCGTGGGGTGGCGCAACCACCAGAGATCATCGCTAGCTTTCGATCGAGGTGTCAATATTCTGGTCGGCGCCAATGGCCAAGGTAAAACGAATATCGTCGAGGCGATCCGCTACCTCTCCACACTCAGTTCACACCGCGTATCGGGAGCCACCGCACTTATCGGGGACGATGAACACAGTGCGACGGTTTTTGCCAGCCTTCGCCATTCGGAAAGAGACGTATCGGTCGGGATCACTCTCAAGCGTCAGGGGGCCAGTGACGCGACGGTGTCGGGAAACTCCGCCAAAGTGACCGAAATTCCTCGATGGGTGTCGGTTGTAATGTTCTCTCCCGAAGATGCCGCGATTGTTCGGGGCGAACCAGGGTTCCGTCGGCAGTTTCTTGACGAGCTAGTGGTCAGCGGTTCTCCCGTAATGGCGGGGGTGTATCAGGATTTTGAAAAGGTTCTTAAGCAAAGAAATACGCTGCTCAAATCTTTACGAACTCAATCCCGGGCCAACGATGCTCCAACCCTTGACGTGTGGAACGCCTCGTTTGTGGCTTTGGGTGCCACGATTGTTTCGGAAAGACGTCGGCACATCCAGGCAATATTTCCTCACGTGGAAGCTGCGTACAGCGATCTCGCACAGGGAACAGAAATATCAGCTCGATATGTACCGAAAGGGTATGTCCTCGCCACGGGGGATTGCTCTCGGGAGGAGATAGAACGTGCTCTTGGAGAGGCGCTTGTAGAGAACCTTCCCGCGGAGCGGGAGCGCGGAACGTCGTTGATTGGCCCGCAGCGCGACGATGTAGACCTCTCAATACAGGGCAGGCCAGCGCGGACCCACGCTAGTCAAGGAGAGACATGGTCGCTGGCTCTCGCTCTTCGACTAGGGACAGCTGCTTGGTTGCGTGAAGAGAAACCTAGCGGGGATCCCATCATCATTTTGGATGATGTTTTTGCAGAACTGGACTCAACCCGGCGGTCGCGTCTTGTCGGTCTCATCACCGACTACGAACAGCTCCTCATTACCAGCGCAGTCGAAAGTGATATTCCCGCGGAATTATCAGGAACAATATTTGATGTTGTTGATGGCCACGTGAGCAAAAGATGATCGGCCAGGAACCTCGTCGGGTTTATCAGCGTCTGCGTGAAAAATTTGGTGGGTATCGCCGTGCCCCGCGCAAAGAGTTCCCTGATGATTCTGCCGCGTTTGGTCCAGGACGTGATCCCGGCTCGGTGGCCGACGCCTTCGACACGCTGTCAGAAAGCATGGGGTGGGGTTCGCACCTGGCTCAGGCCGACTTATTGGAGCAGTGGGCAGATATTGTCGGCGATGACATTGCCTCCCACGCGACACCTTTAGGGATCGAGGCCGGGGTTTTGGAGGTGGGATGCGGTTCAAGTGCATGGGCAACGCAGTTGCGCTTGATGAAAAGGACGCTACTGAGTTCATTACTGGAACGCTTCCCAGGCGCAGGCATTGTCGATATCACCGTAAAAGCACCGGGTGCCCCCTCCTGGAAACATGGCCCACGGTCCGTTCCAGGGCGTGGTCCGCGCGATACTTACGGCTGAGAACCCCTAATTGGTGGTCGACAAAAAAATCTCCCCCCAGAGAGGCGAAATACGGCTTTTTGATAGGCCGAATTGATACACTGGACACCGGTAGTTCGTACTTTTGCCGCCGGTGATGACATTCGTCGCACGGACATCTTGTGGGAGCTAAGAGCATGACATCAGCGGAGAAGAAGAAGCCCAAAGAGGGGTCCTACGACGCTAGCGACATTCAGGTCCTCGAAGGCCTTGAAGCGGTTCGAAAAAGACCGGGTATGTATATCGGCTCGACGGGCCCGAGAGGTCTCCACCATCTGGTGTACGAGATTGTCGATAACTCTGTGGACGAGGCACTCGCTGGGCATTGCGACCACATCACCGTCGAGATACTTCCTGACGGTGCAGTCAAGGTGACCGACAATGGCCGAGGTATTCCCGTTGATGAGCACCCCGTGGAAAAACGCTCGACCGTTGAGGTCGTTCTCACTACCTTGCACGCTGGAGGAAAGTTCGGCGGTGGAGGATATGCGGTATCCGGTGGTCTCCACGGTGTGGGGAGCAGTGTGGTTAACGCGCTTTCTGAAAAGCTTTTGGTTGAAGTTCACCGGCAAGGCAGCGCGTGGACACAGACTTATCAGGACGGAGTTCCTGATGCACCCCTGGCGCAGGCCGGCGTCGCCCCCAACACGGGAACAACCATCACCTTCTGGCCCAGCCGCACAATTTTTGAAACCGTGGACTTTGACTACGAAACTCTTCGCACACGTTTTCAGCAGATGGCTTTTCTCAACAAAGGTCTCCGCATCGATCTTGAAGATCAGCGTCCCGCTGCGAGTGGCCGACACGATTCGTACAACTACGAGTTTGGTTTAGTCGACTATGTGCAATATCTCAATAATGTCAAGAAGACCGAGCTTGTCCATCCAGACATTATTTCTTTTGAAGCGGAGGACACGGAGCGCAAAATCGCTTTGGAGGTCGCCATGCAATGGACGACCTCCTATTCCGAGAGCGTGCACACTTACGCCAACACAATTAACACCCACGAAGGTGGAACCCACGAAGAAGGTTTCCGTGCCGCGCTGACCACTCTGGTTAATCGTTTTGCCCGGGCGAGCGGTCTGCTGAAAGAAAAAGAGGAGAACCTCACGGGCGACGACGTTCGTGAAGGTCTCACCGCGGTGGTGTCCGTCAAATTGGGGGAGCCACAGTTTGAGGGGCAGACAAAGACGAAGCTCGGCAATACAGAAGCTAAATCCTTTGTGCAAAAAGTTGCGGGGGAACACTTGAGCGACTGGTTTGAACGCAACCCTGCGCAGGGTAAAGATGTTGTGCGCAAGTGCCTTCAAGCCTCCCACGCCCGGATAGCCGCGAGGAGGGCCCGCGAGCAAACCCGCAGAAAAGGCCTCCTGGAGTCAGGGGGCATGCCCGGGAAGCTTAAGGACTGCCAGTCAAAAGACGCTGCACTCAGCGAGATTTTCTTGGTTGAGGGTGACTCGGCTGGGGGAAGTGCAGTGTCGGGCAGAAACCCTGAAACCCAGGCTATTCTGCCGTTGCGAGGGAAGATCCTCAACGTCGAAAAAGCTCGATTGGATCGTGCGCTGGGAAATACAGAAATCCAGGGCATGATCACGGCTTTTGGGGCGGGCATTGGTGAAGACTTTGATGTAGAGAAGGTTCGCTACCACAAAATCGTTCTGATGGCTGATGCTGATGTTGATGGCCAGCACATCACCACACTGCTTCTCACCCTTTTGTTTCGCTATATGCGTCCTCTTATTGAGCACGGTTACGTCTATCTTGCCCAACCGCCGCTCTATCGAATCAAGTGGTCAAACAGCGAACATGATTATGTGTTTAGCGATCGGGAAAGAGATGCCCTGATGGAATCGGGAAAGAAAGAGGGCAAGAGGCTTCCTAAAGACAATTCCATTCAGCGTTATAAAGGTCTTGGGGAAATGAACCACCAGGAGCTCTGGGACACCACGATGAATCCTGATTCGCGAACACTGCTACAGGTAACCCTGGAAGATGGCGCTGTGGCGGATACGGTCTTTAGCACCCTGATGGGTGAAGACGTGGAGGCCCGACGCAGCTTTATTCAACACAATGCGCGCGATGTGCGCTTCTTAGATATTTAGGACCCCGTCATGGCAGATGAAAACAACGACAACGTGATAACCGATCGGGTTAATCAGGTCGACCTTCAGGTCGAGATGCAGAGGTCCTATCTCGACTATGCGATGAGCGTCATCGTGGGTCGTGCATTGCCCGATGTGCGTGACGGTCTCAAGCCGGTTCATCGCCGTGTCCTTTATGCGATGTATGACGGCGGATACCGCCCTGATAAAGCATTTTCGAAATGTTCTCGTGTTGTAGGCGACGTGATGGGGAAGTTCCACCCTCACGGCGACACCGCCATTTATGATGCGCTTGTCCGATTAGTTCAACCGTGGAGCCTCCGTTATCCCCTGGCGACAGGACAGGGAAACTTTGGCAGCCCCGGCAATGATGGTGCTGCTGCCCCCCGATACACGGAAACCAAAATGGCGCCTCTTGCCATGGAGATGGTTCGGGATATTGAGGAAGACACGGTCAACTTCCAAGAAAACTATGACGGTCGAACTCAAGAACCCAGCATTCTCCCCAGCCGATTCCCCAACCTTCTGGTCAATGGTTCCGTGGGTATCGCCGTGGGGATGGCCACAAATATTCCCCCCCACAATCTGCGCGAGGTAGCCTCCGCTGCGCAGTGGCACCTCGCTCATCCTTCAGCGTCACGGGAGGAGCTTCTTGAAGCCGCCCTGTCCATGGTGAAGGGACCGGACTTCCCCACCGGTGCCCAAATTCTTGGCCTCAATGGTATCAATGATGCCTATCGCACAGGCCGAGGCTCGATTACCATGCGGGCCGTGGTGACCGTAGAAGAGATTCATAATCGCACCTGTCTTGTGGTGACAGAGCTTCCCTACCAAGTGAACCCCGATAACTTGGCAGTTAAGATTGCCGACCTGGTTAAGGACCAAAAGCTCACCGGAATCGCTGATATCCGGGATGAAACTTCCGGGCGAACAGGGCAACGCCTCGTCATTGTTCTCAAGCGTGACGCGGTGGCGAAGGTGGTGTTGAACAACCTCTATAAGCACACCTCGCTGCAAGAAAACTTTGGTGCGAACATGTTGGCAATCGTGGATGGGGTCCCGCGCACTCTGACCCTTGATGCGTTCATCACTTTCTGGGTTTCCCACCAGATTGAGGTCATTGTTCGCCGGACGACGTTCCGGCTGAACAAAGCCGAAGCTGACGTTCATATTCTCCGGGGCTATTTGAAAGCTCTCGACGCACTCGACGAAGTTATTGCGCTCATTCGCAAGTCCCCCACGGTCGAGGAAGCCAAAGAAGGCATAAAAGCATTACTTTCGGTCGATGAAGACCAGGCTTTAGCAATCCTCAATCTCCAGCTTCGTCGCCTTGCTGCCATGGAGCGACAGAAGATTATCGATCAAGCTGCCGAGTTGGAACGCCTCATCGCCGACTACAGGTCCATCCTCGCCAGTGAAGAACGCCAACGCACGATTGTCTCTGTAGAACTTACGGAAATAACGGACCGTTTCGGCGACGACCGTCGCACAGAGATTTTGATGGGTTTTGATGGCGGCATGACCAACGAGGACCTCATTCCGGAGGAAGAAATGGTGGTCACGGTTACCCGGGGTGGGTATATCAAGCGGACCCGCAGCGATAATTACCGAAGTCAACATCGTGGTGGCAAAGGTGTTCGCGGTGCTCAACTGCGTGCCGATGACGTGGTGGAACACTTTTTTGTGACCACCACTCACCGTTGGCTACTGTTCTTTACCAACACCGGGCGCGTCTATCGTGCGAAAGCATATGAGGTTCAAGAGGCGGGGCGGGATGCTAAAGGCCAGCACGTCGCAAACCTTCTGGCACTCCAACCGGGTGAAGAAATAGCCCAGATACTCGATATTGCTGACTACCAAACCGTCCACTATCTTGTCCTCGCCACCGAGAGTGGGATGGTGAAGAAAACGGAGCTCACCCAGTACGACACCAACCGTTCGGGTGGGATCATCGCCATCAATGTCAAAGAGGGCGACCAGTTGGTCGCGGCGATGCTCTGTAATGAGGGGGACGATGTGTTCCTTGTCTCCCGCGGTGGAATGTCCTTACGCTTTAGCGCTACCGATGGTGCGCTGCGCCCCATGGGACGCTCCACAGCTGGTGTGATTGGTATGCACTTCAGGGGCGAAGATCAACTCCTTTCCGCTTCCGTGGTGAGCGACCAGGGCTACGTGTTCGTGGTGACCGAGGGCGGTTATGCTAAACGGACCGCAGTGGACCAGTATCGCCCGCAGCAGCGCGGCGGGCTCGGCATTAAAGTTGCCAAGCTTTCTGACTCGCGAGGCGCGCTTGCGGGAGCACTTATTGTGGGCGACGACGATGAAGTATTGGTCGTACTGGAGAGTGGAAAGGTTGTCCGTTCCGGTGTGGAAGAGGTTCCCGCTAAGGGCCGTGACACGATGGGTGTGGTTTTTGCAAGAATGAGCGATGAGGACAAGGTTCTTGGCATTGCCCGAAACTCCGAACGCGATCTGGGCGAGGTTGACCAGGAGAGTAATGTCTCTCTCGCATTAGGCGAGCCCGAGCAGAAAGAAAGCACCCCATGAGCGACCAGGCCTTCGAAGCATCCGCAAACCGTAAGGCGAGCTCTGCCCCCGAGGCTAAAC
>Ga0105055_10004619_pt1 | contig 19989 bp, 8 predicted proteins | sample BON03_FD_78090 | JGI IMG/M metagenome (GOLD analysis project Ga0105055, IMG submission 78090) | Freshwater microbial communities from Lake Bonney liftoff mats and glacier meltwater in Antarctica - BON-03 | ecosystem: Environmental > Aquatic > Freshwater > Ice > Glacier meltwater | place: Lake...
GACCTAGTTCGATGGCTGACCACCGAGACGGTTGAGAAAGGACTGGAAGAGCGTTTGAAAGATATCAAAACCGGCAAATCGACCGAGCTTACCATCGGGTTCAGAAACAAGTGGAAAATAGGAGGTGGAGAACTCATTGCCGACAAACAGGACACCGAAAAAGCTATTTACCGGCTTTCGACGATAGGCGTCATAGACGATTATACCGTAGATTATAACGCTAAAACTTTCACTCTTTACAGCATCAAGAAAACCAAGGATGAGTATACACTACATCTCAAAAACTATATCCGCCAGTACTATTCAGAGACCCGGACGAACCAGGAAATTCAAAATTTCGAAAAGACTCTTACCAGAACAGGATCTCCCCTAAAAAGTCTGCTCAACTACCTCGTAGATTTTGTGTACCGGGAAATTGAAAAGAAACGCCGATTGGCCATTGACGTCATGAAAGAAGCCTGCTACAAAGGGCTAGAAGAAAATGGAAGCCAGAAGTTTAGTGAGTTTCTGGATATGTACTTCAATTCCAAATATGCACGACCTGACTATACCGTCGATGGTAGAAACAAATCTTTGTCCGATCGGACCAGCCAGGGAGTTGAGCAAAATATAGACTGGGTTTGGGAATTCATGGAGATAGTCAATATTGACAAGAGCGGGGGTCAGATTAATAACCTAAAACACCTTCGCGGGGCTTGTACTCGCTTACTCGTAACTGCCCCAGATAACTTTACCTTACTGCTCTTGCGGGCGTTTTCACTCTTTATTCTGGAAATAGATAACCCGAACCCCAAATTACTAGATGAAGGAAAGAGTGATCTGGTAAAGGGGTTCGGCCTGTTGAGTGCTCAGGTAGATGAAACAGAATGGGAGCAACACGTAAGAAAATTCAAGAAACTGCTCCTTCAAAACTCTTCCGATCCTCGGCTCGAAACAATGATCGACGAGCTATTGTCATCCTTGGGTTCTAAGGAGCTACTAAATAACTATAATGATCTTTTGATCGCCCTGAAATCCCTCAATCAAACATTATCCCACAACGACTATGTATAATATTCAAGAACTCGCCCAGCAAATTGTAGATACTAAAAATCAGATTGAAACCGAAATAAAAACGATTAGGTCGGCCCGGGAAAATCTGGATAATATCCAGAATATGGCTCAGACCTTAGCCAATGGTTTTCAAGACTTGCAGGGGGCCATGAAAGAGTACTTGGAACAAAATAATACCTTAATTCGGGATACCTCACGCGAGCAACTCACTACCATCGATGAAAAATTTGGAGAATCCTTCTCCCAAATGCAGGATACCCAAAGGCAAGTCACGGAGTTTGTACAGAACAACAGTGAAATGATTGCTGCTATAAACAAGCTGAATGGGGAATTACCCCGATTGAACTTAACAGATAAGTTCTCTGAACTGACCGCAAATTTTCATAATCAAGTACAGGAGCTTCATGGAGCCCTAAACGTCATCGAAACTGCAAATCGAGAAAACGCCAAAAAATTAGCCAGCTTAAAACAAGATAATCAAAAGATAGCCGAGCTGCTTACTAACAAGATTGACTCTTCAACCAAGGAAATAGGCCAGGAAGTAATGGAAATCACTACCCAGGTAAAAGGATTATATAAATACGCCAAAGATGAGTTGTCAATCATGGCACGTAGCGATAAAAGCATAATGGCTAATCAACAGGGACTACAAGCGGCCTTAACGGACCTTTTTGATACCTCCAAAAAAGGACTAGGTGAAATCAAAACCTCTACTAATAGTATTATTTGGGTATTAGTATTGAATGGTATCATTATACTCCTTTTGCTGTTTCGATAGACCAGATTTTACTCGCATACGGGATAGTGTTCCCTCGACAAACGCAGGAGTGAAGTGGGAAGCTATTACTTCCTCATAGGGCTGTATTAGGTGGACTGCTGTGTTATTTTACCCGCACAACTACTTTATCACCCAGCCTCTCAGAAAAGAAAAAAATGGGCTAGGGAAACCTGTAACATATAGGTTATTTCAAAAAAAGCGGTTACTCCACTACCTGGCAGGAGTGACTACGGCAAGGCAGGATACCTCTCGGGCCCGTCTGAGACTATAAGGCCGTGGGCGGAGCCTTGCTCTGGTTTTAAGTAACAACCCTTCCTTTCTTACTTTATAGAAATGTGGTCGCTTTTCTATTTCTAAACTACCTTGTTCTATGAGTCTTTCCCGACGCGAATTTCTCCGGCGCAACTCCCTCACTGGCTTGGGCGCTATGCTGACCCCAACCTTGCTAGCCGAAACAACTCCATTGACTATGGTGCCACCACAAATCATCGCGGTGATTCCCTCCCAAACCACACCGCTCGCTGCACTGGGAGGAAGCCCCATTCGTTCCAAACCCTGGCCAGCATGGCCCATCTGGAACCCCGAAACCGACGAAAAGCGTCTGCTGGAAGCAATCAGAAGCGGCGTTTGGTCACGGGCGGCTATGGTGACCGAATTTGAAGAAAAATGGGCCGCTACGGTGGGCGCCAAACGATGCCTGTCAGTCGTGAACGGCACCAACGCCCTCATTGCCTCGCTGGCGCAGTTCGGCATTCAGGGTGGTGATGAAGTGCTAGTACCCGCTTATACTTTTATCGGAACCGTCGCACCCGTCCTGGCAATGGGGGCCATGCCCATATTTGTGGATGTAGAGCCGGATACCTTTCAGATGGACCCCGCCAAAATAGAAGCCAGAATTACCCCCCGTACCAAAGCCATTATACCCGTGCATATTCTGGGCCTACCGTCCGACATGACACGTATTATGCCCATTGCTCGCAAGCACAACTTGATAGTAATTGAGGATGCCTGTCAGGCCCACATGGCCGAAATCAACCACAAGCAGGTAGGAACCCTGGGCGATGCCGGTTGTTTCAGCTTTCAGAATTCCAAAAATCTGGCCATCGGCGAAGCAGGGGCCATTGTGAGTGACAACGACGCCTTCATGGACCGCTGTTTTTCGTACCACAACTACGGCAATCCGTACGGCACCGTGTCCGGCATCATCGGCATCGGTACGCTGATTCAGGGTACCAAGCTCCGCCTAACCGAGTACCAGGCGGCCATCGGACTAGCCCAGCTCACCCGCCTCGACCAGCAAACCACCCTCCGCAACGAGAACGCCGCCTACCTGAAAGCCAAAATTGAGAAGATTCCCGGTATCCTACCCTACCGCCTCTACGACGACGTAACGCGGGCCGCCTACCACCTGTTTCCGTTCCGCTACCAACCAGAGGCTTTCAAAGGATTGCCACGCGAGCAGTTTCTGAAAGCTCTTTCCGCCGAAGGTATCCCCTGCTCGGGCGGGTATACTCCCCTCAACAAAATGCCCTACCTCAGTGATACTTTTAAGTCAAAAAACTACCGGAAGATGTACTCCCGGAAGCAACTGAACTACGACCGGTACCTCGAAAACAACCAATGCCCGGCCAACGATCAGCTGTGTCAGGAAGCCGTTTGGCTATCGCAGAGTATGCTCCTGGGCAGCCGGGCGGATATGGACGATATTGCCAACGCCATTGAAAAAATTCATGGTCAGGCCGAACAACTAGGACTCAAAAAATGAAAAAGAAGATACCCTTCTGGTTTGTTCTAATTTGCTGGCTGCTTCTCCCGGCTCTGGGCGTAGCAGCGGGCTGGAAAGCGGGCGTAGCCCGCGTTGTGATTACACCCCAACAACCTTTATGGCAGGCGGGCTACGCCGCTCGTACCCACGCCTCCGAGGGGACTTTGCACGACCTTTGGGCCAAGGCCGTAGCGCTCGAAGATGAAAAAGGCAACCGGGCCGTGCTCGTTACTACCGATCTGCTCGGTATTCCCAAAGCGGTTTCTGACCGGATACGCACCGAGCTACAAAAAAACCTCAGCCTGTCCAAAGCCCAGATCATCCTCAATAGCTCCCATACCCACTCCGGACCGGTACTTTCCAATGCGCTGGTGGACATATACCCCCTAAATGCGGCGGAGCAACAGAAAATTGACATTTACACCCGGCAGTTGGAAGCACAGCTGATCCAACTAGTGCAGGAGGCCTTCAAAAACCTGGAATCCGCTACCCTGTCGGCGGCCAACGGCGTCACCCGTTTTCAGGTCAACCGACGGAATAATAAAGAAGGTGCCCTGCTCGAACAGTCCGAATTAAAAGGACCCAACGACTATGCCGTGCCGGTCCTCAAAATTACCGATGCCAGCGGGGCCGTCAAAGCCGTGGTATTTGGCTATGCCTGCCACAACACCGTTCTGGACCAGTACAAGTTCTCGGGCGACTACGCCGGTTTTGCCCAACTGGAACTCGAAAAAGCCTATCCCAAAGCCACCGCCCTCTATTTTCAGGGAGCCGGAGCCGACCAGAACCCTATGCCCCGCCGCACGGTGCCTTTGGCGCAGCAATTTGGCCGTGAGCTGTCCGCCGCCGTGCAACGTGTCCTCGATGAACCCATGCGTTCACTCGCCCCCCAACTCTCCGTAGCCTACTCCGAAATAGATTTAGCGTTATCACCCCCGCCGACGGATGCCGAACTAACCAAAATTATCGGCCAACACGAACCCTACCAGCAGCGCTGGGCCCGGCGTATGTTGGCCCAACGGCAAGCGGGTAAGCCACTCCCAACGTCTTACCCCTACCCCGTACAGGTATGGCGATTGGGCGATCAGGCCCTATTCAGTTTTGGTGGTGAATTAGTAGTAGCGTATGCTTTAGAAGTCAAAAAGCGCTTTGGGCCGGAGGCCTTCGTATTAGGCTACTCCAACGACGTCATGGCATACATCCCCTCCGAGACCATCCTGAAAGAAGGCGGTTACGAAGGTGCCTCCTCCCAAATGGTCTACGGCCACCCCGCCCCCTGGGCCCCCGGCCTGCAACAACACATTTTGAACGAAGTAGAGAAACTGGCCGAGAAGGTAGGTATCTCAAAAAGAAAATAAATTTTCAGATCCTGCTCTAATTTCCCTCCTATCAAGGAGCGGCCGCCGCTACGGGGTTAGAGGGAGGTGTAACAACGCAATGTCTCTATTAAAGCAAAAACTCTCAAACCAATGTCCCCAAAACACCTCGTCGCCACCCCCTACTACTCTGGCTTCCCCCTAGCCCACGACACCTACAACGCCATCACCGCCGCCAGCGACGGTAACATCTACTACGTGCTCTGCTCCGACTCCCCCACGGTCGGCGGACGCATGTACCGCTATGACCCGGCCACCGACCGCACCCACTACCTCGCCGACCTGACCGAGATTTGCGGCGAAAAGGGTGCCATTGTACAAGGCAAAAGCCACGTGCGTTTTTACGAGCGACGGGGTAAGCTGTACTTCGCTACCCACGTGGGTTATTACGAAATAATCAACGGCATGGAGTGCCTGCCCGTACACCCACCCGAGGGGTTAGGGCTTTACCCCGGCGGCCATTTTTTGTCGTACGACCTGACCACCGGACAATTTGAAGACCTGGCCCTCGCCCCCCACGGCGAAGGTATCCTGACCATGACCCTGGACAAAGACCGTGGCGATCTCTACGCCATCACCTGGCCCGTGGGATACTTCCTACATTACGACCCACGGACGAATACCCTACACAACCGGGGACCGGTCTCTGCCCAAGGCGAAGCAGGTGTACCGGGCCAAGATTACCGGGTTCTGTGCCGCTCTATGTTCGTAGACCCGCACGACGGGGCCGTGTGCTACTCCACCGCCGAAGGTACCATCGGCCGCTACCTGCCCGAAACGGGTAGGCTTGATACCGTGGAAAACGCCGACCTACGGATCGACTACTTCGGCCGCTACGACCCCACCCGTCCCGGTAGCATGGGCTACAACTGGCGCAAGATTTTCTGGTACGCACCCGAGCAGGTAGCCTACGGCATCCACGGCAACTCCGGGTACCTCTTCCGGTTCGATCCCCGGCAGCCCGGCATCGAACTCGTGGAACGCCTCACCTCCGAGCCCTCGCGCCGGAGCGGTATGTTCGATCAGTTTAGCTACGGGTACCTGGGTTTTCAGTTGGGGCCCGACGGGCACACCATGTACTACCTCACGGGCGGGCCCATCTACGAAAATGGCCAACGGGTCAAAGGGCTCGATGAAATCGCGAAAGGAGGTGCCAAAGGGCTAGAAAACCTCCACCTCGTCACCTTCCATATCCCCACCCGCACCTACCGCGACCACGGCCCCATTTTCTACGCCGACGGTTGCCGGCCTACCTACGTCAATTCATTGGCCGTGGGTGCCGATGGCACGGTCTATTTTCTGGGGCGGTTTATGCAGGAGGGGAAGGAAATTCAAGATTTGGTGCGGGTGGAGATGTAGCCCCGTGGTTTGGAGCCGGGTTGCAATATTCTGATTCAACTATTGTGCAATAACTTGTCCTCAGCTTCTCAAAGAATCAGTAAAAATGGAATTAAAACCAATCCAAACCGAACAGGAATACGACACCTTGCTGGACTGGGTTGATAATCAGTTCGACCACAAACCAGATACCAATAGTCCGGAAGGACATAAGTTGCAAATCGCATTGTTGCTGATAAAATCCTACGAAGACGAACATCATCAAATTCCTTTCCCCGATCCAATTGAAGCTATAAAAATGAAAGAAAAGAGCCTCAAAAGTAAGGATCTCGCTGTTTGGGTGGGGAGTAAAAGTTACGTCTCAGCCCTATTGAATCGAAAAAAACCACTAACCCTTCGCCTGGCCAAGCTATTTCACGAGCGGCTAGGGATACCGGCACAGGTACTTTTGGGGTAGTTTGTATAGACCCGTGGCAAGCAGATTCTTCTTTCGCCCTGACTACTTTCAAAGAATCAGGAAGACTAGTGCAGGAGCGTCTTGATTTTTGCGGTAAGGTGGTAGCCGCCCGTTTTGGGTGCACCTACGAACTCGATAAGGTGGGCAGCGCGGGCTAGGCGGAGGTATCTAGCAATACTCGCTCTTGACTTTTTGCTTCTGGCAACGATATCCTTCATATTTAAGCCTTCATCAGTACTGATTAACACAATTACCTTGGCTATTTCTACTTTTACTTCTCTGCTTATTCCATCAGTATCATTTACAGTATCATTAATCTCGTTTACAGTATCATTTACAGTATCATCTGTTTTATTTACACCGTCACCAGAGTTTTTTAATCCCTCATTGAGTAAGATCAGAATAGTACCAAGTACCTTCTCATCCTCTTCCTGACCCGTGCTATTCCCTGCTTTCCCATACTCCGGTAATGGAATGCGTACTTTGAATACCGGTCCTTCGATCAGTTCAGGTTGGCCTAAATTTAACCAGAAAGCTAATCCGCTAGTTAAGTCAACTTATGAATTATTCTTTGCCAACTACCAATTTTTCAAGTCCCTTCTATTGCAATTCCAAATTTTCGGTAAATTTGAAATATCAAGTCTCGGTCTTCAATACTAGTGATCTCCACGAATTTACTTCTGACTCCATCGTTAGTAATCATCAGTTCATTACTTTACTAGAATAATTGACGAGAAATTTTATATCCTCAAATAGTAATCCACATATATGAACATCTTCGAGTTACACAGCTCCATTATCCAAGACTATAAATCCTATCTCGACTCGTTCATTAATATTAGGGATGAAAAGGTCAGAACTCTCGTCGACAAGGAAATAAAGGAAAGCCGATTTATTAAGGAACCGCTAATCCAGTTCAACCCTTCTTACAAGTTGGGAGAATCACTAAGTGATCTGGCAATCCAAAATATGGTACACCCTGACCTCCCGAAGGTATTTGGAAACTATAATCTATATTATCATCAGGTAGAAGCCCTGAAGAAAGGTATTAAGGGTGAAAGTTTCGTGGTAACATCAGGTACCGGCTCGGGTAAGTCTCTCACTTTCTTAGGTACCATTTTCGATCATCTCTTTAAACAGAAGAAGAAAAAAGGAATAACGGCAATCCTGGTTTACCCCATGAATGCCCTGATTAATTCTCAGGAAGAGGAGATCATAAAATATGAGATCAACTACTTGAAATCCTTCGTTCCGGGTTATCGCTTGTCTGATCAAAAATCTTTAAAGGAGTCCATTGAGGACTTGAAAGCAAAAACAAATCAACGATTTCCTGTGACGTATGCCCGCTACACAGGGCAGGAAAATGAGGAAAAAAGACGTGCGATCCAACACGATCAACCCAGTATCATCCTGACTAATTACATGATGCTGGAACTAATCATGACGCGTCAGAGTGAAGGTTGGCTCAGGGAATCCCTCCAAGACAGTTTAAAATATCTCGTTTTTGATGAGCTGCATACCTATCGTGGACGCCAGGGAGCCGATGTATCTATGCTAATACGAAGGATTAAGAAGCGGTGTACTCAACCCATAGTTAGTATAGGCACCTCGGCTACTATGGCTAGTGAGGGCTCAGTAAAAGAGCGAAAAGAGGCCGTAGCCGAAGTAGCCTCCAAAATATTTGATCATCCTTTTAGGGTCGAAAATATTATTGGCGAATCCCTTACCACCTGTACAAATGGGCTGACAATAGACCCGACTCTGGTAGCCAAGTCTCTGCATAGTCCTATCTCAATTGATGGGGATTCCTCCCTTTTCTTGGCCCATCCTCTGGCTACTTGGCTAGAAACAATAATTGCTTTGGAAAAGGAATCCTATGCGGATACCCCCTACTGGAAAAGAGCACAGCCTACTACATTCGATCAGATTTGTCAGAAACTATGTGAATATACAAAGGCTGATGATGAACTGTGTCGACCTGTTCTAACAACTCTATTAAGGTGGGCAGAAAAACTGAATATTGAAGGGGCTAGGCAAACACCAAGGCAATCATTTCTTCCCTATAAAATCCACCAGTTTATTTCTCAAACGGGTAATGTGTTCGTGACTCTGGATACGCGAGAAAATAGAATAGCCACTTTACAAACGGCGCGTTATATTAAAGTAAACCAAAAAGATGTATTCCTTTACCCAGTTCTGTTCAGCCGACAGTCAGGCCATGATTTCATTTGTGTACGGAAAGATTTTTCGAATACTATACTTCTTCCCAGAAATTCAGACGAACTACCTGAGAAGATCACCAAGGAAAGTCTGAAGGCAGACAAAAAAACAGGGAAGTCAAAAACGGTACTTACGACAGATGACTTCTCCGATGGCTATATTTTACTAGACTTCCCAAACGCAAGTGTCTGGAAAAAAGAGGACGAAGACTATTTACCTGAATCGTGGTTCAGAAACGTTGGTGGACAAGATGTACTGGATAACTTCTATGAATTCAGAGTACCGCAAAAAATCTATTTTGATCAGTCAGGGCATTATTCTGAAAAGCCTGAGTACCCTATTGAAGGGTGGTTTATTCCGGCGAGGCTCTTATTAGATCCTACTTCCGGTACCATCTTTGATCTCAAAACGAGTGAGAACACCAAGCTAATGAGGTTAGGTAATGAAGGTCGTAGTACCGCTACCACTATAACTTCATACAATATCGTAAATGCTCTACATAATCAAGGGGTAGCTAAGAAAAACCAAAAGCTACTAAGCTTCACCGACAATCGACAGGATGCATCCTTGCAAGCCGGGCATTTCAATGATTTTCTGATGGTAGGTCGGCTTCGTTCAGCCATTTACCATGCTTTGCTGGATATGCCTTCCCATCAACTGGGTTTGGATGAAATTACGGAAAAGGTATTTCAAAAGATTAAACTGAAAGAAGTAGAATATGCCCGCTACCCTTCTGACGACCCAACTTGGGGTAACCCCGAAAATGAGAAAGCTCTTAAAGAATATCTACTAATCCGCATCTTGTATGATTTAAAAAGGGGATGGCGATTTGTTACTCCTAATTTGGAGCAGGCAGGCCTAACCCAAATTAGTTACGACCGCCTCACCGCATTTTGTGAGCGGGAAGACTTTTTTGATAAGCTAGAACTGTTTGATATTCTTTCCCCCGAAGAACGGTTTTCAATTTTTACGCAGTTATTGAACTACTTCCGAACCTCGTATGCTTTTGATCACTATAAACTGCTTCAAAACCGAGGAGAAACAGAAGATAAAATCAGAAACCGGCTCGACCCTGAAAAGCTATGGTCGTTGGATGAGGAAGAAAAAATTGAGGTTCCTTTTGTGTTAACTGCCCGAACCGTAGGCGAAACAACCAGAAGTACCTACGTAGCGAGTATCGGGCCATCGAGCTACTTTGGGAAGTACCTCAAAAGACTTTTGGCTGAAAAACAAATTGATACTTCTGCCTGGCGAAAGGACGATCATCAGGACTATATTGAGAAAGTGTGTGGTCTGCTGGCATCCAAAGACTTCTTATCCAAGGAAGAAGTGAAAGGTAAAAGAGCAACGGCCAAAGGTTATCGGCTTCGCCTGGATAGTGTCATCTGGAAACTTGGCAATGAAAAAGCGATCATTCCCGACGACATACGGAATCTGACCTATAAGGGATACGAAACCAAACCAAATAGGTTTTTTCAAGAGTTTTATAAGCAGGATTTCAATCGCTTTGCCAGAACTCTCGAAGGACGGGAACATACGGGGCAGCTTTCCAGTGCAGATAGAGAAATACGGGAAACAGAATTCAAATCAGGTAAACTGGCTGCTCTTTTCTGCTCACCTACCATGGAGTTAGGCATTGATATATCCGAACTCAATATCGTACACATGCGAAATGTCCCTCCGAGTCCGGCCAACTATGCCCAACGGAGCGGACGAGCGGGCCGAAGCGGGCAAGCCGCGTTGGTTTTTACTTATTGCTCGGCTACTTCACCGCACGACCGCAACTACTTCGCGCACAACAATCAGATGGTAAGCGGGGTGGTTCAGCCTCCTAGAATAGACCTCCTCAATGAAGAGCTACTCCTTACGCACCTAAACGCCTACATGTTTATGGAGTTGGGGCTACATGTGGCATCTTCCGTCAGTGAAGTGCTCGATCTAAATCAGGAAAAGTACCCCATCAAGCAGGATTTTCAGCACCAAATCAAAGACCAGCTCAGCCGTTTCGGCAGTAGCTTGGCGCAGGAAATGGCCGTTTTATTCAATGGCGTTGAAGGGATAAATGATACCTATTGGTTTTCTGATCAGTGGGTAAGTCAACAAATCGAGGGTTTCTATACTCGATTTGACAAAAGCTTCGACCGATGGCGGTATATGTACAATAATGCTCAAACCCTAATTGATAACGCCCGGTTAAAAATTGATGATCCGACTTTAAAAAGTGATAGCCCCGAAAAAAGAATGGCCCAAGGCGAGGAAAGAACCGGCAAAAGACAACGGGAAGTTCTATTAAATAGTAGCACCAACTCACGAAACAGTGAATCCGAATTTTATATTTTTCGCTACTTGGCTGCTTCGGGCTTTCTACCAGGCTATGGCTTTACCCGCTTACCCGTCCGGGTATTTTTGGGGCACCGCAATCAGGATAAAGGTACCTATGTGTCGCGTTCCCGATTCATTGGCTTACGTGAATTTGGGCCCCAAAATCTGGTGTATCACAACGGTGGCAAGTACCGGATTCACAAGGCAGAACTGTACGGAAAGGATCAGACCAATCAATCTATTCGTATTTCGGCGCATACCGGCTATGCCTTCCTAAATGAGGAGGGAAAAGGCATCAATAACGATCCTATAACCAACAAAACGCTGAAAGGAGACGCTGTTCAATCCTACAATAATTTGATTGAGCTTACGGAGTCGCAAGGAAGACCTCAGGAAAGAATTTCCTCCGAGGAAGAAGAGCGTATGTCTACCGGTTATGACATTGCGCAATTCTTTACATTCAAAGAGGGTGGCAAGAATATCAAGCGCACCACCATTCAAGAAGCCGGCGAGCCTCTGCTAGACCTGATCTTTGACAGCTCAGCCCGGCTGACCCAAGTCAACAAAAAATGGCGAATTTCGACTAACAATGATGGTTTCGCGATGGGCAGTATTACCGGAAAATGGAAAAAAGCCAAGGATGACAGCGCACCGAACCTGCAAGACCCCATCGTCAATGTCCGTCCTTTTGCCACCAATACGGCTGACATCCTCTACATACAGCCTGTGGCCGCTCTTCAATTGGAAGAAGATGGAGTTATTACGTTGGCTTACTCGATTAAGCGAGCCATCGAAATGTATTTCCAGATTGAAGAAAGGGAGATTGATGTATGGCTATTAGGATCAGGAGAGCAGAAGAATATTTTACTCTTTGAATCGGCTGAAGGTAGCTTGGGGATTCTATCCCAAATCGTAGAAAACGCGACTACCTTACAGAATATCTTCAAAACAGCAGCTCAGATTCTACATTTTGATCCAGAGACGTTTGAAGATACCCGTACCGACATACCCAAGGCCTCTTACGATGATCTGCTCTCGTACTATAACCAACGCTACCACGACAAGCTGGACCGGTTTGTAGTCAAGCCCGCGCTCGAACGCCTCATCAAATGCCAGGCAAGTCAGAAAAAAGGTAATGTGTCCATTGATGAGCATTTTCAATCACTACTAGCAGCATCCGACCCTACTGCCGCTACGGAAAAAATATTACTTCACTATCTTTACCAAAACGGATACACGCTACCCGACCGAGCCCAGGTAAACCTGCCTGATTTGTACGTGAGCGCGGACTTTGTGTATAAAACGCCCAATGGATATTCCCTTATTTTCTGTGATGGTAGCGTACACGACGGCCCCGAACAGCGACAGCAGGATGAGCACAAACGTAACCATTGCCGCAACGCCGGCTATGATGTGATTGAGTGGCACTATACCGAGCCCGTTGAAGTGCTGGTGGCGCGGCGAAAAGACGTTTTTAGAAAAATTATATAATCTACACCTTGTATGGCAACCCAAACTTTCCAACCGGGCAAACTGGTCACCTTTCGTCAGCGCGACTGGGTAGTACTCCCTTCGGCGGATGCAGACCTGCTCATGCTCAAACCCCTGGGAGGATCGGATGAAGAAACCATGGGGATTTTTCTTCCGCTCAACGCCGTGAATGACCGCGTCCGGGAGGCAACATTCCCAAAACCTTCACCTGACGACATTGATGACTTCGAGTCGGCCAAGTTGCTTTTTGACGCCACCCGACTCTCGTTTCGAAATGCAAGCGGCCCTTTTCGCTGCATGGCCCGGCTTTCTTTTCGCCCCCGCGCGTACCAGATCGTGCCTCTGGTGATGGCCCTGAAACAACAGGTAGTTCGCCTACTGATTGCTGACGACGTAGGAATTGGAAAGACGATCGAAGCCCTGTTAATTATCAAAGAGCAACTGGAACGCGGCGAGATCAAAAACTTCGCAATAGTCTGCCTGCCTCACCTATGTGAGCAGTGGCAGCAGGAAATCAAGGACAAGATGGGAATCGAGGCCGAAATAATCCGGTCGAGTACTGCCGCTTCGTTGGAGCGCCGGCTTCCCGACGACCGATCAGTATTTTATCATATTCCCTATCAGGTGATCTCGATTGACTACATCAAGTCCGACCGCCGACGGGGGCTCTTCCTATCAGATTGTCCCGATCTGGTGGTGGTAGACGAAGCCCATACCTGTACCCGGCCCGCCGCGGCTACCTCTGTTTCGCAACAGCAACGTTACCACCTCCTGTACGACATTGCCAAAAACCCTAAGCAACATCTGGTGCTTCTGACCGCCACCCCCCACAGCGGCAAAGACCCCGAGTTCCAGTCGTTGTTGGGCTTGCTTAATAAAGAATTTGAAACGCTTGACCTGGAAAAAATCGACCAGAACCAACGCCGGAAGATTGCTAAATTCTTTATTCAAAGAAAGCGGGAGAACATTGCCCGCTGGCAGCGTAAAAACGGCGACGAAAAAACGCCTTTCCCCCGCCGGGAGTCCAAGGAGATCGGCTACGTAATTTCGAAAGAATACGAGGAGATGTTTACAGAGGTGCGCGACTTTGCCCGAGGCATCAGCGAAGAGGGTACCCACATCAAGTCTTCTACCATCCGCTACTGGGCGGCTTTGGCCTTGCTACGCGGCATTATGTCTAGTCCGGCATCGGGCGTGGCCATGCTCAAAAACCGGATGGTTCGCCAGATGGATGAGGAAGAAAAAGTCGCTTTTGCCTCCCAATCGTTGCCCCTCTTTGAGCAATCGGGCGAAGATAGCGACGCTGATCCCATTGAGTACATCGACAACGCCGACCTGGACGACAACGAGCGGCAACGTATCGAAGTACTTTGCGATAAGGTGGAAAAATTACAAACCCTTACCTATGACTGGAAGGCCAGCGAAGCCATTGAGGTAGTAAAAAAGTGGCTAAAAGAAGGACTTAACCCCATTATTTTCTGCAAGTACATCGCTACCGCCCGCTACCTGGGGCAGCTTGTCCGGGAAGCATTGCCCAATAAAGTCGACGTGCAGGTAGTGACTTCCGAGCTAGCCGATGAGCAACGCCGTGAGAAAATCAATCTTATGGAAAGTTCTTCTCAGCGCGTGTTGGTAGCTACTGATTGCCTCAGTGAGGGAATTAACCTGCAATCACTCTTTACGGCAGTACTGCACTACGACCTACCCTGGAACCCCAACCGCATCGAACAGCGCGAAGGCCGGGTGGACCGGTTTGGACAGGAATCGCCGGTGGTCAAGACCGCCCTGCTCTACGGGGAAGACAATCCCATTGATTTGATTGTGCTGGATGTCATCATCAAAAAAATCCGGGACATTCAACGCGCCACGGGGGTCAGCATCAGTATCGGGGAAGAAAACTCTTCGTTGATGAATCAGTTGATCAAAGACGTACTTCTCAATCAGGAAAGTAAGGCTTCCGATGGACGTCAGCTGGGTATTTTTGCCAAGGAGTTAGTCTCCAACGAGATCGAACAAGCCCGAAAAAAGGCCGAAAACCTGCGGAGTATTTTTGCTCAGGAGAGTATTTCGCCCCAGGAAATAGAAAAGAGCCTCGATGAGGTGGACGAGGCCATTGGCGATATGCAAGCCGTGGAAAATTTTGTCAAGCTTTCCGTGGAGCATCTGGCCGGGGCCGTTACGCCCGACGGGATGGGCTACCGGATGGATATCACGAACCTGCCGCCACATCTGCACGCCCATTTTGCGGTTAAGAGTGGCCTACGCATCAGTTTTGAATCCCCTACGCCCCTGGGCTATACCTACCTGGGCCGTAATCACTTGTTTACCGAACAACTGTGCCAGTTTATGCTCTCCCTGGCTTTTGAAGGCCACGATCGGTACAAAAAAGTAGCCCGGTCGTCTGTCATCCGGACCGACAAGGTAGCTACCCGTACCACCCTGATTCAGTTTCGAGTACGCAATGTCATCAAGGAAGTAGACAGCAGCCGGGAGGTCATCTCCGAGGAAATGTACCTCTGGGGCTACCGCAATGGTTCCGCTCAGGATACCCTCACCTACGCCGAAGCCCGCGAGTTGCTGACCACGGCCCAGTCTGCCTCCGGCCTACTGCTTGACTTTCAACAACGTATGTTTGAGGACGAAATGAAGCAGTTTGGCGTACTGGAACCCGCTTTTCGTTCGCTGGCCGAACTCCGGGCCATGAAGCTGGTAGAGGCCCACGGTAGTTTTAAAGAACTGGTAGGAGGCAAGCGCTACGAGGCCGTACATCCGGTACTGCCGCCGGACGTAATGGGGGTTTATATTTTGCTACCCAAAACCAAAGAACTTTTCTGATACTAGTTTATGAGCCTGCAACGCCTGAACCAACTCCTTCACCAACCCGAGAACATCCGCCTTGAATTCAAGGAGGCCGCTACCGATTTGCCAAAAAACCTCTTCGAAACGGTATGCGCCATGCTCAACCGCGATGGGGGTGATATTGTGCTGGGGGCCAATAACCGGGGTGAAGTGACGGGAGTATCCGAAAGTCATTCGGCTGCGATGGTGACCAACCTGGTTAATCTATCCAACAATCCCCAAAAGCTCGATCCTCCCTTTATTCTGTTTCCGATGGTGTATGAGCTCGAAGGCAAGCGGGTAATTCATATCCAGGTACCGGCTAGTTCACAGGTGCATAAAACCAACGGGGCTATTTATGACCGTAGCCACGATGGAGATTTTAAAGTTACCCAGCCACACCAGATCGCGGGTATATTTAACCGCAAACGTACCCATTATTCCGAGGGGATAATTTACCCGGCTCTCCGGTTAGTGGACTTCAAAGCAGATCTATTTCCGAAGGTCAGGAACTTGATTCGTAGCAATAATTTCAATCATCCCTGGCTAACGCTCGATGATCATCAGCTAATGATGGTGGCGGGGCTGTGGCGTAGTGACTGGCAGACCGGGCAAGAGGGTTATACTCTGGCCGCCGCTTTACTTTTCGGTACCGATCAGGTTATCCAGAGTATTTTGCCCCACTACAAAATAGATGCACTGGTACGGATTCAGAATACTGAACGCTACGATGACCGGGCCTATATTCAGACCAACCTGATTGAGGCCTACGAGCAGCTTATGGACTTCGTGGAAAAGCATCTGCCTGATCCTTTCTACATGGAAGGTGACCAGCGGATGAGCCTTCGCGCTAAAATATTTCGCGAGATCGTTGCCAACCTCATTGTTCACCGGGAATACATCAACGCCCATCCCTGTACGTTCGTAATTCACAAGGATCGGGTGCAGGCCGAGAATGCCAACAATCCCCACGGTGAGGGACCCATTGACCCCCTTCACTTTGCTCCCTTTCCTAAGAACCCTTCGCTGGTTAAGTTCTTTATTCAGTTGGGCTGGGCCGATGAATTGGGTTCGGGTGTACTTAAAGTCAGTCGGTTGGGTTCGATTTATTCGGGCAAGAAATCCCCACAATTCATCGAGGGGCCGGTGTTTCGGATGATCGTTTACACGCCCGAATCCCGCGCCGCTACCAATGGCGGATTAAATGGCGGGTTAAATGGCGGGTTAAATGAGGGATTAAATGAGGGATTAAATGAGGGATTAAATGAGGGATTAAAATCTGTGCTGTCGCTGATTCAGCAGCAGCCCGGGATTCAGGCGAAGGATATTGCTGAACTACTTGAACGCCCTATTAAAACAGTGGAGAGACAATTAAAAACCCTCATTGACCAACACTACATCGAACGCATCGGCAGCCGGAAAACCGGCGGCTACCATACCATCACCCACTAACTATGCAATTCCCCTCTTTCACCATCCAAGGCAATATTGTTTCTTCGGAAATCCTGACCAAAATCCGGGAGGAAGATATCCGGCATCAGGACGCCCGAAGCTTCGGGCTGGACGCCAAAACCACCTTGCGCGACGAAATAGGCATTGCTTGGGCCGCGACGCGCGCCCACTACACGGCCTTTCGGCTGCGGGTAAACCGCCTCAAAGACGACGACCCGGGTACTTCCGAAACCCGCAACTCCTGGATGATTCCGCTGCTGCGTGAGCTAGGCTACGACATCGAAAAGGCCCGCGCCTATACCCTGGCCGACTCCGGCAAGTCCTACGCCATCAGCCACAAGGCCGTCAACCGGGGCGACTTTGCGGTGCATATCATGGGGATCAACGATAGCCTCGACAAACGCCGCGAATCCGGTGGACCGAGGCTGTCGCCGCACGGGCTGGTGCAGGAATTTTTGAACAATACCGAGCACGACTACGCCCTGGTGACCAACGGGCGCTACTTACGGCTACTCCGCGACGCCACACGCCTGGTGCGGCTGAGCTATCTTGAAGTAGACCTCGAAAAAATGATGGAGGAGGAGCTGTACATCGACTTTGCGCTCCTGTTCCGCCTGCTGCACGCCAGCCGGATGCCGGCCCTACCCGATGAAACCACCGACAGCCCCATCGAGTATTACCACCAGGAATCGCTTTCGTCGGGCTCGCGTATCCGCGAAAAACTGAGCGTAGCCGTGAAGCAGTCGATTCTGCAACTGGCCAACGGTTTTCTGCACCACCCGGCCAACGAAGACTTTACGGGCAAGGTAGCCCAGGGTACCATCGCCCCGGCCGACTACTACCTCTACCAGCTGCGGGTGATTTACCGTTTTCTGTTCCTGATCGTGACCGAAGAGCGAAACCTCGTGTACCCCGACACCAAAGACCAGGCCGTACAACGGCTGCGGGGTATCTATTACGACTATTACAGCATCGAACGGCTGCGGCGGCTGGCGTACAAATCCCTGTACATCGACGGCCGCAAAACCGACCTCTGGGAAGGACTAAAAACCACCTTCGAACTCTTTGAAGATGGCCGCTACGGTCAAAAACTCGGCATCAAGCCGCTGGGCTCGGGGTTGTTTGGGCGCAATGCCCTGGGCGAGCTACCCAACCTTACCCTCAGCAACGAGGTACTGCTGCGGGTGATCCGTAACCTGACGCTCTTTGAAAATAACGACGGGCAACTGGTGCGGGTCAACTACTCCGACCTCGACGTGGAGGAGTTTGGCTCGGTGTACGAGGGCCTGCTCGAATTCGACGCCGTGTTTAAGACCGTGGGCAACCGCCCTACCTTTGCCTTTGTGGACGGTACCGGCCGCTCTTCGTCCGGCTCGCACTACACGCCCGAGGAGCTGGTAAAGCCGCTGATTACCCACTCGCTCGACTACCTCATCGCCGACCGGCTAAAAGCCCCCAACCCAGAGCAGGCGTTGCTTTCGCTCAAAATAGCCGACGTGGCCTGCGGCAGCGGGCACATTCTGCTGTCGGCGGCGCGGCGGGTGGCCATCGAGCTGGCCCGCGTCCGTACCCGCGAAGAGCAGCCCGCGCCCACGGCCATCCGGCAGGCCCTGCGCGACGTCATCAAGCAGTGTATCTACGGGGTGGACAAGAACCCGCTGGCCGTGGAGCTGTGTAAGGTAGCGCTCTGGCTCGAAGCCCATAATCCCGGCGAACCCCTCAACTTCCTGGACCACCGCATCAAATGCGGCGATGCCCTCGTGGGGCTAGCCCAGGCGCAAGACCTGCAACGGGGCATTGCTACGGAAGCATTCAAAGCCCTGCCCGACGACGACAAGAGCGTGGCGAAGCTGTTCCGCGACCGCAACAAACGCGAGCGGGCCACCCAAAACCAGCTACCGCTCAACTACAACCAAACTATCGGCAACGACCTGACGGCCCTCATGCAGGCCTACACCGCCTTTGACGCCCTACCCGAGCGCACGCCCGACGAGATAGCCACCAAGCAGCAAGCCTACACTCGCCTGCTCGGTGGACGCAACCACCAACGCCTCAAATCCCTGGCCGATTTGCAGTTGATGCCTTTTTTTGTGGCCAAAACCGACCTCAACCAGGCTACCCTGCTGACCGACGCCACCTATCGCCGGTATTTGCGGGGTGAAGCCAGCCCCACGGCCCTGGAAGAAACCAAGGCCATTACCACCGCCGCTACCCAGCGCTTTTTTCACTGGTTTCTCGAATTCCCCGAGGTGTTTACCCAAGGCGGATTTGACTGTGTGCTGGGTAATCCGCCGTTTTTGGGAGGACAAAAGCTATCGGGTACCTACGGGGAGACATTTTTAGAATACCTCAAATACCAGTATCATCCGATTGGAGCGGTAGATTTGGTAACCTACTTTTTCCGCCTCATTTATACCCTCATCCAAAAGCAGGGTTTCCAGTCGCTGATCTCTACCAACACCATTGCCCAGGGCGATGCCCGCAAGGATGGCCTGCACTACCTACTCGAAAACCAAGAGGCGAGTATCAACCACGCCGTGCGGAGTATGCGCTGGCCCGGTTTGGCGGCTGTGGAGGTAGCCCTCGTGACGGTACACAAGGGTGAGTTTAAGGGTACCTTTGTACTGGATAACAAACCCGTACCTTACATATCCTCCTATCTGGATAGTACCGATAGCATTGGTGAACCCTACAAGCTGGAACAAAACGCCAACAAGAGCTTTCAGGGCTCCATTGTACTGGGGAAAGGATTTGTGCTGGAACCCCAACAGGCCCAAGCCCTCATCACCAAAAACCCAAAAAATAAAGAAGTACTATTTCCCTACCTCAACGGCGACGACCTCAACAGCAACCCCGACCAAAGCCCCAGCCGCTGGGTAATTAACTTTTTTGACTGGCC
>Ga0105055_10004620_pt1 | contig 19985 bp, 20 predicted proteins | sample BON03_FD_78090 | JGI IMG/M metagenome (GOLD analysis project Ga0105055, IMG submission 78090) | Freshwater microbial communities from Lake Bonney liftoff mats and glacier meltwater in Antarctica - BON-03 | ecosystem: Environmental > Aquatic > Freshwater > Ice > Glacier meltwater | place: Lake...
ACGCAGGTCGTATTCCGTCTCTAGGTTCGCGGCTATGTCGCCATCCTCATTAATGGTTAACGAATTATCCATTTCAAAACGGTAGGGTGCCAGTCCAAACAAGCTGAACACGGCGTAGTGTTCAAGGTTCACATTTGAGTTCATTAGTCCACGCAGGCCAAGGCCAGCTTACACTTCCCAAAAGGGTGAAACCAACTTACTGACAAGCGCTTCCGCTTTTTCAAGAGCAGTCGGCTCGCCATCATTTAATCGCTTTTCACCTAGCTGCGGCGATAGGCCATGCACTTATTGCACAATCAATACGGGTTAAATTTACCAGTAGCACCGCCTTAGTGCAGCAACTTCAAAAAGCGAGAGAAGCACTGAGCCTTGATGATGCACTTAAAAAACTCAATAAGTATGAATTACTGATCTTAGATGATATTGGTTATGTGAAAAAAAGTGATAGTGAAAGCCAAGTGCTATTTGAACTGATTGCACATCGCTATGAACGAAATAGCCTATTGATCACGACTAACCAGGCTTTTAGCGAATGGGACAGTATCTTTGGAAATAACATGATGACCGTAACAACGATTGATCGCTTGGTTCATCATGCGGACATTTATAAAATAGAAGGAGAAAGTTATCGAAAAAAAACAAAAACTAAGCACGCTTTAAAAAACGACTCAACCGGACAAGATAGTTGTCGTTAGATCGGACATGATAGTTGACGCGAGATAACTGTCCCACTGACTAAGAACAAGGGAGAAGATACTGTCTTGAAAATCAGGTCTAAATGCCATTAATTTGATAATTAACATCAAATGGCCTCCCTTATTTTAAAACACCATGAGCAAGCACTAATAGTGTTTGCATCACCACTACCAAGGCCACTTTTTTAGGCTCACCTTTTACCAGTAGTTTTTGATAGAAAGCCATCATCAGTAGATTGAATCTGACTGCAACCAACGCAGGCATATAAAGCGATTTCCGCGGCCTAGCACCAGCTCATTTTGGATAAGCTAGGGCGAAAAGGGGACGGATTTATTTTAGGTCGTAAATTAGAAGAACTATATGCCAAGGCAGGCGAGGATCTTATTACAAAACACACTATATCGTGCAGCGAGGCCATAATCGAGAAGCGGTATTTATAGAAGATAATGATTATCGCTATTACATAAATACGTTAAAAGAATGGGCGTTAGAGTTGAGCATAAATGTGTATGGCGACTGTTTAATAACCAACCATGTGCATTTAATTCTAGATTCCCGTATTCAAGTCGCCAATTTAGGTAAATTAATGAAACGATTAGCAGGAAGGTAAACACGTTACGTCAACCATAAAGTAAAACGTACAGGTAGTTTATAGGAAGGCTGATACAAATCGATTTGTAGAGCAGCTAGAACAACGGTTAGGCCAGCGAATTTAACATCGAGACCCTAGAAGGCCAAGGAGCGCGGAGAAATGAACAAGGTTGCTTCAAAAATAAATCTGTCCCATTTTTCATCGCCCTTTTTCATCGAAAAGCGATCATTCGTTTAACGCTACAAGGTAAGTGCGTCATCAAATTCAACTCGATAGAATGTTTGGTAGGTTGGCGATGGTATTGAAGACTGTCTATTAGATTTTAACCAAGCCAAAACGAATTTCGCACGTTAAAGCTGCCATACTGTCATACTCGATATCTATCTAGAATCTTCAACCAATGCCGCAAGAAAATACGACGAATCACAAAGACATACCTAAACCAAAACCCATTGCCTCGTTAAAAGATGTATGGCCTTTTTTAAAACCTTATCGCTTACAAATGGGCATTGCTTTTGTGTTGTTATGCCTAGCTTCTGCAACGTTATTATTAGTGCCATTAGCATTTCGTGATTTAATTGATGTGGGCTTTGGCAATAGTGGTGGTGCAGCCCCGACGATTAATATCGATACCAAGTTTGGCGTGTTGTTTGGTTTAGCCGCTTTTTGGGCGGTCATGGTTGCCTCGCGCTTTTACATGGTTTCATGGATAGGTGAGCGCGTAACGGTGGATTTACGTAGTGCAGTTTATGCCAGCGTATTGAGGCAATCGCCGCAGTTTTTTGAAACGCTACAAACAGGCGAAGTACTTTCTCGTTTAACGGGAGATACCACGCTTATTCAAACGGTCGTGGGTAGTTCGGCATCGATGGGTTTACGCAGTTTGTTTCAGTTTACCGGCGGCATGATTATGCTTGCTGTGACCAGTTTTTACTTGTTTTCAATCAATATTGGTCTAATGATCTGTTTGATTTTCCCCATTATATTAATTGGTCGTTCAGTCAAAAAACTCTCACGCGAATCACAAGACCGTATTGCCGATAGTTCAGCCATGGCGGGAGAAATTTTAAATGCCATACCAACAGTACAGTCTTATACGCAAGAGATGCGTGAAACTAACCGCTTTGCTGATAGTGCAGAGCTCAGTTTTTTAACTGCAATTCGAAGAACAAAGGTCAGAGCATTACTCACCGCAGTGATTATTACCGCGGTCATGGGCGCGATTATTTTTGTATTGTGGTTAGGCGCACGCCAAGTGAGTGCAGGCGTGATGACCGGTGGTGAACTAGCTTCATTTGTATTATATGCCGCCATGGTCGCAGGTAGCGTAAGCACAATGGCCCAAGTTTGGGGCGATATTATGCGTGCCGCTGGCGCCACAGAACGTTTGCTTGAGTTATTGCATACAGAAGCAGCCGTTGTTGAAGCGGCTAATCCATCATCAATAATCAACACTTCCCAAGCTGATATCCAATTTAATAATGTGCAATTCCACTATCCATCACGCCCACTTAATCCCGCGTTAAACAACATTAACCTACACATTAATGCAGGAGAGACTATCGCATTAATTGGGCCGTCAGGTGCAGGAAAAACCACGATTTTTCAACTGTTGTTACGGTTCTACGACGCTCAAACTGGCAACATTACTATTAATGGCCAAAATATTAGTGACGTCAGCTTGCACGATTTACGTCAATTAATTGCGATTGTGCCTCAAGACCCTATTATTTTTTCAGCCAACGTATTCGACAACATACGCTACGGCCAACCAGATGCAACGGATGAAGCAGTCATAGTAGCCGCAAAGGCCGCTCAAGTTGAACAATTTGTCGTGCAATTGCCTGATGGTTACAACACTTTTTTAGGCGAACGCGGCACACGCTTATCAGGTGGACAAAGACAACGCATTGCAATAGCACGCGCTATGTTAAAAGACGCGCCTATTTTATTGTTAGACGAAGCCACCAGTGCACTCGATGCTGAATCTGAAATACTCGTGCAGCAAGGACTCAATGCCGCTATAAAAGGCCGAACCACATTGATTATTGCCCACCGATTAGCCACCGTACAAAAGGTCGATAAAATCATCGTCATGGAAAATGGTGAAATTGTAGAGATAGGTGATGCGGTCGAACTACGCAAAAAAGGCGGCTTGTACGCAAGGCTTGCTGAATTGCAGTTTGAAAACTAAACGCTAATCAAGCAAGCTGCCCCTGAGGGAGCCCCACGAAATTTAAGCGAATATTTTGCCCTAAATCGTGCAGTGCTGAGCCGACGGCAGAATATAAAGTTGCAACACATTAATCTATAAATCTTATTGTTTTATTAGGAACAAGATATACTTTAATTATTCTTTTTATTTTCCCATCATCAATGATGGATTACTTTTTCTTTAAATTTGGAATTATTTATGTCAGATGAAATTTGGTTCAGAACCGGTGAAGCCACCGTATTTGCTAGCAATGATCAAGGTACCGATGCGATGCCTGAAATTCTTATCGGTAGCGTTAAAGGCCCAGCAGGTCATGCATTCGCTAACTTAATGGGCCAAACCGAAGGCCATACTCGTATGTTTGCCATTCGCGCCACGAATCAGCAAGTTAAACCTGCAACGATCATGGTACCTAAAGCCACCATCAAATCCAACGCCTATGTCGAATTATTGGGTGGCCCAGTGCAATCAGCCATTGCCGATGCTGTTTTAGATAGCGTTATTGCTGGCGTCATTCCTGCTGATCAAGCCAATGACTTGTGTATTATTGCCATGATCTGGATTAACCCTGCTTGTGCAAAAGACCCAAACCTAGATCGCAAAGACTTATACCGCACCAACTATGAAGCAATGAAACTTGCTATTTCTCGTGCGATGAGCAACTCACCGAGTATTGAAGAATTGACTGCAAACCGCCATAAAATTGTTCACGAAATGTATGATCCAGAAACCGGCGAATCTCAGTGGTAAATACTAACTAACGTCAATATTGATTGGTCTTCCACTTTAGTTTCCAACTACCGTTGAAACGATAAACAAACAAGCGGAAATGCTAAATATTGTTGCTTTTCAATATTGCGTGTTATTCCCACGCTGTGGGAATGACACGCAAATGAAATATTCATTTTAATGAAAATACTTATTATTAGTCCACAGATAAAATAAATTCAGCTGCCATTCTTTTTAGACCATAAAATATAGATACACATCACAACTTACCTTCCACAGGCTCAATCACCACGGTATGATTGGCGCTTCCAAATTCGACCTTAAGATTAGGGATTTCCATGTTGAAACAGCTGCAATCAAACCATTCAACAATAACGACACTGGTTTTTAGTTTGTTATTGTTCGTATTCCCACAAATTTCCTTTGCTTCTGAAGACCAATCAATAATAGATCTCACCAATTCTTGGATTGGTTATGTATCCTTAGCCATTTTCGTATTAGCCTACATATTGGTTATTGCTGAAGAAAAAATTCACATGCGAAAATCTAAGCCTGTGATGGTGGCAGCCGGTATCATTTGGGCGATGATTGCAGTTGTGTACGCACAACATGGCGATCAACACACTGCAGAAATCGCTATTCGGCATAATTTACTTGAATATGCTGAGCTATTATTATTTTTATTAGCAGCAATGACCTATATCAATACTATGGGCGAACGTGGTGTATTTAATGCGCTTCGTAGCTGGTTAGTGAATCAAGGTTTCTCACTTCGCACTATTTTTTGGCTCACAGGTCTTTTAGCTTTCTTTATTTCACCCATTGCTGACAATTTAACCACTGCATTATTAATGGCGACGGTGGCCATGGCGGTAGGAGTTTCTAACCACAAGTTTGTAGCACTGGCCTGTATTAATATTGTCGTAGCGGCTAATGCCGGTGGTGCATTCAGCCCTTTTGGTGACATTACAACATTAATGGTTTGGCAAAAAGGTGTTGTGCATTTCTCTGAGTTTTTCTCGTTATTCCTACCATCAATAGTCAACTGGCTCGTTCCAGCAATAATCATGTCAATGGCAGTAGCAAATGAGCAACCATCGGCACAAAATGAAACCGCTACAATGAAAAAAGGCGCTTTAGTAGTTGTTGGTCTATTCTTGCTAACTATCACCATGGCAGTCTGTGCCCATAACTTTTTGTACCTTCCACCTGTTATCGGAATGATGACTGGTTTAGGCTTTCTTAAGTTATACGGCTACACCATTAAGATGAGCGATAAAAAAACCAACGCAACCTTGGAGCATCAAGGTGAGTCATCACTGGCACTTGAAGGTTCTGTAGAACAAAAACAACCTTTTAATATTTTCCAACAATTAGAAAGTGCTGAGTGGGATACCCTGATGTTCTTCTACGGTATTATTCTGTGTGTAGGTGGTTTAGGTACTATCGGTTATTTATCACTTGGTTCTGAGTTTTTATATGCTGATTTAGGTCCAACAACAGCCAATATCTTAGTGGGCCTAATTTCCGCTGTAGTCGATAATATTCCGGTCATGTTTGCTGTTTTATCAATGATGCCGGACATGAGTACTGGACAGTGGTTACTAATCACGTTGACGGCCGGTGTTGGTGGTTCATTATTATCAATTGGTTCAGCAGCGGGGGTTGCCGTAATGGGCCAGGCCCGCGGCATTTACACCTTTGTTGCTCACCTGAAATGGGTTTGGGCGATCGCACTAGGTTATGCCGCCAGTATTGCCGTTCATTTGTGGCTTAATGCTGACAAATTTCATCCAATAACATAGATAACAGCAGACATTTGAAGGAATAGAGGTCACAAAATACATGTTCTCAGCGCTTAGACGATCGATCAGAAGTAAACCCCCTCTAAGCGAAATTATGTCTAATGTATTAGCTGGATTATCAGTAGGCATTATTGCCTTACCGTTGTCTATGGGTTTAGCTATTGCTAGTGGTGTTCCACCACAACAAGGTCTTTATACCGCCATTATTGCAGGCATCGTCATTGCTTTGACCGGCGGTTCTAAAGTCAACATTTCAGGGCCGACCGCAGCCTTTGTAGTTATTTTACTGCCGATTGTTCAGCAATTTGGTCTCGGTGGTCTGCTAGTCAGCGGATTGATGGCGGGCATCATTTTAATCATATTGGGGCTTGCTCGTTTAGGTGGCTTAATCCAAATTGTCCCCTATCCCGTCACTGTTGGGTTTACCTCTGGGATTGCCGTCGTTATTGCAACACTACAACTCAAAGATCTTTTTGGCTTAGACATTGCTGAGTTTAGTGGTAATTATGTCGACAAATTACAGCTACTCGCCCACGCTTTACCAACATTAAACTGGCAAGAAAGTGTAATTGGATTACTGACATTGGCTACATTTTTTTGGTGGCGAAGGTTCGACTCTAAGATACCACCTCATTTAATTGGCTTGATAGTGGGATCAGTTATTGCCTGGCTGGCAACCTTATTTTTACCAAATTTTGAAGTAGCCACCATTGGCTCTCGTTTTCACTATGATCTAAACGGCATCGTTGGTAATGGCATTCCGCCTTTTTTGCCAGAATTCACCTTGCCATGGAATTTCCCAGACAGTACAGGTCATCCCATCGGTTTATCCTTTGAGCTCATTCGATCTTTAATGGGGGCTGCATTTGCTATTGCTATACTTGGCGCATTAGAGTCATTACTCTGTGCAGTGGTGGCTGATGGTATGTCCGGCAAGATTCATAATCCCAATGATGAGCTTATTGGCCAAGGGATAGGCAATCTTATCGTACCTTTTTTTGGTGGTCTACCGGCCACTGCAGCCGTTGCTCGTACTGCAGGAAGCGTCCGTGCTGGTGGTACATTACCTATTGCATCCATCGTTCATTCCTTATTTCTTTTAACATCCATTCTCGCACTGGCACCCTTACTTGCTTATGTGCCGATGACGGCCATTGCAGCATTACTATTACTCGTTGCCTGGAATATGAGTGAAGTGAAACATTTTATTCGTATCATCCGCGTGGCACCTAATGGTGATAAAGCAACCTTACTTACTTGCTTCACGTTGACCGTCATGTTTGATATGGAAATTGCGGTTGCCGTAGGGCTAGGCCTTGCCGCTGTATTATTTATTCGCCGAAGCATTGAGCTCACAGGATTAAAATTAATCGACAATAATGAAATTGAGCATCCACGAGCTGGCGAATTACCAAATGATGTTTTAATCTATAACGTCAATGGCGCAATGTTTTTTGGTTCTGCTCAAAAAGCCTTAAGTGTATTGACCCATATCAGTAAAGTCAAAATCGTAATTTTAGATATGTCAGATGTCACAATGCTTGATATGACAGCCATGGTAGCAATGGAATCAATAGCAAAAAACTTCAAGCGACACGAAATTAAAATGATCATTAATAATCTTGATACTCGTATGATCTTAAAATTACGTAACGTAGGCATCCGTAAAGAAGATGGTTATATAGCCTATTCTCGAACTATTGATGATGCTATCAATTCAGTTTTAGATGATACGGCCTTAAATTATGTGCAGGTCTAAAAATAAAGTCTTATAACCGTTTCAGCAATACATGCCAGTCTAGTGCTGCTATCAATCTCAATTCGAACTTCACGTACAATTTCCAATCCCCGTTTCATCGGCACTAATTTGATCACTCGGCTTCGAGCCCGAATACGTTTGCCTACTTTAACTGGAAATGGAAAATGAACATGGTTAAGACCATAATTCACCACCATCCTAGCTTCGGGATAAACACTCTTATCAGGATCAACACTGTCTGTCAGGAAAGGAATTAATGCTAAGGTTAAAAAGCCCTGAGCAATCGTGGTTTTAAAGGGTGATTCTTTACTTGCACGGACGGGGTCGGTATGTATCCACTGTTGATCGCCGGTAACGTTCGCAAATTGCTCTATACATTGTTGTTCAAGCGTAAACCATTCGCCGACATAAGATTCTTCACCCAGCTGAATATTTAAACGACTATATACGTCTCTTAACGGTTCACACTGTTTTAACAAAACTTTTTGATCGTGGTATTCATGATCAAAAAAATGTAAATAAGACTCTAAAAACTCAGGGACATTCAACGCGTTAATAAATTTCTTATTAAAATTATTTGGCCAATGACGGATTTGTGACTCAAATTTATTGATTAATTCACCACGTGTTGCTTGGTATTTATCATGATTTTTCTTAATTGATTCGACGATGCCCATCTGGGACTCCTTGATTTCTCAGAATAGTATATTCCTATACGCCTTACTACTAAGTTAAATCTGCATCTACCATGCCAACAAAGCGTCAAAATTCAATCACTAGCTTACTATAGATATTACTTTTAAAGTCCATCAAGCATAGTAGAAAGAACATTCAACTAGTATAATGTCCTATTATGATATTTACGAGTACAACGTTTCATGCTATACAACACTGATGATTTGCGTATTACGGGTATGCAAGAAGTCTTGCCGCCAATACAGCTGCACCAAGAATTACCAATTACTGATCGCGCCTCTGAAACCGTATTTAACGCTCGCTCAGCTACACAAAAGATTCTTCACGGTAAAGATGATCGCCTTGTAATCATTATCGGGCCATGCTCGATTCATGATCCAGATGCAGCGCGCGAATATGCAACGCGCCTAAAACCACTTATTAATGAGTTGAAAGATGAGCTACAAATCATTATGCGGGTTTACTTTGAAAAACCGCGTTCTGTCGTAGGTTGGAAAGGTCTTATCAATGATCCCTACCTAGATGGTAGCTTCAAAATTAATGATGGTTTACGTTTAGCTCGAAAATTATTACTCGATCTTGCGGAAATGGGCGTGCCTGCGGGTAGTGAATATTTAGATTTAATTAGTCCTCAATATATTGCTGATTTAATTTCTTGGGGTGCCATCGGCGCTCGTACTACTGAAAGTCAAGCTCACCGTGAATTAGCTTCGGGCTTATCTTGTCCTGTTGGTTTTAAAAATGCCACTGATGGTGGATTACAAATTGCAGTTGATGCCTGTTTATCTGCTTCAAAACCACATCACTTTATGTCATTGACCAAGGCCGGACATTCCGCCATATTTTCGACCACTGGCAATCCAGATTGCCATGTTATTTTACGCGGTGGTAATACGCCTAACTATGATGCCGCCAGTATTAACCAAACAGCTGAGATTATTGGTCGAACTGGTTTGAGAGCAAGCTTTATGGTTGATTGTAGTCATGCCAATAGTGGTAAGAGTTACGTTCAGCAAGAAGTAGTATGTCGTGATGTAGCCAATCAAATTGCCCAAGGCGAAGATCATATAATGGGCTTGATGCTTGAAAGCAACCTAGTCGCTGGCCGTCAAAATGTAGAAAAAGGCAAAGCGCTGGTCTACGGACAAAGCATTACCGATGCCTGTATGGCATGGGACAATAGTGAAATATTATTACGTGAACTCGCTGCTGCTGTCCGGACTCGGCGCCTAAAATAACTAATTCAGGTTTTAGTATATCGTTATACTAAAACCTGCTAAGCCCTTCATAAGCAAGCATTAATATCATTATTAACACTACGAGCCCTCCTCTTTATCAGCTATAATGATCGATGAAAATTTGCAGTCATTTTTAGCCTTCTTGTTAAAGATGAACAAATCCCGGTTAAATTCAGTAGGTTATTGCATGTCAGACTATGTGCTCATCTTAATTAGCACCATTTTGGTCAACAACATTGTTCTAGTTAAATTTCTAGGACTATGTCCATTTATGGGTGTCTCTCGCAAATTAGAAACGGCTATAGGTATGGGACTGGCGACTACTTTTGTGTTAACCCTTTCATCGATCAGTAGTTATTTGATCAATGAATACTTGCTCGCGCCCCTAGGAATTGAATTCCTGCGTACCATCAGCTTTATCTTTGTTATCGCAGTTGTAGTGCAATTTACCGAACTCGTTGTACATAAAACAAGCCCTATACTTTATCAAGTATTAGGCATATTTTTACCACTTATCACCACGAACTGCGCCGTATTAGGTGTTGCATTACTTAATGTTCAACAAGGTCATGGCTTTTTAGAATCTGCCTTATATGGCTTTGGTGCGGCGATTGGTTTTTCAATGGTCTTAATTATCTTTGCCGCTATGCGTGAACGTATTGCTGTAGCAGATGTACCTGTTGCCTTTCAAGGCGCAGCTATAGGTCTTATCACAGCAGGTTTGATGTCAATGGCATTTATGGGCTTTGCTGGTCTGGTTCACGTTTAATGTTTACCGCTATTCTTGCCATTACGCTATTAGCGTTAATTCTTGGGTTATTACTGGGCTTCGCCGCGATTCGTTTTAAAGTTGAGGGCGATCCTATTGCCGATCAAATCGATAAAATATTGCCACAAACCCAATGCGGTCAATGTAGTTTTGCTGGTTGCCGACCTTATGCCGAAGCGATAGCAGCAGGTGAAGTGGATATTAACCGCTGCCCACCTGGTGGCGAAGCAACCATTCATGCTTTAGCCGATTTATTAGAAGTGGAATTCAAATCACTTGATGAAGAATGTGGTGTTGAAAAACCTAAAATGCTCGCCGTTATCGATGAGGATCGCTGCATCGGCTGTACTTTATGTATTCAAGCTTGCCCTGTTGATGCCATTCTTGGCGCAGCAAAACACATGCATACGATTATCGCCAGTGAATGTACGGGTTGCGAGCTGTGCCTGCCTCCTTGCCCCGTAGATTGTATAGATATGGTTGAAACTAAACCTAATGCAAACACGTGGCGTTGGCCCGATCCTGCACATATCGATTTAAAACTAGGCGCTCAGCCATGACACAAAAACTAGGCTCATTTCCCGGCGGCTTAATATTAAAAGGTCAGAAAAAGCGTTCTACTCAAGTAGCTATACGTAAAATGCCATTGAGCAAAAAGCTGATATTACCATTGCAACAACACATAGGTGAAGCATCGACACCCATCGTTGCTGTCGGCGATAAAGTACTGAAAGGCCAAAAAATCGCCAAAGCCGAAGGCCATGTATCCGTCGCTTTACATCCCCCAAGTTCGGGCACCATCATTGCAATAGAGGAGCAACCCATCCCTCATCCATCAGGATTATCTGCACTTTGTATTAGCATTGAAACCGACGGAGAAGACAAGTGGGCTAATCGTAAGCCAATAAATGATTTTACCGACTTATCAGAACACGAAATACGTCAACTTATCCGTGAAGCCGGTATTGTAGGATTAGGTGGTGCTGGCTTTCCAAGCTTTATCAAACTCAATCCTAGCGTTCATCATCATGTTGAAACATTAATCATAAATGGTGTGGAATGTGAACCTTACATCACCTGTGATGACATGATTATGCGCGAACGTGCTGAAGGCATCCTTGATGGCATTGAAATCATGCGTTTTGCACTACGTGTAAAAAACTGTGTGATCGCCATTGAAGATAATAAACCTGAAGCTATCTCAGCAATGGAGCTTGCTTTAGGAGCAAGGCCATATCTTCAAGATACAGAAGTGCTGGTTATTCCAACACGTTATCCGACGGGTAGTGAAAAACAACTGATTCAAATCGTCACAGGTAAACAAGTGCCAACGCTTGGGCTGCCAATTGATATCGGTATTGTTATGCACAATGTTGGTACAGCTTACGCTATCAGTCGAGCTATCAAATACGGTGAACCCTTAATTTCTCGAATTGTTACGGTTACGGGCAGACAAGTTGAACATGCAGGTAACTTCGAAACCTTATTGGGTACACCAATGCACGAGTTATTGTCTTTTTGTGGCACTAAGCGTCAAGCAGATGAACCTTTTATCTTGGGCGGTCCGATGATGGGCTACAATTTATCAGGTGATCATTTACCTGTAACTAAAACGGCAAACTGCATTTTAGTTGGCGTTGATGATGCTGCAAAGTCATCTACTCCACTACCTTGTATTCGTTGTGGTGAATGTGCAACGGCCTGCCCTGTAAGTCTATTACCTCAACAGCTTTACTGGTATTCTCGAGCTAAAGATCTTGATAAAACCAATGAATATAATCTTTTTGATTGCATTGAATGCGGTTGCTGTAGTTATGTCTGCCCGAGCGAGATTCCACTGGTACATTATTTCCGCTTTGCTAAAACAGAAATAATGAATCAACAACAAGAACATGCAAAAGCCGATGTTGCTCGCATTCGGCATGAAAATCGCCTTGCTCGTCTCGAACTAGAACAGCAACAAAAAGAGCTTCGCCAACAGCAGCGAAAAGCAGCTTTAGCAGCAACACAAGTAGCAAAAGCAAAACAAGCCGCTGAGTTACCAGCTGAGCCTCCCGCTACGGATAGTCAGGAGACACAATAATGCCATTAAGTCGGCTGTCATCACCCTTTTTATCAGGTACTAATCGTGTAAGCTTGCAAATGTTGCAATTATTAGCTGCACTTATTCCCGCTGTCATCGCTATTGTGTATTTCTTTGGCCCAAGTGTATTGATTACCATGACACTAGCCATTGTCGTTGCATTATCGACAGAAGCCTTAATGTTAAGGCTGCGTAATCGACCATTAAAACCTTTTTTAACCGATGGCAGCGCGGTCGTTACTGCGGTATTACTTGCGATAGCATTACCACCTTTGGCCCCATGGTGGTTAACGGTGATCGGCATATTATTTGCGATTATTTTTGCCAAACATCTTTATGGTGGTTTGGGCTACAACCCCTTCAATCCCGCGATGGTGGCTTATGTCTTACTACTTATTTCATTTCCATTGGAAATGACAACATGGTTACCTGTAACAAGCTTAAGTGACCAACCTCTCGATATAAGCTCTGCTTTACAATTCATTTTTAATGGCCAATTGGCTAGCAGTATCGATACCGTATCAGGTGCAACGCCACTCGATGCGATGAAAACTCAAATTGGCTTACATCAAATGCCTGCTTACATTTTTCAACAGCCCATGTTCGGTTTATGGGGTGGTAAGGGTTGGGAATGGATTAATATTTGGTTAGCGGTTGGCGGTGCATTTCTGCTTTATCGTCGTATTATTAGTTGGCATATTCCTGTTGCAATGCTCGCAGGCTTAAGCACTCTTAGTTTAGTGACGTGGATTTTAGCGCCAGAAATAACCGCATCACCACTCTTTCATCTGTTCAGCGGCGGCACTATGTTAGGTGCATTTTTTATCGCTACCGACCCTGTTACTGCTGCCACTACGATTAAGGGTAAACTTGTCTTTGGGGCTGGTATAGGTCTATTAACCTATATTATTCGCGTATGGGGCGGATATCCCGATGGTGTTGCTTTTGCTGTATTAATTATGAATATGCTTGTGCCATTGATTGATTATTACACTCAGCCTAGCGTCTATGGAGCATTGAAAAAATGAATGTCATTCAAAAACACATTCTAAATGTTGGCTTAGTATTAGCTGCGTTTGCTGTGGGTGCTACAAGCTTAGTCGCTATTACAGAAGCGTATACACATGATAAAATTATTGATAATGAACGACTATCATTACTATCCGCCATCAATGCTTTGGTTGATAGCCATGAATATAATAATGATATCTTAACCGACATTATTATTCTGCCAGAAACCAAACAATTAGCCACTAAAGAAAATACTATTGTCTATCGTGCTCGCAAAGATGGTGCTTCTGTTGCTGCTATTTTCACCAGTATTGCACCCAATGGTTACAGCGGTACCATTAAGCTACTTGTTGGTGTTTATTATGATGGTACTTTAGCGGGCGTTCGAGTAATCAACCATAAAGAAACGCCGGGGCTAGGTGATAAGATCAACGAGAAGAAAACCGACTGGATCCTAAAATTTAAAGGCTTATCACTAACTAATCCGGTTGAATCTCAATGGGCAGTAAAAAAAGATGGAGGTGAATTTGACCAGTTTACAGGGGCAACTATTACCCCTCGCGCAGTTGTCACCGCGGTAAAAAACGCATTACACTATTTTGAACAAAATCGTGATACGTTATTTAAGGAGGCTAAATAATGAACGACGTCTACGGCCCCATTATTCGTGATGGTTTATGGAAAAATAACCCTGCTCTAGTCCAATTACTTGGATTATGTCCCCTACTCGCAGTCAGTAATACCACTATTAACGGCTTAGGCCTGGGCCTAGCAACAACGTTAACCCTAGTTGCTTCCAACGGCTTAGTTTCATTATTACGTAAACAAATTCCTGATGAAGCACGACTGCCTGTATTTGTGATGATTATTGCCTCAATCGTGACCGCGATCGAATTATCTATGAATGCTTGGTTTCACGAGCTTTATTTGATTCTTGGCATTTTTATTCCGTTGATCGTCACCAACTGTGCCATTACAGGTCGTGCCGAAGCTTTTGCCGCCAGAAACCCAGTAGGCCCAGCGATAGTCGATGGATTAATGATGGGGATAGGCTTCACAGCGGTGCTTGTCTTACTCGGTGCAATGCGAGAGCTTATCGGTCAAGGTACGATCTTGAGCGAAGCACACTTAATGTTTGGTGAAGGTGCACGTAATCTCTCAATTGTATTATTTGAACATTATCGTGGTTTTTTGATGGTTTTATTACCACCAGGGGCTTTTATTGGCCTAGGATTAATTGTCGCCTTAAAGAATGTGATTGATGCGCGCCAAAAAGCTAAACAAACCAAGGTTAATATCACCGAAACAGTGCCTGCTCACGCATGAATCAATCACAAAGGCATGAGTTTTTCAGTATATTAAAGACGCATAATCCTGCACCAACAACTGAACTGAACTCCAAGAGTACCTTTGAGTTATTAATTGCCGTCATTTTATCGGCACAAGCAACAGATGTTGGCGTTAACAAAGCGACAGCCAAGCTTTATCCTGTCGCTAACACACCACAAGCTATTTTAGATTTAGGTGTCGAAGGCTTAAAACCCTACATTAAAACGATCGGCTTATTTAACAGTAAGGCTGAAAATGTCATTAAAACTTGTCGACAATTACTCGCATTACATAATGGCGAAGTACCTGATGATCGCGCTGCGCTAGAAGCCTTACCTGGCGTCGGACGTAAAACCGCCAATGTCATCCTGAATACTGCTTTCAAACATCCGGTCATCGCTGTGGACACCCATTTATTTCGACTGGGTAACCGTACTGGATTAGCCAAGGGTAAGACCGTTCGAGCCGTTGAAGATCGTTTGATGAAAGTTATTCCCGATGAATTTAAGCAAGATGCCCATCACTGGCTGATATTACATGGACGATATGTCTGTACAGCTAGAAAACCTCATTGTGAAACCTGCTTAGTAGCACATTTATGTGATGAGTTCCGCCGCCAACAAAAACACCTATCGCTGCCGAAAAATAATCAATTCATTTGAGTCTCCCACGCTTTGCCGTAGAATATGTAGCACTACAGAGAGTGGAGATGACCATGTTAGATGCTAAAAAAATTGAAGAAGTCGTACAATCATTTACCAATGCATTGCCACCAGGCTTCACAGCCATTAAAGCCGATGTTGAAAAAAATGTTCGTGCGGCTATGAGCGCAACATTCGCCAAACTAGATTTAGTCACCCGTGAAGAATTTGATATTCAAACTCAAGTTTTACATCGTACCCGCGAAAAATTAGAAGCCTTAGCGCAACGCGTCGCTGAATTAGAATCCACAGCTAAAGATTAAGAGAAGCCTATGTCTGAATTTACCAATGTCACCATCACCCGTGAAGCCAACGTCTACTTCAATGGCAACGTCACTAGCCGTGCCGTTACTTTTGCTGATGGCATAACTAAAACACTTGGCATCATGATGCCTGGTGATTACACCTTTGGCACTGCCAAAGCCGAGTTAATGGAAATATTAGCCGGCGCGCTAACGTATCGCGTAGACGGTACAACTGAATGGTTAAGCATTAATGGCGGCGAGTCTTTTAATGTGCCTGCTGATTCATCATTTGATTTAAAAATTACTGAATTAGTAGATTATTGCTGTACTTATTTAGACTAGATTAAATCAAATTGAGAAAAAACTTGCTTGACCCTTGATTAAAATAGGGATTTATTTGGAAAAGGATATTCAATGAGCATTGCGACAGTTTATAGCCGAGCAATTACGGGAATTGATGCACCCGTAGTCACTATTGAAGTTCATATTTCAAACGGCCTGCCTAGCCTATCAATTGTCGGGATGCTCGAAACGGCGGTTAAAGAAAGTAAAGATCGAGTGCGTTCAGCCCTGTTGAATTCGCACTTTAATTTTCCGCAGCAGCGGATCACGATTAACTTGGCTCCGGCAGATTTACCTAAGGAAGGTGGTCGTTTTGATTTACCGATTGCCTTAGGTATTTTGGCCGCTTCTAATCAATTACCCATCAGCAGTTTAGCCAATAAAGAATTTATTGGCGAGCTAGGTTTAACGGGTGAGTTGCGAGCTGTACGGGGCGTATTGCCGACGATACTTGCAGCATCACAAGCGAAAAATGAACTCATTTTACCCTCAGTGAATGCCGATGAAGCCGCTTTAATTGATGATGCCACCAGCTATGGGGCAAGTCACTTATTAGAAGTCTGTGCACATTTATTTGGTCAACAACGCTTGCCGATGTCAGTAAACAAACAAGCCAAAGCTGAAGTTCTTTACCCTGATTTAGCAGATGTTCGCGGTCAGTCTTATGCTCGGCGAGCATTAGAAATCGCTGCAGCAGGATCGCATAGTCTTATTTTCAGCGGCCCACCAGGAACTGGTAAAACGATGTTAGCTAGTCGTTTACCTAGTATATTGGCAGAAATGACCGAACAAGAAGCGGTAGAAACAGCCACTGTACATTCTATTTCGGCGCAAGGTTTTAAAGTCGAACAATGGCGGCAGCGTCCTTTCCGTTCCCCTCATCACACGGCATCGGCTGTGGCGATGGTGGGTGGAGGCAGTCAACCTCGTCCAGGTGAAATATCCTTGGCCCATAATGGTGTGTTATTTTTAGATGAGTTACCTGAGTTTGATCGAAAAGTGTTAGAAGTACTTCGTGAACCCATTGAGTCAGGGAAAATAACGATCTCAAGAGCCGCCAACCAAGCTGAGTTTCCAGCTCGTTTTCAACTCATCGCTGCGATGAATCCTTGCCCTTGTGGCTATTTAGGCGAAAGCCGCTGTCATTGTACTGAAGATCAAGTTCGCCGCTATCGTGCTAGAGTATCAGGCCCGTTAATGGATCGCATTGATATGTTGGTCGAAGTTCCTCCGGTTGCCAAATCCATGTTGCGTCCTGCACAAACCGATGAAAAAGAAGAAGATAGTGCGACGGTTGCCAAACGTGTCTTACAGGCACAAAAAAGACAAATGGCGCGCGCGGGTAAAACAAACACCCTATTAGGAAATAAGGAATTAGACCTTTATTGCATCTTGAGTGATGGCAATTATCAACTATTAGAACATGCCATTAGCCGTTTTGGCTTATCTGCTCGCGCTTATCATCGCATATTAAAAGTCGCTAGAACGATAGCTGACTTGGCGGGTTCAGAGCAAATTCAAACGACACATCTTAGTGAAGCAATAGGCTATCGACGCCTCGATACAAGGAATAGTTAGCAAAATGCATGATCTGAATCCACCGCAACGAGAAGCTGCGCGTCATGTAGATGGACCTTTACTTGTATTAGCCGGTGCCGGCAGTGGTAAAACTCGTGTGATCACTCGGAAAATTGCTTATTTAATCGAACAATGTGGCATTCCTGCTCGTAATATCGCAGCGGTAACGTTCACTAATAAAGCGGCGCGTGAAATGAAAAGTCGTGTGGCAGAAATGATGGCCTCACGTAATGCTTCTGCCCGCGGGTTAATGGTGTCGACCTTTCATACTTTAGGTCTCAACATTTTACGTAAAGAGCATGCTCACCTTGGTTATCGTCCAGGATTTTCGATCTTTGATGCTCAAGATAGTTTGGCCGTATTACGTGACCTAATGGGCCGAGATTTTGCGGCAGATAGTGAACATGCTGCACAATGTCAGTGGCAAATTTCCGAATGGAAAAATCAACTTATTCTGCCTGAACAGGCTATTAACATTGCTGAAGATGAGCAACAAGCATCAGCCGCTAAGGTTTATCAACGCTATGTTGAGGCACTAAAAGCCTATAACGCGGTAGATTTTGATGACTTAATCTTAAAGCCAGTATTACTATTTCGTAATAATTCTGACGTGTTAAAAAAGTGGCAAGCCCGTATTCATTATCTATTAGTAGATGAATATCAAGATACCAATGGTTGCCAATATGAATTGGTTAAACAATTAGTTGGTATCCGCGAAGCGCTCACTGTAGTGGGCGATGATGATCAATCGGTGTATTCTTGGCGCGGCGCTCGCCCAGAAAACCTGTTGCAATTACAGAAGGACTTTCCCCGCCTTAAACTCATTAAACTCGAACAAAACTATCGTTCAATGGGCCGTATTTTGCGAGCAGCTAATCAGTTAATTAGCCATAACCCGCATATTTTTGAAAAAAAATTATGGAGTGCGATGGGTGAAGGTGATCCTATTCGGGTAATTGGTTGTCGTGATGACGAACATGAGTCTGAAAAAGTGGTATCCGAACTGCTCTATCACAAGCTGAAAAATCAAGCCAACTTCAAAGATTATGCGATTTTGTATCGTAGTAATCATCAATCGCGGCCAATAGAACGGATTTTACGAGAACATAATGTGCCTTATTTCTTATCGGGTGGCACTTCATTTTTCTCACGGGTTGAACTTAAAGACATTATGGCCTATCTACGGTTATTAGCTAATCAAGATGATGATAATGCCTTTTTAAGAGTCATTAACACGCCACGGCGCGGCATTGGTGCTAGTACCTTACAAGCCGTCGGTAACTATGCATCAAAACGGAATACTAGCATGTTTGGTGCTTGTTTTGAACTGGGATTAGCAGAGCAATTGTCTGACAAAGCCATGGCTAAACTTGAACATTTCACTAAATGGTTAATCGATATTGCTGATCGTGCTAAACGCGGCAATCTGATGGAAGCCATCCGCGATATGATTGAGGAAATTGATTATCGCGCTTGGCTAGAAGAAATCACCGGCGATCCTAATCAGGCGACGCGTCGCATGGATAATGTCGAAGAATTACTAACATGGATTGCTCGCATCATTGATAATGATACGGTCGAGCAAAGTATTGGTGACATTGCTTCACGTTTAACATTAATGGATATTCTCGAACGACAAGAAGATGAAAATCAAGCTGATGCAGTGCATTTAATGACTTTACATGCCGTTAAAGGATTAGAGTTTCCACATGTTTTTATTATAGGTATGGAAGAAGAGATTTTGCCACATCGAACTAGTATAGAAGAAGATGGCATTGAAGAAGAGCGGCGTCTTGCTTATGTTGGTATTACTCGTGCTCAACGTAGTTTAGTTTTTACCTTGGCCAACTCTCGTAAGCGTTATGGCGAAAAAACAGAATGTGAAGAAAGTCGTTTTTTAAGAGAATTACCACCCGAAGATTTAGTATGGATGAGCGAGAAATCACAAGTGGATCCGGAAGAACGTAAAGAACGTGGCAAAGCACATTTATCAAATATTCGCGGTATGTTGAAACAATAGTTATTGAACCCGAGTTCATCGATATTTATTATCAATGAGCCAGCTAGCTTAATATTCGAGAGCGTTCAAAATTCTGTGTCAGGGTTAATTTAGATATCGAGCACGCTATCTAAGCGGCCTTCAAAATAAATATCTAACTGAGATAATGCCTGGCTCCAGTTTTGGATCGGCATGGTC
>Ga0105055_10004627_pt1 | contig 19963 bp, 10 predicted proteins | sample BON03_FD_78090 | JGI IMG/M metagenome (GOLD analysis project Ga0105055, IMG submission 78090) | Freshwater microbial communities from Lake Bonney liftoff mats and glacier meltwater in Antarctica - BON-03 | ecosystem: Environmental > Aquatic > Freshwater > Ice > Glacier meltwater | place: Lake...
CGCATCGAGCGGGCGATCGCGAGCGTGCGCCTGGTCCCCCCGCCCTCGTCGGTCTTGAACACAATCCCCGCGCCGCCGTCCGACACGAGACCTGCGGCGCGTGCCCATCCCCGGGCCCGTCCACAGCGCCTCGGCGCCGTCCGCCCGCCCCCCCCCCCCTCCGGCCGCCGGCGGACGTGCCCCCAGCCGCCCCCCCCCCCCCCCCCCCCCCCCCACCCCCGCGTTGTCGCCGCCACGAGCTGCTCGAGCTGCAGCGGCGACCGACTGGACGGCGGCGCTGGCGAACGACGCCGACGCGCTGTGGACGTGCCCGGGGATGGGCACGCGCCGCAGGTCTCGTGTCTGACGGCGGCGCCGGGATTGTGTTCAAGACCGACGAGGGCGGGGGGACCAGGCGCACGCTCGCGATCGCCCGCTCGATGCGACCGCGCGGCTCGGGCCCCGCCGCGCGCCGGCGGCGCCCTCCACACATTTCATCGACCCCACGCTCGATGGCCATCCCCCGGCGTCAGGCGGAGCCCCGGGGCGCGGCGGCGCCGCGCCGCCGCCGCCCGCGCAACTCCTTGGCCGGCGTGCAGGACAGGCCGCTGCAGCACCAAGGGGCGCGTCGAGCTCGGCGTCCGGGTAGTCGAGGTCTCCGTAGAGGTCCGCTGGCCGCCGGTTGCGTCTCACCACATCGCAGCGAGCACCGTGGCCTTGTGCGCCCAGACCTCTACGGGGACCTGAGAGTTCCTGCTCGCCAAGCTCGGCCTCTTTTTTGTCGTGCAAACGTGGCCGCGTCCTACGCGCCGGCCGAGGTGCTGTGTCATCGCGCAGTCGGCGCTATTTCGCCGACCACGGCCCAAGGAGGAGGCTCGGGCGCGCCGCCGATCCTGCGACATCTGCCCCCGCCCTCGGCCCCCCCGTCCCGCATCCCCCCCTGCGCGCGTCGATCCTCGCCGGCGTCGACTACGGGGCGGGGCGGGCGCGGGCGGCGGCGCGGGCGGCAGCGCGGGCGGCGGCGGCTGCGGCGGCGCCGCCGGCGCGGGCCTGCAGCACCTTCTGGCCTGCCGAGGTGCTCTGCGACGACGCACGCGCGCAGCTTCCCGCTGGGTCTCACCTCCCCCCCCTCCCCGGGCGTCATTTGGGCCGGGCGCTGTCAGGCGCGCACGAAGCGACCAGCAGCTCGAGCGTCTTCGAGGACGCGTTGAACGCGGCGCGTTGAGCGTGCTGGCCGCGTTTGAGGCAGCAACCAACCGCTCTCACGTCGAGCCTCCCAAGACGCTTAAGCTGCTGGCGCTCGCGCGCATGCGTCACACAGCGCCAGGCCCACCTGATGCCAGGGCGGGGGGGAGGGGGGCGATCGACCGGCTGCGGCCGCGATCGCGGCCGGGGCGGCGCTCGCTCGGCCAAATACTGGCGGGCGGGCGCGGGCGGACGAGGGCGGCGGTGGTGGCGCAGGCGTCGGCGCGGCCGGCAGCAAGGGCGGCAACGCTGGCCTGTTTGACGCCGGCGGCCTTGGCCACAGCGTTCAGGGCCGCCGCGCGGGACGCGGCCGCGTTCCACTGCAGGACAACGGCGCGTCGATGTTGGCGTCCAGGAAGCTCAGGTCCTCGTAGAAGGTCTCTCTGCGCACAAGGGACCGCGGGACGCGTTCGACCACGGTTTCGACAGCAGCGCGGACGAGCGACACGCCAGCGGCGCCAGCGACGCCAGCGACGCCCCGCTCTGTCGCGACGATGCGGTCGCACGCGTCCCGCGGTCCCTTGTGCGCAGAGAGACCTCCACGGCGACCTGAGAGTACCTGGACGCCGAGCTCGGCCTCTTTTGTCGTGTGCAGTCGAACGCGGCCGCGTCCCGCGCGCGGCGGCCGAGGCACTGCGCGGGCGGCGGCTGTGCGGGCGGCGCGTCGCGCCCCGGGGCGCCGCCCGACGCTGGGCTCTTGCCCCTGGCGCACGCGAGGCCAAGACGGCCCCGTCTCTATGCTCGTCGCCGAGGGCCGCTCGTCCGAACCCGCACGGCGCCGGCGGCGCCCTCCCCAGCTTGCCGGCACTCTGACGCTCTTCGGGCGGCCATCCCCCTTGCGCCGACCCGCGCTGCTCTCTGCCCGGCCCCGTCCCCCGAGCCCGCCACGGCCCGTCGGCCACGGCGGCGCCGACGCCGGGCGCGACTTCCTCGTGCGGTCGGCGCCCCGTCGCCGACCGCGCGCCAAGGGGAGCCTGCGACATCCGCCCCCCGTCCCTCCGTCCCGCATCCCCCCTCGCGCGTCGTGCCTCGCCGTCGCTGAATACGGGCGGCGGGCGGGCGCGGGCGGCGCGGACGGCGGCGGCGGCGGCGCTGGCCCGCGCCCGGACTACCTGACGCCGGCGGGGGCTTGATATTCCTGCGGGACCTTGGAGTCGGCTGATGGGACAGCACGCGTCTACCCTGACGAGGTGCTGTGCACACGACAACCCCCCCTCCAGCGTCCCGCCGTAATATCGAACCCCCGCCGGCGCCGCGCGCAAGCCGCGCCCCACCTCAGGGGCGCGCTCGGCGCACGGCGGCCGCGGCTGCAGGGCGGCGGACTTTAGCGGGCAGCACATCCGCCGCCCGGCGTCCATGACTACCAGACCGGCAGGCACTTGCTCGGTCCGCTTATGCACGCCGGGCGGCGGTTGGGATGTACCCGCTCGAGTCGAGCCCGTCTTGCAGCCGCTGCCGCCGGGCGCGCCCGAGGTGGCGCGAAACAAGAACTAGCAGCCGCTCCCCCCCTCGAAAAAACTCGCCGCCGCTTCGAAAAATCGACCGAGCACGCAACGATGCGCGCAAAAGGTTTCGACAACTTCGGCGGCGGCCACTTTCTTCGCTCGTCACGATTAATGTTCGGCTTGGTCGCTTGGGAAGCAGCGAGGATTTCCAACCTACGCCTCACGAATCGTGCGCGTGCCCACTTGTAATCATGCTTTGTGACCGGCCGATTCGGGAAGGAAGCATGAAAAAAAAGAGGCGCCGCCGGCGACGCCTGAAAAGACCAGAACCTCATTCGCGCGCGCGCAACGGTGCGTGCGCAAAAAGGAGTCAACCTCCGGCCGCATGGGCCAAAAAGTAGATGTCGACAACCTCCTGGGGGGCTCGAACCCCCGACCACGAGATCCCCCTTATTGCATTGGGACAACCATTCAGGGTTGAGGAGAGGTAATCACGATTTAACACGTGTTAGTTTGTCGCTGAAGTACTTTGACCCAGTAATTGTCCGGGTGTAGTTCATTGTCGATGTGCGTAAGAGTCTCGCGCTCTACCGACTGAGCTAAGGAGGCATATGTCGATCGAGCAGAGAAAGCTCGTCCTTAGTACTTTGAATGAACAAAAGGGGATGAATACAGTTCATGAATTGCATCTCCAAGGTGAAGTTAGAAATCCACCCGCCAGCGGCGACTGCACCCCCGGGCGGTGCTCACGTTGAGACATCACGGCGTACGGGCCTTGCGCGCGCGCACTCACGAGCCTTCCGTGATAACCCAATCGCTTCGGCGCGCGCGGCCACGTGCGACGGACCACCGAATCGAGGGCGCGCGCAACCCCGGCCAGCGCTCGGCGCTCGGGCGACGGCGGCGATGCGCGCGTCGTCGGCGTGTTGTCGCTCGCTTCATGGCCCCGGGTCGCCGCGCGTCGGAGTTCGGGCGCGCGCGACAAAGGTCCACGTCCAACCCAAGTCGCGCAATCGTCACCTCGTCTCCTCCTTCCTCCTTTCTCCTCCTTCCTCCGCCCTCCTCCCTCCTCCCTCCTCCTCCTTCCTCTTCCCTCCTTCCTGCTCCCTCCTCCACCTTCACCGTCACCATCGCCAGCGCCATCGCCAGGCGGCGTCAACATATCTGCCGCAGCGATCGGCGGGCACGCAGGACGGTCGGAGGACAGGGACCCGCGCGCACGCGCGGCGATTGAGGCGGAGGGGCGGTGCACGAGCGCGTGCGCGCGATGCCAGTGATAACGGGCGCTCGCCGCCGCTGCCGCCGCTGATGGCCCCCACACACTCTGCGGCGTGCGCGTGCCCTTCCGCCGCTGGAGCACCGGGGGCATCGCACCACCACCAGGAGCAGCAGCAGCAGCACCAGCAGCACCACCACCAGCAGCACCAGCAGCACCAGATGCAGCGGCAGGAGTACAAGCAGCACTATTAGCAGCAGCAGCAGCAGCGTCGCCATCCGCCCGTTCCCGCGCCCGCCCAGTCGACGACGACACTCCGTCCCAGCGACATCCCTCCCGCCGGCGCCGCCCGTGGTCCCCCGCCTCCTACCCCTCCTCGCCCCCGCGCTGTCCTTTGCCGTCGGCGTCGGCGCGCGCGGCGCCGCCCGCCGGCGGTTCTATCCCCCCCGTCGTCAAGCTCGGCGCCTTCTGCGCGTTCCTGGAACGCGAGCGGCCCGGGGAGTTTGACCGGGTGGCGTCGGGGCACTACGCGCGGCTGCTGAGGGCGGGGCGGGGGAGGGGGGGCCGGCGAGGGGGCGGCGGGCGGCGGCGGCAGCGGCGGCGGCAGTGGCGGCGGCTTTGGCTGCCGCGGTGGGGCGGCGGCGGCGTCGGGAGCGGCGGCGCGGGACGGCGCCCTCGCGGTGGCGCGCCTGTACGCCTCCTCCGAGACGATGCTCTGCCGCTGCCGTTCGCGCCCACCGGCTTCTTGGCGGGCTGCAGGTCGGCGCTGGTCGTGCGCTCGGCCGGGCCGCGCCCCTCCATTTCCTCCCCCTCCTGGCGCGACAAGGGGCGTCCGGGCAGCGGCGGCGGCGGCGGCGATGGCTTAGCAGCAGCAGCAGCAGCAGGCGCGAGAGCGGGAGCGTCTGCCGGGCGCGCCGGCGGCCTCCTCGAGCAGGCGGCGCCCTTTTCGCGCGGCCTCGTGCAGACGACGGAAGTGAATGGAAGGGGGTGGCCCAGCGCGCTCGCCCGCCGGCCGTGCGACGGCGGCGCCGGCGGCCGGGGCGGGGCTCGCGGCGCCGCGCGCGCGCGCTGGGGCCCAAGCGACGGCGACGACATGGGCAAGCGGGGCCACCGGCGACGACGAGGACGAGGGCGAGGACGAGGACGAGGAGAACGGTGACGAGGACAGTAGGGCCACGAGGACGGCGAGGACGAGGGCGCGGAGCGCGTGAACGTGCTGCGCGCGGGGGCCCGGGCGCGATCGGGCGGGTCGCTGGCTGCGCGCGCCGCAGCTCCCATCGCCCGGCCTCGGTGGCCGTAGCAGGTGGCGATTGGGCCCGCCGCCAGGCGCCGCTGGCGCGGCCAGCGGCGGCGCGGCGGCCGCGGCGGGCGAACTGTGCTACACGGGCTCCATCGGCGGGGCGGTCAACAACTCGCTCCACATCGCCGACGCGCGCGGGGCGGGCGATCACGGCGTCGGCGACGGCGCGTCGGCGTCGGCGGGGCTCGCGCGCCTGCCGTTTGTCGACGACGGCGACAACGGCGGCGACGGCCCCGACGACGGCGACGACGGCCTCGATCCCCGCGGAGACGGCGGCGGTGCTTTCCCGCCGGTCTCCTCCACGCTGCGTGTCCAACAACGACGAGACCATCAAGGTGTTTTCGCTCGGCGGCAGCGGCGTTGGCGGCGGCGGTGGCGTTGGCGTTGGCGCTGCGCGGGCGAGAGCGGCGCCGGCGCCGGCGCCGCCTGCCGCCTCCGTCCGCTGACGACGATCCGCGAGCCCCTTCGACAGCCGCAGCCTGTGCCTCTTCGCCGCCGCCGAGGCAGGCTACGCGCTCGGGGCGACACTAGCGGAGGCGGCCGACGTCAGCATGACCTGCGCGTGGGCGCCGGGCGGCGGTTCGAACCTGGTCGCTGGCGCGTTCCAGGACCGCGTCGCCGCCTGCTGGGACATCCGCTGCGCCCCGCGGCCCCGGGCCGGCCTTCGCGGCGCGACCGCCGGCGCCGCGGGTGCCGCCCGTGCGCTCGTCGGCATGCGTCGCATTTTTGTCGTCGGCGGTGGCGGCGGCGGCTTTGGCGGCGGCCGCGCGCAGCGTCAAGTTTGGCCCGGGGAGCGGCGCCGGCCTGATGGCCGTCACCGGCCTCGACTCGGGCGTGCTGATCGTACGCTGAGGAGAGAGCCCCGCCGTTGAGGACGAGTCACTAGTCTCGCATCATATCCGTGCTCGTGGATATTGTGTTTGGTTCTTGTCTGCTCCCAGCGATGGGGAGGGGGCCGAAGAGCAAGAGAGCGCACGCGCCGCCGCTCTCAGTCGCGCGCGCCCCGGCCGGCCGGCCCGCTCACCCGCCCGCCCGCCCGCCCTCGCGCTCCTCTCCCCGCATCTCGGCCCTCTGAGGAACCCCCGGGTCTCCGAGCGCCGATCGCGGGCGCGGCCGCGCCCGAGCGGCGCCATGCCCGTGGCCCGAAGAAAAAAGAAACGGGGACCAAAAGCTGGCGCGATTGCGGAGAGGCGCGCGTCGCGCACAGCCAGCAGCGTCCCCCTCTTCACCTCTCGCGCTCCGCCACTCTCTCTCTCTCTCTCACACACACACACAACCCACAAACACACACGCAAACACCTGCGCGCCCGCCCGCTCCCTCTCCCTCTCTCTCTCTCTCTCCTTTTCTCCCGAACACACACACACCCCAGGTACAAACTGTTTTCGACGACGGCCCGTCTCTCAACGACCCTCTGTTTTAACAAAGCTTTGTGTTAACAGGAGTAAGAAGAACGACGCCCGCAGGCAGTTCCGTGACACCGAGGCGAGCCCGCGCTTCTGTGCCAAGCGTTCTCCACGCGGCGCGCGCGCGCTCGGGCGCCTTTTTGAGCCGAACGCGGCGCGCGAATCTCGGCTGCCGCCGACCGCCGACCGTCGGCCGCCGGCCGCCGGCCGCCGACCGCCGCCCACCAAAACCCAGCCAACTTGCGGCGGCGGCGGCGGCCGGCGGGCTCTGTGTCTCCCCTCCCTTCTGTCTCTTCGGCGGCGCCGGCCAATCATCCGCCTTTTGTTTGACACCCACAGCACCATTCATCAAACAAAACACAGGACCATGTCGACGACGCCGATGGTGACGGGCTCGCCGCCGCGGCCACCACCGCCGCCGCTGCCGCCTCTAGGTTCGCTCGACGACTCGGGCTCGTGGGACAAGGTGCAGACCGCCGCCGCCGGCCGCAGCCACACGCTCATGAGCGACGACGACAGCGAGTCTAACCAGGGCAAGGGCGGCGACGGCGACGACGACCACCGCGAGCCCGCCGCCGGCGGCAAGAGCAAGAAGCGCGGCCGCGCCCGCCTCGCGCCCGCCAGCCAGGACGACGACGAGGGCGCCGTCGAGGACGCCACCGAGGGCGACGCCGCCGAGGGCGACGCCGCCGAGGGCGACGCCGCCGAGGGCTGTGCGCCGTCGGACGACGAGGGCGACGACTTTGGCGGGCACGAGACCTGGAAGGACTTCATGCTGCGCCGAAGCCTCAAGGAGGCCGACTTGTTCGCGGTACGTGTCTTTCGCTGCACAATGCAAGCACACACTCACACAAACACACAAACCAGCCCGCGCGACGCGCCCCGAAGCGCCCCCCGACCTCCCTGCTTCGGCCGCCGCGCCAAACCACCCCCCGCAAAAAAAAAACCAACCAACCAAAATCAACCAACCCCTCCCCGCCCCCACCCACCCTCCCACCCCACAGGCCACCTACCAGCTGACAACGGAAGCCTCGCACGTCCGCGTCTTCCACGTCGACCGCACGTCGGACGGCGACGACACCACGGGAGAGATGCAACGCGCCGCCATGGCCGGCCTGCTCGTGCGCGTGCTGCGCTTCGGCATGAGCAAGCCCGTGTTCCTGACCTTTTCGGTCCAGGAGACGGGCGGCGCCGCCACGTTCGCCAATCGCTTCAAGGACGTGCTGCGCGCGGGCGACGTCATCCTGTTCGCCAGCGTCGACCGTCTGACGCGCGAGGGTCGCGTGGTCTTCGAGGCCTTCGTGGCCACGTGCACGGCCATTGGCGTGCTCGTCGGCGTTTTCCTTCTCGGAGACGCGAACTGGCGCGTGGTCATGCCGGCGGCGGAGGGCGGCAAGGCCACCATCCGCCTGCTGAGCTTTCTCAATGCACAGGCCATCAGCAACTCGACCGCACCGCCGCTCACCGTTACGGCCAGCGGCCCGGTGGTGAGTTTTTTTTTTTTTTGCGTCCCTTTTTTTTTTGTTGTTGTTGTTGTTGTTGTTGTTGTTGTTGTTGTTGTTGTTGTTGTTGTTGTTGTTGCGGCGGGGGGCGCTAGCGGGAGGGGGCGGCCGGGTCGGGGGAGGGGGAGCGGACGAGTGCATGGCTCGGAGGCCAAGTCGCTCGCTCGCGCGTCCTCCTTCCGCCGCACAACCTTTTTTTGCGCGTGGCTCGCGCCGCCGCCCCCGCCGCCCGCACTCCCCACCCGCCGCCCCATCCCTCCCGGAGGTTCTAATCGAGACACACGCACGCACACACACACGCACGCACGCACGCACGCACGGGCGCTCCCTCACCAAAACCATCCCCCAAATCAACAACATCACTCACCCACCCAAAAACAACCCAAAACACTCGAAAAACAACCAAAGGCCGACGACGCCGCCGCCATGGCGCAGGCCGCAGTCGAGGCCGACGAGGCCAAGCAGGTCCTGACCATGTACCAGCACCACAGCGCGGTGCTCGACCACAAGCTCGGCTTTGTCCGCGCAGTCGAGCGCGACGCCGGCAACCTGCCGCCCTACGTCGACGTCGCGCGCCGCGCCTGCCAGGCGCTGGTCACGCGCTCTGGCGCGACCCACACCGCGCTCGTGTCGCGCACCAGCGTCGGCACGGCGGCCAGCGCGCTCGAGGGCCAGCACGAGGTGCTCAAGGCGCTGCTCGCCCCGGCCGACGACGACGCCGCCGGGCTCGCCTACGCGTTCGGAGACCTCGCGCTCGTCGACCTGTCGGAGCAGTCGGCCAACAAGGAGCCGTTCATCGGGCGGGTCGAGGCGGAGTGGCAGCAGCTGCGCGAGGGCGGCGGCGGCGGCGGCAGCGGCGGCGGCGACGCGGCGGCCGCCGCCTCCGCCCTCGGCGCCGTCTTCGCGGCGTCATCGGACCGGGTCGCGCGCTGCCCCGGCCTAGCGGACTACTCGGGCGGCGTCAAAATTTACGCGTTTGCGGGCGTGCACGAGCTTAATGCGACCGCGGTCCGCGAGGCGATCGCGCAGCGCCAAGGCGGCAGCGCGGCAGCCGTGCTGCTCGGCGAGGCGTTTGACGACGACCGCCTCGAGCGCGACCACAACTTGCTCGTGGCCGACTGGCTCCGCCTCTTGCTGGACGGCCACAGCACGGAGCGCGTCGCGCCGCTGCTCGTCTCCCTGACGCACTGCGGCGACGAGGTGCGCAAGGCCAACAACGCGTACGCGGCCGACGTGTTGGGCGCGCGCCGCTACCTGGCGGGCAAGGCCCCGCACACGCGCCTCGGCATGACGGCGCCCGCGGTGGTCTGCGAGGCCGTGTCGGCCGCCACGCGGCAGGCGTGCAACCTGGCCAGGTTGGCGAGCGCGGCCGCCGACGCGCGTGCCGAGGCCGACGCCCAGCTGCGGCGCTCGCAGACGCGCGCCCGCGCGCACGATACCGCGACCCTGCTGGACCAGGTGGCGCGCGACCGCGCGCGCACCGCGATGGGCAAGCTGGCCGGCGTGCAGCGGCAGAAGAAGGAGGCGGCAGAAGAGGCCGAGCTGGCCGCCGCGGCGGCGGAGAACGCGCTGGACCAGGCCGGGCTGCCCGCGTCGTCGTGGGCGGCGGCGGCGGCGGCAGCGGCGGCGGCCTCGGCCGCCGACGACGACGGCGGCGCGTTGCGCCAGCTGCTCCGCTCCCCCGGCCAAGTCGCGAGCGCCGACGTGGCCCGCGCGTTCGCGCTTGGATGGACGGCGCGGCCGCTGGCTGTGCTGCGGCCCGAGGCGGGGCCGGGCGACGGGGGGCGGCGCGCGGGGGGCGGCTAAGGCGGCGGCGGCGGCAAGGGCGCGTGAGGGCCGCCGATTTGATCGCTTGTTCCGGAACACTTTGTTTTGGCCAGATTCTCTAACAGCGCATGTGCACAGTCTTATCTCGTGCGATTGATGTCTCTTTCGGATCGGATTCAGGGTCTCGTCTCTCTTCCCCATCTCTCTTCCCCCATCTCTCTCTCTCTCTATCTGCCCCTCTGCGTTAAAACACCGCCCGCCACACAAAAATCTCGGACCCATCCCCCTCCGCCAGTACGCCGCCCAGCTTCCCTGCGGCCTTTCTGGCCCCGGTCGGATCACCACGACCCGTACAACGCGTCCGGGTGGCCGGCGGCGATCCGGTTAACGTCGAGCACCAACCGCAGGCCTTGCATGACGAGTTCGCAACCTGGCGGCGGCTTCAAGCCCTTCGGCCCGCCCTCGAGCATTTTCATCAGCGTCGCGTGCGTCGCCTTGGCCGAGGGCGCCCACTCGCGCAGCAGCGGGGTGCCGGCGATGAGGCCCTCGACGTCTTCCACGCGCACCTCGTCGGTAAGCGGGTGCCCGTCGACGAACACGTCGAGCGCGTCGACCATGGCCGCGCGCAGCGCGGCCAGGGTCGGCCGCGGCCCGGCCAGCAGCTGCTGCTGTTGCTGCTGCTCCAGCTGCGGCTGCGCCGCCTTGAGAGCCTTGGCGGTGCCAATGGTGTAAGAGGGAGACCGGTCGCCGATGCGCATGATGCCGCGCTGCTGCTGCCGCGCCGCGTCGGCCAGCGAGCTGCCCAGGCGCTTGGCAACCGCCTTGTCGCTCGCGCCGGGCACGCCCGCCTCGAGCGCGGCCTTGAGCGCCTGCTTGGCGGTCACCGGAACCCCCTGGCACTCGCGCCAGCCCGCCTCAAACACGGAGAAGGCGCGCCACGAGAGGCCGCGCACGCCCCCCTCGCCCCTGCGGACAAGGCCGCGGGACACAAAAGCGGCGTGGAGGGGAAGCCGGCCGCGCAGGCCGCCGTCGCTGCCGAAGAGGCGGCCGGCGGGTGGCACCTGCTGCAGCGGCGGCGGCGGCGGCGACCACGGCCAGCACAGGCACGACGGCTGCGCGGTCGATGTCCCGCAGCCGAGCGCCGGCGGGTCGACGCTGGCGCACTCGGCGCACGCCATCGCCGCCGCCGGCGCGGACCGGTGCTGCCCGACGGCGCTCGGCTGCGGGACATCGACCGCGCAGCGCAGCAGCAGCTGCGGCGGCGGCGGCGGCGGCGGCGGCTGCTGCTGGGGCTGCTGCGGCGTCTGCGGCTGCGCTGCGGCGCGGCACAGGAGGAGCGTGCCGCCGACGGCGCTGTCGTCGAGGCCGCAGTCGCGCAAGGCGCTTACGCCGCGCAGCGTCCAATGCCTGACGCCGTAGCGAGCGAACTTGGCGGTGAACACGAGCGGCCGCGCCACGCCGCCGCCCGCGCCGCCCGCGCCGCTGCCGCCCGAGCCGGCACCGCCCGCGCCGCCGACCAGCAGCGCGAGCTCCTGGCCGTTCATCTGGTCGACCGTCAGGCCGAGGTGCCCGGCCAGCGGCTCGATGCACAGTCGCAAGCCGACGGGCAGCACCGCCGTGCGGATCAGCTCGGCCACGCCGTACCGCGTCAGCGTGACGCGCGCCAGCACGTCCTCGTCGCCCGTCGGGGCGAGGGTCTCGCGCCAGAGGCGGCGCAGCGGCGCGGCGGCGGCGGCGGCGGCGGCGGCGGCGGCGGCGGCGGCGGCGGCGGCGGCGGCGGCGGCGGCGGGGCGGCGCGCGGCCGCCGCGCTCAGCGGCGCCGCGCCGCCGATGCCCGCGTGCGGCAGAGCCGGCTGGCCCGCGAGCGCGACGGTCCCCATCGTCGGCAGCGACGCGCTCAGCGCGACGGTAGGCAGCGACAGCCGGGCGGCCTCGCCCGTCACGCCCGTCACGCCCGACGCCCGCTTGGCGTAGAGGGCCTGCACGGCTGCCGACAGCAGGCGCACGTCCGCCAGCGGCCACGAGTAGGCCGGGAAGGACTCGGCGTACGGGCCCAGAAGCCAATGCACCAAGCCGTTGATGAACCGGCCGGCCACCTGGACGTCTTTGCTGGTCAGCACGCACGGCGTCGTGCGCGTGTCGCCCGTCTCGGCGTCGTGCACGGGCTTGAGGCTTTTTGTCAGCTGCACCTTGTACGTGCCGTTGGCCTTGTCCCGCGACACGAAGGCGAAGCCGAACACCCCGCACGTTTGGCGAAGGAGAGAAGCGGCCGCCGTCGCCTGCTGCGCCGCCAGGCTCCTGTCGCCGCGGCGCTCGGTGGCGACGGCGTCGGCGGCGGCGGCGGCGGCCGCCTCCTCCCGCCCGGCGATCACGCCCGACAGGGCGGCGGCGGTGGCGCTGGAGTCGACGGCAGCGGCCGCCTGCTGCGGCCCGACGGTCGCGCCGGGCGGGACGGTGCTCGCAGCAGCGGCGGCGGCGGCGGCGGCGGCAGCACCGGGCGCCGTGGCGTGGCCGCCGCCGCCGCCGTCGCCGCCCACCACGCGCGCCACGCGCGCGCCAGAGCCGGCGCCGCCGCCTGCGCCAGCCTGGCCGTCGGTTGTTGGAGGTGTCGCGCGCGACGAGCCGCGGGTCCCGAGTGGCGCGGGGCCGTTACCATTCTCGTCGTCGGCGGCGGCGGCGGCAGCGGCGCCGACGCCGGCCGCCGCCGAGCGCGCTGCGCCCACGCAGGGCGGCTGCTGCTCCTGCTGCTGCTGCTGCTGCTCCTGCTTCTGCTTCTGCTGTCGCAGCTGCCACGGCTCGAGGGAGGAGTTTTCCGGGCGCGGCTGCAGCGGCGCGCGCGACGCCGCCACGCCGCCTGCCGTCGCGGGCCCGCGCGCGTCGGTCGTGCGGCGGCCGCCGCCGCCGCTGCGAGCATCGCCGCCGCCGCTGCCGCCGCCGCCGCCGCCGCCGCTGTCGCTGGTGACGAGGTCGACGCACTCGACGACCACGTACACGTCGTCCGCGACCTGCCTAAAGGCGCGGTCGCGCCCCAGGCGCTCGCGCATAGCTGGCAGCGCCGACACGGACACTTCCCGCTCCTCCAGGCCGTAGCGGACCTTGACGATTTGGCTAGAGCCTCCGCTGCCGCCGTTGCCGCCGCCGCCGTTGCCATCGTTGCCGCCGCCGCTGCTGGCCATCGCGCCGACGGGTTGCCGCTCCCGCTGCTGGTCGAAAAGGGCACACTCGTCCGCCCACTACGCACCCTTCTCAAGATGAGAAGAGCCGAAGGGGGCTCCCGTCGGCTGGCGCGCTCGGTAGCAGGCCCGTGGGCGTGTGCGCGCGTGTGCTTTTGAGCCGGTTGAAGCTGAACTGTCCACACCTGAAATGTCGCTGATGTTTAGAAGAGGGGGAGAGAGCGCGCGTGTGTACGTGTGTCGTGTGTGTGTATGGTGAGGCTCTCCTCGAGTTTGCGTGGAAAGAAGAAGAAGATCACACTGGCGCCGCCGCCGCCTCTTGCCGCCGCCGCCGCCCCCCGCCGCCGCCGCCGCCTCTTGCCGCCGCCCCCCGCCGCCTCTTGCCGCCGCCGCCCCCCGCCGGCCAGGTCGACCAGCTGATTCTGTCAATAAGCACCGTCATCTTCCCCCCGCCACCATCGAAACCATCGTCTCTCGCACCAAAGTTGCACGTTTCTTGTGGCGCGCCATCATAGCTTTACGTCGGACCAAAGAGGAGGAAAATGGCGTTTCAGAAAAGAGGGGCACCGACGCCGACAAAACTATGCCAAGAAACTCTCAACTTTAGCGCCGCCTCCCCCGCGAAAGAGAGAGGTTTGATTCAGAGCCCGACCAAAGGACGGAGTCGCGCTCAGCGCACTTTGACAAAGTTGCAAAGAAATCCAACCTCCAAAAGCTCACAACCCCGTAAACCACGGCTTGCGCTTGCCGCCCCGCCCGCCCGCTCCTCCCCGTCCGCCGCCGCGCCCGCCGAGACCCCCCCGCCCGCGCCCGCCGCCGCCGCCGCCGCCGCCCGGCCCCCCACCAACACCGTGGTCTCTCCTCGGGCCGCCCTCGCGGAAGCGCATGTAGACCTGCCGCGCCGTAAGGCCGTCCACGGCGACCGCCACGCGCCGGCGCGCGGGCCGGCCCGGCTTGTTCTGCCAGCCGCCGCCCGCTGCTGCGCACCCGCCGCCGCCCGCTGCTGCTCCCCCCGCGGCCGCCTTGGCCGCCCCCCCCGCCCCCCCGAGCAGCGTCAGCGACGTCGGCCGGACCGCCAGCGTGCGCGCCAGCAGGGCCAGCAGCTCCTGCTCGGCCGCGCCGCCCATGGCGCCCGCCAACACGCCGCCGCCTCCCGCGCCGCCGCCGCCGCCGCCCCCGGCCCCGCCGTCACCGCCGCCGCCGCCCGCCGCCGCCGCCGCCTTTTCGGCGCCGCCGCCGCCGGCCAGGTCCACCAGCACCGCCTTGGCCGTCACGCGCCGCACGGCCGCGTGCGGCTGGCGCTCGGCGACGGCCAGGTCGGCCTCGACCCACCCGCCCGCGGCGCCGCCCGAGCGGATGCAGGGGGGCACGAGGGCGCTCAGGTCCTCGGCAGACCCCCTGCCGCCGCCTCCGCCTCCGCCTCCGCCGCCCGCGCCGCCGCCGCCAGGGCCGCCGCCCTCGCCCGCCGCCGCCGCGATGCCGCCGCCCACGACCGAGCGCTGCGCGGCCGCGCCCTCGCGCGCGAAGCACACGACCGCCTCGGGGATCACGTACACCAGGTCACCCGTGGGTTCGGGCGAACGGTACGCCACGGGCAGCGGGCCCACGCACAGGCGGTACTGCCGCTCGACAGAGCCGTCGGCGCGCCGGACGAGCTTGGCCGCCGCCATTGTTGTGGTCGCCGACGCCGACGCCGACGCTGACGACGGGCCGCCGCCCTCTTTCTTCTCGCCAAACATGCGCAGAGTGTAGCGCGTGGTGTCGAGCACCGCCGCCCCGTCCGCCCGCCGCCGCGGCAGGGCGTCCACGTCGGCGTCCGTGATAAAGGCGGCGCGGCCCGAGGCGCGGCAGTGGTACACCCTGAGGTCGCCCGACGCCGCGCCGCCGCCGCCGCCGCCGCCGCCGCCGAGCGTGCGCGGCGCGTCCGAGCTCGTGTAGAGGAGGGTGGCCTTCTTGGGCATGGTGCGTGACGGTTGGGGTGGTGGTTGGTGCTGCTTTTGCTTGTTGTTGGACGGCTGTCCTTGACGCCAAGAGACAAGGGGAGGGGGGGGCGCGCGCGCGTGTCACACAGCGCGCGCGAGGGAGGTCGAAGGACGAGTCGTTGCCGCTCTTGCTCGTTTGCGTATGTGCGCAAATGATCGAGCGTGGTGCCGTCGATGCGTGGTTGGTGGGTGTGAGGAGCACGCGGACGCCTTTGGCATGCCTCTGTTCGGCCGCCGAGCGCGCACGACTGCCGCCGGCAACAATGCCGTGCCGCTCGCCGCTCGCCCGACGACCGGCGGACGGGTTAGCCTTTTCATGATCTGGTCGCGCGCCTCCAGCTCGTGTCCATCACACAGTCATCACGAAGCCTTGCACACACACGAACAACATCATCCCACCTTTGCCATTCACGCTTGCATCAACACGCACACCCCCACAACCTCTCAAAAACGAGCGCTTCTTCCATCCTCCTCCTCACCACAATCCGCTCCGGGCTGAGAACCGGGTACTCGGACGCGCCTGGTCGCCGGTGGCATCGAACACCCCGCGGCCGAAGGCGGCCTACAGAGAGAGAGAGAGGAGGAGGAGGGAGGAGAGGGAAACCAGTGACCCCACCACCACCATGGCCTACCCGCCGCCCCCGCCGCAGCCCCCGCAGCAGGCCGTCGAGCACGGCCGCGAGCCCTGCCCCGACCGCATCCTCGACGATATCGGCGGCGCCTTCGGCATGGGCGCCCTGGGCGGCGGCGCGTGGCACATGTACAAAGGGTTGAAGAACTCGCCAAAGGGGTACAAGCTGATCGGCGCGATCGAGACGGTGCGGCGCGAGTCGCCGCGCATCGGGGGCAACTTTGCCAACTGGGGCCTCATGTTCTCGGTGTTTGACTGCACGTGCCTGTACGTGCGGAAAAAGGTGAGCGGGCCCGGCTGTTTGTTTTGCGCCGTCGGTTTTTTCCGTTCGGCTTGCGCGCGCAGAGAACGTCCCCGTCGCCGTCGATTTTCGGCAGGGGGCGGTCCGCTCTCGCTCGCCCTGTCGCTGCGTCTCCCCCTCACCACGACCCAACAATCACAACACCAAAAACAACCAACACACGGCGTCGCCCCGCGCAGGAGGACCCCTTCAACGCCATCATGGCCGGCGCGCTGACTGGCGGGTTTTTGCAGCTGCGGTCGGGCATGCGACCCGCGTTCCGGTCGGCCGTGTTTGGCGGCGTGCTGCTGGCCGTGATCGAGGGCCTGGGCATCACGTTGAGCAAGATGACGTCCCCCCCGCCGCCCAGCATGCCGATGCCGCCGCCGGGGCCCGGGGGAGGGCCGCCGCCCCCGATTGGCGCGGGCCTGGGCATGGGCGGCGGCAGCGGCGGGGAGCTGCTGTCGACCGCGCCGCCGCCCATCCCCGACCTGCTCGGGGGGTCGGGCGGTCTCGGGGGCCTGGAGGCCCCGGCGGGGGCGGAGGGCGCCGAGGCGGGCAAGGGCGGCTTCTGGTCGTGGTTGGGCGGCGGCGGAGGCGGAGGCGCGGACGGCGGCGGCGCGCAGGCGCCGGTCAAGGAGCAGGTCTTCCACGAGCGCAGTTGAAAATGTTGTGTGTTGGGGGGCATGCTGCCGATGGAACTTCAGGTCGCGTCGCCCGTATGTCAACAAACACAACAACTCGAGATGGGGAAACAAGAGGGGAGCTAAACAGGATGTGGAAGAACGGGCCGCGCCACCCGCAACACACGCTCTGGACGCGTGTATTTCGTCTCCGCTGGCAGCCGTCCGGCGCCCTCTTCAGTGTCACGGCTGCTGCTGTTCTCAGGCACGCAAACGTATCGGAAAACAAACGACTCAACAACAACGACAACAACTCAAGGTCGACTCGATCACAGCCATCACCACATCGAGAGAGAGAGGCGCGCGCACCAAAAAAGAGGAGAGAGGTGGGGGGGAAGCAGAAGAGCGATGCGCTCTTCCTCCGCCGCTGGAGGAGGAGGGGGCCCAAAGGTGGCCGCGCTGGCCGCGAGGGTAAGTGGTGTCGTGCGCGCATCAACGTCGGGGGCCACTCCGACACTTTGAGAGACCCGCAACTCGGCGCAGCGGGAGGCTCTTTGAAAAGCTCGAGGTCACTGTAATCGCCCGCGCGTCTCTCTCTCTCTCTTGCCCCGCTTCTCGTCAAGTCTCTGCCCCCGTACAGCAGAGCGACGTCCTCATCCGCCGACGCCTGCGTCTCCGTCACACACCACACACACACGCACACACACAACGCTATACAATCCAAAAGGTGCGAGAGTTGCGCGCGCGCGTCGCCGCCGCCGACCAGCTCTCTCAACAGCAGCAGCAGCAGCAGCAGCCCGTGTACGACGCGGCCGCATGGCGCGCCGCCGCGGACGACCTGCGCGCCCAGCCCGTGCTCACGGACGCCCTGCGCGCCGTGTACGAGGACGTCCTCGCCCTCTTCCCCACGGCCGCCCAGCTGTGGGCGCGGTGGCTCGAGCTCGAGCTCGCGGCGGCGGCGGCGGCGGCCCCCGGCGGCACCGGCGGCGGCGACGGCGGCGGAAGCGGCGGCGGCGGCCCTGAGGCCGCCAAGCGCCTGTTCGCGCGCTGCCTCGTCTCCTGCCCCACCGCCGACCTCTACGCCCTGTACCTCAGGTGCATCCGCAGGGCCAACGACCCCCGCGGCGTCGAGGCCTTCGGCGAGACGCGCGCCGCCTACGGCCACGCGCTCTCGGCCGCGGGGCAGGACGCCGGCGCCGGCCCGCTTTGGCTCGACTACGCGGCGTGGCTGCAGGCGCCCAAGCCCGGCACGCCCGAGTACCTGGCGCTATTCTCCACGGGGCTGGTGGGCGGGGACGAGGAGGCGGAGCGGGCGCGGTCGATTCGGTGAGCTTGCCTCGGGGTTTTGTAGCGTTTTGCGTTCTTTTGCAGCGTGTGCGCGCGCGCGCGCCCCCCGCTTCCGTCGCCCTCTCTTTCTCCCTCGCTCGTCTTCTGAGCCTTGTCCAACCCCCCCCAACCAGCGACCCTCCATCCCTCCTTCCCTCCTCCAAACAACCGGAAAAAACATCAAAGCGACGTCTTCCAGCGCGCCATCGCCGTGCCGACCCACGCCCTCGAGGCCATCTGGCGCCAGTACGAGGCGTTCGAGAACGGCCAGGCGCTCGCCATCGGCGGCGGCGCCGCCGCGAAGGCGGCGGCGGCAAAGGTCCTCTCGGAGCAGCGCGCGCGCTTCCAGGCCGCGCGCGTGTGCTACCGCGACCGCAAGCGGCGCCTGGACGCCGTCGACGCGGGGGCCCTGGCTTTTCCGCCCGCGCAGGTGCAGGGAGGCGCGCAGCGGCAGGCGCTCGACCGCCAGGCCGCCGCGTGGAAAGGGCTGGTGGAGTTTGAGCGCGCCAACCCGCAGCGGCTCGAGGCGGCGGCGCTGGCGGCGCGCGTGTCGCTCGCGTACGACCAGGCGCTGATGGCGGCGCTGCATTGGCCCGAGTGGTGGCTGCAGGCGGCGCGGTGGCACGCCGAGGAGGGGGTGGCGGCGGACCCGGCGGCGGCGGCGGGCGGCGGCGGGGGCGACGACGGGCTCGGCGGCGGGGGCGGCGGCGGGGGAGGCAACCCCGCGGCTGCCGTCGCGCTGCTGCGGCGCGGCGTCGCCGCGCTGCCGTCGTGCCTGTTGCTGCACTTCGCGCTCGCCGACGCCGAGGAGGGCCGCGGGCGCCCGGGCGCGGCCAAGGCCGTGTACGAGGCGCTGGTGTCGCAGCTGGAGCCCCCGCCGCCAGGCGCCGGCGCCGCCGTCGTCGCCGCCGCCTCGGGCGGCGGCGCCCCGCCGCCCGTGCCCGCGCCCGTGGGCGGCCCGCTCTTGTCGTCGCTGCCGCAAGACCAGGCCGCGCTGGCCTGGTCGACCTACCTTCGCTTCCTGCGGCGCACCGAGGACCTCACGGCCTGCCGGCGCCTGTTCGTGCGCGCTCGCCGCTCGGCGCGCTGCCCCTGGCGCGTGTACGCCGAGGCGGCGCTGCTCGAGTGGAAGCACAGCGGCGGCGGCGGCGGCGGCGGCGGCGGAGGCGCGGGGGGCGGCGGCGGCGGCGCGGGCGGCGGCGGCGGCGGCGGCGGCGGCGCGGCGGGGCAGGGCGCCGACATTGCGCGCCGCATCTTTGAAAAGGGCCTCGAGGTCCCCGAGAACGCCGCCACGCCCGAGTACGTCCTCTCCTACGCCCGCTTCCTGTCGGACTCGGGCGACGCCGCCAACTGCCGCGCCCTCTTCGAGCGCACGCTCGCCACCGAGGAGGCCAGCCGCCGCGCGCGCGCCGTCTGGGCCGCCTACGCCGAGCTCGAGCGAGAGCGCGGCGCCGGCTTGGCTGCCGTGCTGCGCGTCGAGCGGCGCGCGCGCCTGGCGCTCGGGCGCGCGGCGGCCGAGGCCGGCGCGCCGGCGGGTGGGGGCGGGACGGCCGCGGCGGCCGCGGCCGCCGCCGACCGCGCGCGCGCCGAGGCCGACCGGTGCGCGCTCGCGCTGCAGCTGCGGAGGTACTACTCGGCGGCGGGCGAGGCCGGCGGATTCAGCGGCGGCGCGGTCGTCGCGCCAATGTCCAGCGCGGGCCAGCGGCGCGAGGTGGAGCGCGCGGCCGGGCCCGGGTGGGGCTTTTCGTTCGCAGAGGAGGGCGAGGGTGCCGGTGCCGCTGCTGCCGCTGCTCTAGCGGAAGACGAGAGGGGCGCGGGCGGCGGGGGCGGCTACGGGGGGGCGCACGGGCTGCCGCCGGCGCGCCCCGGGGGCGGTGGGCCGCCGCCGCCGATGGCCCGGCCAATGGCGGCGGCGGGCGGGGGCGGCGGCGGCGGCGGCGGCGGCAGCCCGGGGAGCGGCGGCGGCAGCGGCGCCGGCCCGGCCGTCGGCGGCTACACGCCGACCGTGAGCCGCTTCTTGGCGGCCCTCCCGCCGCCGCACCTGCTCGACGGGCCCATGCCGGACCCCATGGCCGTGGCCCAGGCGCTCC
>Ga0105055_10004634_pt1 | contig 19945 bp, 34 predicted proteins | sample BON03_FD_78090 | JGI IMG/M metagenome (GOLD analysis project Ga0105055, IMG submission 78090) | Freshwater microbial communities from Lake Bonney liftoff mats and glacier meltwater in Antarctica - BON-03 | ecosystem: Environmental > Aquatic > Freshwater > Ice > Glacier meltwater | place: Lake...
AAATAAAGGATTAGGATTATGATCGAATATAAAGTTAAAGTCCATGAGAATGGTGATAAGATTTGGTACCTTAATGGGAAATACCATCGTGAAGATGCTCCAGCAATCGAATATGAGAATGGCGACAAGTTTTGGTACCTTGATGGTAAGAGACATCGTGAAGATGGTCCAGCTATTGAATATGCCGATGGTGGCAAGCTATGGTATCTTAATGGTAAGAGACATCGCAAAGATGGACCAGCAATCGAATATGCTAATGGTACAAAGTATTGGTTCCTTGATGGTGTAGAAGTTACTGAAGACAAAGTCATCAATCCTGGTAAGGAACTTGCGGTCGCTGAAATTAGTAAGCTTCTTGGATATGAAGTGAAAATAGTTAAGGGATGACATTCTTTTCGTTTTAGTATATAAGAAATATATCAAAACAACAAAGGAATTCAAAATGATTAAGTTTCACGCCGTAATGATCGACGAAACTGGCTGTGAATTTGGTGTCGATATCGATGCCGAAACCCGCGAAGAAGCTTATAACATCATTGAAGAAGATTATCCAGAAAGTCGTGTGGATTGTTTAGAAGCTCCAAGTGATCATCACCGACGTATTCAGTCATTCGCTGATCACGATTATGATTATGATTTTTAGAAGGAATTAAATATGATCGAATATAAAGTTATAGCCCATGAGAATGGTGACAAAGATTGGTACCTTGATGGTAAGCTCCATCGCGAAGATGGACCCGCTATCGAATGGGCTAATGGTGACAAAGAGTGGTTCATTAATGGTAAGCTCCATCGCGAAGATGGGCCCGCAGTTGAATATGCTAGTGGTGGCAAGGTTTGGTATCTTAATGGTAAGCGCCATCGCGAAGATGGACCGGCAATTGAATATGTTAGTGGCGGTAAGTCTTGGTACCTTAATGGTGTAGGAGTTACCGAAAACGAAGTCATGAATCCTGGCAAGGAACTTACTGTTGCTGAAGTATCAAAGCTTCTTGGATATGATGTAAAAATCGTTAAGTAAGGAATTAGATATGATAGAATATAAAGTTATAGTCCAAACTAATGGTACAAAGTATTGGTACCTTGATGGTAAGCTCCATCGCGAAGATGGACCAGCAGCCGAATATTCCAATGGCGGCAAGGCTTGGTATCTTAATGGTAAGCAACATCGTGAAGATGAACCAGCAATCGAACTTGCTAATGGGGACAAACATTGGTATCTTAATGGTAAACGTCATCGTGAAGATGGACCAGCAATCGAATATGCCGATGGTAACAAGTATTGGTATATTGCTGGTGAGAAACATCGTGAAGACGGACCAGCAGCCGAATATGCCAATGGTGGCAAGGTTTGGTATCTTAATGGTAAGCAACATCGTGAAGATGGTCCAGCAGCCGAACATACTAATGGTACAAAGTATTGGTATCTTAATGGTGTAGAAGTTACTGAAAACGAAGTCATGAATTCTACTAAGGAACTTACTGTTGCTGAAGTATCAAAGCTCTTAGGGTATGATGTAAAAATCGTTAAGTAAGGAATTAGATATGATAGAATATAAAGTTATAGTTCAAACTAATGGTAATAAGGCTTGGTATCTTAATGGTGAGAAACATCGTGAAGACGGACCAGCAGCCGAATATGCTAATGGTAGTAAGATTTGGTATCTTAATGGTGAGAAACATCGTGAAGACGGACCAGCAGCCGAATATGCCGATGGTAACAAGTATTGGTATCTTAATGATGTATTCCATCGCGAAGATGGTCCAGCTATTGAATATGCTAATGGAGATAAGTATTGGTATCTTAATGGAAAGCTTCATCGTGAAGATGGTCCAGCAGCCGAATATACTAATGGTACAAAGTATTGGTATCTTAATGGAGTAGAAGTTACCGAAGACAAAGTCATGAATCCTGGCAAAGAACTTACAGTTGCTGAAGTATCAAAGCTTCTAGGTTATGAAGTAAAAATCGTTAAAGATTAACATTCTTTCCGAAATAATAAATATATATATATTAAATAAAAGGAAATTATTATGAACTATATGGCACTCGATTTTTTTCTAAGGTATTATCCTTAGGAGAAAGAAAATGGAATATTTGTACCCACTCATCGCAACCGATCGCGATGGGAACACTAAACTTTTTTACGACGCCGATTCGTTTCGTAAATTTGTTAATACTCGCAATATTGGCGATTCTTTTGTCACTTATGATTTGTACAATGTACAACAATTGATTGTAAATGATTATATCGTTCGTGATGATCTCGGCAGAAAAATAAACCTCGAGGACTTCTATGTGCACTATGTGTATCATAGAAAGTTTTTGAAATATACTCACCGAGATGGTCCTGTTCCTAAAATCGGGCATAATATTGTTGGCTACAAACAAAATGCCCCCGCCAAAAAGAACGGCGGTAATGGTCAGCGCTCGAAGCAGGCTTCTAAAGCTCGCTATGAAAATAAAATCTATGGGTTGAATGACATTCGTTCTGAACAGTACACTAATCCATGGTGGATGTAATTAATAAACGGTAGGTCGGCTTAGAAGCAGCCATCCTTTAATAAGTAACACGATTGGAATGCGAGGTACGTAACTCAATTTTTGAGCGGATAGGAATTTATAAGAAAGCTGCGATAGTAGCGATAGACATGAGAGTAACAGATAGTGCTGAGTATCATGTATTGGTTCCCGAGTTTTTAGCGTAAAAGCAAGCCGTTAAATAATTGTTGACAACAGAGTAAAATTAGTATAAATATAAAGCAATGTAGGATTTAGTTCCTACTACAACCGAAGCTGAGCATCTCCATAATGGACCCGTAACTCAGTAGGTAGAGTGCTGGATTTTTAATCCGGATGTCCTCGGTTCGAACCCGAGCGGGTCCACCAAATTGCATACTGGTTCCTGAGCCGAGAGGGATTAAATTCTACCTAGGGGTAGAGCCTACTGAATATGGAAGCGTGGCCGAGTGGTCGATGGCTCTGGTCTTGAAAACCAGCAGACCCGAAAGGGTCTCGTGGGTTCGAATCCCACCGCTTCTTCATAGAGTCCTAGAGAATTAAAGTGAGCACTCGTAAGACTTACTATAACTCTCTAGGACTCATTACGCTCGAGTGGCGAAGTGGTCTAACGCACTGGATTGTCGATCCAGCACTCGCGGGTTCAAATCCCGTCTCGGGCGCCAGTTTTAATATGGGGTTACGGCACAGTTGGAGAGGTGCGGCAGACTGTAAATCTGCTTCCGTAAGGATGAGTTGGTTCGAATCCATCTAGCCCCACCATTAGGGAATTTTGAATGTCTAACATACCGTTTTCAATAGAAACCATTAAACGAATTCATTGTGATGGATATCATTATGAACTATCATATGATAATGGTTCAGATGAAATAGAAATATCATATGTTGAAGATGATGAAAAAAGGACAATAACATTTCCAGTCTTTGCAATATCACCACTTGTTGCAATATTGATGGAATTTGATGCATTGAATTTAATAGAAGATTAATATGGTGGTGTAGGTGTTGATAGATACATACTGGACTGTGAATCCTGAGTGGCGGGAGCGTTACCCGTACACCACCCCAAAATTAGAGATTTATTATGGATTATTATGACGCAATTTTGAAATGTTGTAATAGATATCGTAGTATGATGGATGAAGCATCATACTGGGATGGTATGAATAAGTACCAAAAGATTTATGATTTCAATAATCAGTTAGCTTCAGAATGTAAAGAGAAGAAACTCTCTATCATGAAGTTAAATCGTTGGTTAGGATATATCCAAGGGCAATTGATTGGCATGGAAGAAACTTCAGTTGATGATGAGCGAGATTGGACTAGATCAATTTTTGCGCCATTAGATAATATGCCCTCGTAACCAGTTCGGTCTTCTAAGCCGTTATCTGTAATGGAGTTGAAAATGTGAGTTCGAATCTCACCGAGGGCTCCACTAACAGTTGACATTCTTTTCGTTTTAGTATATAAGAGTTATATCAAAACAAAGGAATTCAATATGGAAATCGCATATCAAAATATTGACGATACTACTTTCTTTGAAACGATTGATGAAACAGTCGATCAGATGTTTTCGGACTGCGAAGAAATTGGAACCAGTGATGTTTCAATCTGTGTCCGCGAAGTTGTAACATACTTGGGATTGGATTATGATACTCTACCACAGAGCGACATCAACTACATCCGTTCTCATGTTAATACTGCAATACGAAATTTACCTAGTTGACAACCCTTTCGAAATAGTATATAAGAATATATCAAATCAATAAAGGAAATTATCATGGAAGTTTCACACATTGAAGGACTCTGGGCATCGAATCCACGGTCATGGGCCCGCGCTTATCATGTACCAATTGAACATCGCGAAAAAGTCCTTGCTGCATATCGCGAAGCTAGAATAAAAGTTCGTATTCGATATCAGGGACCACGGTCACATTCAATTGGTCGCACAATGAAGGGTGTTAATGGAGCTCAAGACTGGATTCGCGGTTCATATCAGGCGCAACTTACATGTCTTCGTGAAGATGCAAAATCCTTTTCAGTATATGATAGGTAATATAAATAGTTAATGCTCTCGTAGCCAAGTGGTCTAAGGCCGTCCCCTCATAAGGGATTGATCGTAGGTTCGAATCCTACCGGGAGTACCATTATTCTTGTATTTTATTTTATATAAATAAAATATTAGGAGAAATAAGTTGCAACATAACATAAAATCATTTAAGGATTTCGTAGGCCCCATTAAACCACGCAAAAGATCAGAGAAACAATTAGGACTTCAAGCAAGAAGAAATGCATTGAAAGACGCATCTACAGGAAAAGTAGATCCGGCTGATCATAAAGCACTTACCGACGCTGGATATACTAAGAGTTCTGAAACGCAATATGCTGATCGCTCAAAATATACTAAAGACGGAATTGTCATGCACGTCAATCACTATAAAGATGAACTTGGGAGACATCTGATGTCAAAAGTCCCTAATGGTGGAAAAGTACTACACAAAAACATGAGATCGGCTTTAAATAGAATAAAGAGAGATACATAGTGTCATTAGTTAATAAAGCCGTCGAATTGTTGGAAAGAAGATGGTAAATGGACTTCTACTAAAGAAATTGAAGAAGAAGACGACCAACCAGAAGAATATCACCCAAAACATGGTTTGAATGGTGGAGATTGGGCTCGAAAATAATAGTTGACACCTCTTTTGTTTTGTATTAAAAGAATTATACCAAAACAAAGGAACGTAAAATGAAAACTCAAACAATCAATCAAATCACTTCAAATGTTTACAAAATTTTTGACCAACATTTAATTTCAGATTTCCAATCTTTCAACGATTACACGGAAGTTTTACTCTCAATATCTGAAAATCTATTTTTAATAATTGAACTTTCTTCTTTACATATTACACCATTTTCAACTGAAGATTTCGTCAACAATTATCTTATACAAAAACAACCATAATTTTTTAAATAACTATACATTCTCAATTGGAAATTATTTACCATCCAATTGAGAATGTATAAATAAATAATGCGGATATCGTATAATGGTATTATCACAGCCTTCCAAGCTGAGGACAGGAGTTCGATTCTCCTTATCCGCTCCATATAGAATAGGAAATATTATGACAACGAAAGTGACTGTAGACGCTCATGCTGGATGGCCAGTATCAGTAACATATATTGTGGGTGAACCACATTTGAGTACGCGGATTGAGACTGAAGTAGTTCCACCACATACTACAAGAGATTTTTATATTCACAGTGGTATGCGCATTAGTAATATAGAAGAACTTCCATCTATTGATGAATAAGCTCGAGTAGCTCAGCGGTAGTAGCGACTCCTTTACACGGAGAAGGTCGGCGGTTCAATCCCGTCCTCGAGTACCATCATTGGAGATTATTATGACTTGTGAAGTATGTAAGAGGGATGGAGCGACGGTTGGAGTTTTTGCCAGTCAAGTTGCACCAATGTCTTTTAGGAAGTGCGAAGAGTGTATTGACAATTGGGCCGAACCACTGAATACAATGCTTCTTACTCAGAAATTGAATCCTGAACAAGAAAATCTCTTAAGATGTACATTTTTTGAAGATGGTGAATATAAGAAATTTATTGATAATGAGTGAGACACCAGGTAAGTGGGTAATGTTGAATGTTACTATCGATGGTGTTAACCAGAGAAACATATTTGGTACATCATATGGTGGTTATGCTGGAAGTGATTCTTGGAGATTAAGTTCTCCAATTGTTACAGTTGAAAAAGAATATAATTTTTACATCTTTATTACTAAGTCTGGTAATAAATATTATTGTCATGAAAATAATTATGGTGTTGCTGGAGCTTATAATCAATATATTTTAGATAATTTTATGAGTAATAGTAAACATGATATTGAAATTTTAGATAGTGAAACAATTTTTATTTAATGGGGCAATAGTATAACGGGATTACAGTGGCTTTGCAAGCCGCTGATCGGGGTTCGATTCCCCGTTGCTCCACATAGAACTTAAAACTTATAAATGAGCATAGATAAGACTTATTTGTAGGATTTAAGAATGTACTATACAGTGTACCGAACTGTAAACAAGATGGCAGATTCTCAATATCTAAATATATAAATATATTTAGATATTGCATATGATATAATGAATAATTGCGATTAAATTATAACAATATAAAAATTTAATCGGAACCAACATGATAGCAGACATAATTAATGCCATAACTGATCTTTTAAAAACTACAACTTATCTTTTCGTTAAACACCCACAGCACACATTCTTAGTTGTACTTTTAATGATAGCGGCATCATCATCATATTATAATAAAGTATCATTAGATAAGTTAAATGTTCCAGTTGCAGTAGAGCAATCGACATTAAAAAGAACAATTGATTTAAATAGATCAATACCAGCTCTTATGGATGAATTAAAAATAAAAATTGATGCGTCTAGAGTAGTATTAAGACAATTTCATAATGGTAAATATGGAATTAGTGGTATACCATTTACGTTTGTTCAAACTACACACATTGTAGTAAGACCGAATACTTATAATCTTAATTTGGACACGTGGCAGAGTTATCCAATGTCGACTATGTCATATACACTCTCAACGTTGTTTCTTAATGATGATTTTACATGTAAATCTATGACTCAATCTGATGTTAGAGATTATTATTATTCAGAGCTTCTTGAGAGATATGATGTTTATGGTATTATTATGTGTCCTATGGTAGATGAAAACAGAAGAATACTTGGTGTTCTAACGGCTTCTTTCGATGAAAAAGATTATATTGATTTAGATATTAAGATGACCGATGTTAAAAAAAGTGCTTATGATCTTTCTAATGTATTAAGATTCATTAGTCATAAAGAACAAAAGCCCTGGTGGAATTTTTGGTAATAATGCCCTAGTAACCCCCTCCGCTACGAACGGAGAGACCGGTAACTGGATGAAAATGCAGGTTCGAATCCTGTCTAGGGCTCCATATTAAGTCGTGTGAAATAGCACGCAGAGTCGCGCGGTAGTGTAGAGGCTAACATGTTGGGTTCATATCCCAAAGCCGGAGGTTCGAGTCCTCCCTGCGCCACCAGATTGGTCTAGGATGTTGTAATCTGAAACCCCGCGGGCGGGTGCCCGACGATATGCCGCCAGCAACATGGTAACGTGGCACGATGAAGTGAAAAGCTTCTAATTGAATATAATTTATTGGTTGACATTTATTGTCGATTAGTTTATAAGATACTAAATTACGGGAATTAGCTCAGTCTGGTAGAGTACTCCGTTTGGGGCGGAGGGGTCGAGTGTTCAAATCACTCATTCCCGACATTTAAAATGTGCGAAGTTAATACCTAATGGGTGCGCACTCTATCCTCTAGAGGGTTTTGCGAAGAGTATAGAAAAGATAAATTAGCACATGCGGGTATGGTGGAATTGGTAGACGCGCTGGTCTTAGAAGCCAGTGTCTTAGGACGTGGGAGTTCGAGTCTCCCTACCCGCACCAGATTAAGCGCTTATGGGGGAATTGGTAGACCCGCGAGACTTAAAATCTTGTTGCTTCGGCAGTGTCGGTTCGAGTCCGATTAGGCGCACCAGATTAAACTATCTGGCCCAGAGAAAACTTTGTTGTGGCAGGAGGCAGCTCGGCAATTCAGTAAAGCAGTAAAAGTCTGCAGAGGTGCCACAGTTATTATAAATATATTATGCTCTCTTAGTTAAATGGTATAACAGCTGCCTTGAAGAGTTAATTCTTATAAATATTCTATAGGAGTTGATATGTTTAAATGTAAATACTGTGATATAAAGGAATATAGAACCCCATCTGGAATTGCGAAACACGAAAAACATTGTAGAGATAATCCGAATTATGTGAAGAAGATCACAAAGTCTCATATTTTTACGGCACAACAAAAGGAAAAAATAAGACTTAAAGCTCTTGGACGAAAACATACGGTCGCGACCAAGAAAAAATTGAGTATTCTCGCAAAGAAGAGAAATTTTGGAGGTATTACACAATCTAGATGGATTAATTATAATGGTCATGTATTGGGTTCAACTTATGAATTGAGGGTTGCGATTTCTCTTGATGAAAACAATATTAGATGGACTACGTGTAAAAAATTTAATTATATAGACACATTTGGAAAATCTAGAACATATACACCAGATTTTTACATTATAGATTATGATATATATCTTGATCCCAAAAATGACTTTCTCATTAACAACATCAATCCTGCTTTAGGGGTTAAGGATGAAGAAAAAATTCAACGAACCTGCGAACAAAATAATATTATAGTTTTAATTTTAAACAAAAACCAATTAAGTTGGAAAGAAATAAAGAAAATATTGCCCAGAAAGCATTGATGGTGATGCACCGGTCTTGTAAGCCGGGGAACTCAGTTCGATTCTGAGTCAGGGCACCAATATAGCTCCGTCGATTCTCTGATGGAGCACCAGTTTTATTGCGGGGTAGAGCAGTCCGGTAGCTTGTCAGGCTCATATCCTGGAGGTCGTGGGTTCAAATCCCACCCCCGCATCCAAATACAATCTTAGGAGATTGGTGTAGAGGTAACATGACGGTCTCCAAAACCGCAGTCGGGAGTTCGATTCTCCCATCTCCTGCCACTCTTAAAGCACATGAAGGAATTTAATTATGACTGATTTGACTTGGCTAGAAAAAGCAAAAACTGAAATACAGAATAGCTCTATGTCTAGCTCTGTCTATATCGGGTGCGACTCAATTCGCTTTAAGAAAAGGGGCGAATGGTACGCTAAATATTCTACAGTCATCGTGCTTCATAAAGACTCTAGACATGGTTGTACACTACATCACAACACTGAAGTTGTTCGTGACTATGGCAATCTTAGACAGCGTCTAATGGCTGAAGTTGGATATGCTATCAGTGCAGCTCTAGAAATAGTTGATTGTATCGGTGATAGACATTTAGAAATCCATCTAGACATTAATCCAAACCCAATGCATAAATCTAATGTAGCTATAAAAGAAGCTCTTGGATATGTTAAAGGTACTCTTGGTATTGATGCTAAGGTTAAACCAGATGGTTGGGCAGCTACTCATGGTGCAGACCATGTTGTTAGACACTAGATTATTTGACGATCCTGATTTTAAAAAATCATTTTGGAAATGGTTTGATAATGAACTAAGTCCGCGAGAGAGAAAGAAATTTCAAGAATATCCCGCGGACTTAGCAGAATTTAATTATTACAATAGAGTGTGGAAACACGAAAATAATAGTTGACATAATATTGAGTTTAGTATATAAGAATATCAATACCACGGTATAGTAGTTTTGTAATGTTGACCCCATGAGGGTTGCGGTGGATGGTTCGAAACCATCATTACAGACTATGTTTACGGTAATGTTGCGATCTGTTGTTGCAACAACTGAGAGTTGAAAATATTGGTAGGTGAGGTTCTGGTAATCAGTGCAAGTCTGACAACTGGATGTAGTTTTCTAAAGAATAAGCCGATGGTTCGAATCCATCCAAAGTAAATATTGCAACATTACCGTAAACGTAGTTTTGAGATTCGGCGCGCCCAGTGGGGGCTAGTGCACTAAGACGGATTCGATTTCCGTGCGCTGGGTGATTTATGCGAGGATGCCACATAATTCCGGGCGTCAGACCTTAGGGTGCTGATAGAGGCGGTGGTGGACGGTTCTATGAGCAAGCTAGTCAATGAGCTCAACGGCTAGTGGAGGGGTAGAAAGATATTCGGGGGTTCTAATCCTTCTCCTCGCACCATTTTTAGTTAACACAATATTGAGTTTAGTATATAAGAAATATATCAAAACGAAGGATAATATTATGGACAACGTAATTTATGCGAATTTTGGGCAGTATCAAACTGACTACATCGTCGATGATATTGCAAAGAAACACAAGATAACAGATGTCAGATCACTTAAGCTGTATGCTAATTCATTGGCCAATCAAGGCTTTGTCGAAGACGATATCTCAGATACTATCGAAGCAATTGTAGATTTCGAATTTTATAAATCAAGTGATGCAGTTGTAAAAAATGTAGCTGATATTTACAATTATGGTTGACATTTTGGTTAATATTGTATATATATTTAATACAGGGTGTGAAAGTCCTCGTGTTTTTCGAACTCAAGTTTACACTCAAACAAACTGGGTTTCGGATTGGATGTGATAGTGCTGCGGCCTTCACATCCAATCCTTAGAGTTTTTTAGGTACCCTACTGCAAATTTCCAAACTTTTCTTTATATGAAAAAAACTGTGGTACCTGTACATATCCATCCGATAATGACTGGGATGTAAAAATTGGTCATAGGTGATTTGGCGGCATTCCACCAAAGATGAATGCGTCGCAGCCTTAGGGCTTGAAATCAGATGTTGTCGTAATCAACTCTGCAGTCTCTATCAGACTGAACTCGCAAGGTTATGGTTTCGAATTTGATAAGTTTGAAACTAGATAGAACTACGAGGGTAGAAGTGGGTCAAACCACGGGTAAAGTCAGACGGAATCGCAAGATTTCGTGAGTTGCTCAAATGCCGAGCGGGGTCTGATTATAGTTATTAGGAATTATATTATGTTTGATTTGCCGTATGCTGGCTGGACTATTCAAAAGAAACAATCGTCTGGAAGCAATCACCAGATTAATCTCAAGAAGAAATTTAATAACGATTTATTGATTATCGTTAATCTTGGTGAAGGGTATAATCATAATCTATATGTGCCGTTAAAGGATAATAATTCGCGAGGTTATACAATTTCTACTGAATGTATAAATGTTCATCTATCATGTAATGGTCCATTGCAGTTCACTTTCGAACAGTGGAACGAAGTGCATGATATGATTAATCGAAGCAAAAAATATTTACAAGACTGTATTATTAGATGAGCACATCATAGACGGCTATAGAAAACATGGCCGGTCTTCCTGGCAGAAGGCGAAAAGCACAAACGGGTGCCAGCCCACCGTGCGAATTATTGAAAGTGTGCTCTTCTAATAGTATTTTGCTCTGATAGCTCAGTTGGTAGAGCGCTAGATTGAAGATCTAGGCGTCGGCGGTTCAAATCCGTCTCGGAGCACCAGGTTTAAGGTAAGAAAAGATTGATTGATGTTGGTGGTACTCGATAGTAGTACCTTAATTTAATAACTAAACCGGTAAGTTATTAAGACGTTTTAATCAATGCAGTTTGATCGACTGTAAACGAAGGGTGGGACTGGCGAGATTTAAACTCCCTAGAGACACTCCACCGGCACATTTATTTAATAAAGGAAACGTTATGATTAACACGCTAGTAATACTACTAATTTTTGCCGTTGTCGTTTTTGTCGCATTTTGGATTGTTGCTCAAGTGGGTCTTCCTAATCCGCTAAATTGGATTGCTAAAAGCATTATTGCGATTATCGCATTAATGTTCCTAGTTCAAAAATTGGGAATTGCAATTCCCATTTAATAGTTGACACCTCTTTGGTTTTAGTATATAAGAAATATATCAAAACAAAGGAATTCAATATGATGATCGCACATTACGCTTCTAAAAAAGAACTTAAAGAGAATATCGGCCAACCTTTGAATTACGAAGAAACTTCTTTCTTCGGTCCAGAATACGATTCAAACAAATCATTCTGTGTTTCAAATCGTCCATCGATTACCGGCATCAAGGGTCGGGAGTTCTTTGCTAAAGTTACAATGGTAGACGGTCTGATTTCGCGTGTTGAATAACATCGTTACTATTTTAATTATCGCAGCATTCGTTTGTTTAATGTGGTACATTATAAATAAAATAGAGTTTCCAAAAATTATTATTTGGATTCCAAGAACATTTTTGATAGCTACTGCGATGGTCGGACTGTTTAGTTGGATCGATCTTTCAGTAGCTTGAATATGCGCCCTTAGCTCAGCTGGATAGAGCACGAGCCTTCTAAGCTTGGGGTCACAGGTTCGAATCCTGTAGGGCGCACCAGTTTTAAAGTTTGGGTATGGCATAGTTTGCTGGTTTAGAGAGTCATGACTTTAAATCGAATGGGAGAATAACATATAGACATGTTATCATGACTGTGTTTATTATTATGTTACGGTGCAATAACCCCCGCCCGAAGCCAATATGCTTCTATAGCTCAATGGTAGAGCAACGAGCTGATAACTCGCAGACGAAATTTCAATTCTTTCTAGAAGTACCAATTATAAATAATAGAAAGGATGGACTCATGAAGTTTAAAGATTTTCTGTTATTTGAATCAAAAGAAATACCATACGAGAAGAACCCAGATATTGGGTGGTGGAAGGATAAAGAGAAAGAGCGTGGTCATCACGTCGTTTATCATGGAACACATAAAAAGAACCTTCCTCATATTCTAAAGCATGGAATCAATCATAAAGATCCTGACACTGGAATGATTTCAGTCACACACGACCCGCATACCGCACACGGTTATGCGGCTATGTCTGCTTCTGGTGGTGAACATAACTTCAGAAAAGCTGGCAAAAAGCCAACAACAACAGCTCACGAAGATCGCGTAGTTATAAAGATTCACTTACCAGGTGACCACCCGATAGATGGTCACCTTCGTGGTAATGTAGGTGATAAACAAGACGCACTTACAAACAAAGATAAGTATGATGCTCACAAGAGGTCAGGCAAAGAAGACCACGAGCATTATATGAAAACAGAGCTAAGAACGAGCAAAGAAATACCAGCTAAACATATAGTTGGTTATATGTATAGGAAGAAGCCTCTATGAAGCACCCTGATGATGAGTCCGTGATTATATGTAATCCCACACCACCAACTCCGATAGATTTCTACTATGATAATGCTGCTATAGCTACGTTTACACCATCATGCTCTTGCGAATTTATTCAGTTTGATATGATTATAACACCGGATTCTATAGAAACGTGGAATGATGAGTTTGTCGGCGCAGGTACAATTACAATCGTCGGTGACAAGATTCTTCTAATTCATCCTACTAATGGATTCGCTGGATACGATATCACATTCCCAAAGGGTAGAATTGATAAGGGTGAATCTTTACAGGCTGCTGCAATTAGAGAAACGTTTGAAGAAACTGGTGTATTAGTATCATTGTATGGCGAATATGTCGATGTAGAGAGAACTCTAGGCAAATGTAGATACTATTTTGCTAGACCACAATCTGGGCAATTTTCAGACATGTGTTGGGAATCGCAAGCCGTATCTCTAGTCCCTATAAATAGATTGCATGAAGTAATTACTTCCCATAACGATTTACCAATATTAGAAAGAATTTTGAATGAAAAAGAAAATAACGAAATTTTCTAAATTGACTCAACTTAAAGCCGTCGATTTCAGAAGCAAGAAACGATATTCTTCTCTAGAGACAGTCGATTTTAGAAGCAAGAAACTTCCGACAATTCTCGAGACATTTCTCGGTTCTACTCCAGATCACAAACAACAAGTTTTTAGTGGTAGAAGAAAATATCAACCAGATCCCGAATTTGAAAAGAGCATGCATGATCACTATCATGATCACGATGAAACACATAATAAAGCTATTAGAGCATATACCGGCTCACAAGATGATAAAGATGATAGTCCGGGAAAATATGGAAAAAATAAAGAAATTTCTAGTGTGATTAATTCTCATCTATTTTTGAAGAAGGGAAAACCCGAAGAACATCATAAACAAATTGGACATTTAGATGATGTTACTGGGAAACATAAAGCTCCACACGATTTTCATGTATACTCCGGTTTACACGCACAGCCAGCGCCTGGTGATGTTCATGAACATCACGGATTCATGTCAACATCACTAGATCCAGAAATTGCTGGTCAATTTGCTAAATCGGAATTGGGACCTAGAATAGATCAAAAAGATAAATCTTTTAATACACTTCAAAAGGATCAGAATCACGTTCTTAAGTTAAAAATTGAAAAGGGCTCTAAACATGGATATTATGTCGGCGCTAGAAAGCACCTAACAAATTATCACAATGAACGAGAATTTGTTCTAGGCCGAGGTAAGAAAATACACATTCATCCAGAACCAGAGATACATACAGAAAACAGAGATTGGGATTATCCAGATGGCACACATAGAGTGCAGCATGTAACACACATTTGGCATGGTAGAATAGTTGATAAATAATAGGTATGCGGGCGTGGCGTAGGGGTAACGTGCTAGATTGCCAGTCTAGAGTCGAGAGTTCGATTCTCTCCGTCCGCACCAATTTTATTTTTTAAATTTCATCCAAAAGAAACCAGCTAATGGTATAAACAGCGCAGACCAAGCCCACTGCCAATTTTTACTAAACCAATATTGAATCTTTTGATTTAGAGACATCTTGACTACTATTACGTTGGTGTATGTCTCTATGTGTCTTTCTGCATTTGTTCCATCAACTGAAATTATTGCAGTGACTGATATTTTTACAGTCTTATTATCACCAGCTTCTTTAGCTTTTATCATCCACAACCAAACCGTATCTCTATCTTTAAAGACTACCTGTCTTTCTGGTGTGATGTTTTGTATCTCAAAATCGTTAGATGATAATTTTGCTTCTACTATTCTACTTACTTGCATTTTACCAGAAACAGTTTCTCCGCCAAGACGTCTTTTCATTTGATCTGGTGTTTTCGACGGATTAATAATCATTGCAATGTCTATATCATCGTCAAAATTTACTAACTCCGGTATATTATAACCAAAAGATGAATCAAAAAGTTGATCACACAATTCATCAAGTACAGTATTTTCTACAACGGCTGGGGGTTCTTCAGATCGCGATATTGTGATATTATTTGGATCTGAATATTCTTCTGCTACATAATCAGCTTCAACACTGTCAGATGCGCGCTCGGAAGAACACGATGTAAGTATGAATAAAGATATAAAAAGTTTAGTTAATATTGTTTTCATATATTTTATTTATATAAATAAGCACTTTCTGGTTAACATTAACTAAACTTTAATTTATAAAAAGTGAAAATAACAGTTGACAACTATATAGAATTAGTATATAATGCTATTAAGCACTGTAGATGTATTAGTAGTATGTTCAAATAATGGTAAGGATTGTAATAATGTTGAATGAGATTAAAGCATGGATATTGGTTTCTATTATGGTTTCAGTCATGTTCATTACCGGCAGAAATACTGCAAATAGACCAATATATTGGAGGAAATGGATACGAAAGAGATAAGACTTGTTGACAGTGTTTTAAAATAGTATATAAGAGTTACATTATAGAGGAACATATTATGATTGACACAGTAGAATTTCATAACATTGAAACAATGAATCTATTAGATGCTAGAGCTGCTGCTAATAAGATCATAACAAACTCGAAGACCAAAGCTGCAAAGAAGGGTAGACTTATTCGAGATATCGAAAAAGCATGGTCTTCAGCTGAAGTATCACGTATCTTATGGATGTGTGCACTCGCTGGTGAAGGTCTTGGTTCAATGGATTCCACTTGGAATAAGGGTTAATATTATGCCAGCAGAACATTATGGTGAAAATGGTGAACTCCGCCAAGGTTATTACTGTTCTACGTGTGGCGAATCATGTGCTATGTATGGACATTTGATGTCGGGTACTAAATGTGTTCCTAATCCAGACAAGGTTGCTTTACTTAGGGAAGCTAATAAACCTAACCCATGGCATCTTCAAGCTAATCCAGTTAAACCGTGTATAAATAAGACTATGAACGATGAAGATTTTAATGGAATTATGTCTGGAATAGCAGATGTAGAATTCTATATTAAGTGTAGTGATATATTGAATGTTGAATTTATTGATCATTCATTTACTCATTATAAGAGAACTCGATGGAATAATCGATCTGCTGGAAATGGAAGATTTCCTGGATTTGGTATTATAAGAGTTTTTGGAGATAAGGTTCATGTAGCTTGCAAGCTCGGTTCCTTTATTTTCAATAGTAAAGAAGAATGTGTAACATGGCTCGAGGGAGGGATGGTGACCTCGCCGTCCTCATAAGACGGTTAATCCGAGATCGATACTCGGTCGAGCTACATAGAGTCCTATAAAATTATAAATAAGCAGCATCAATAAGACTTTTATAATTTTATAGGACTCTAAATTTGAAATATATCATCTATATAACAACAAACACAGTCAATCGTGCTGTTTATATTGGCAAACACCAAACTCTGGATATCAACGACAATTATCTAGGGTCTGGAAAATTACTTGTAAGAGCTGTCGAGAAATATGGAAGAGAGAATTTTGTTAAAGAAGTTCTCCATGTTTTTGATAATGAAGTTGAAATGAATGATAAAGAAGCCGAGTTGGTAACCGCTCTAGCAAAAAAACATAAATGTAGTCGTCAAACAATTCAAAATACATTCTTTTACGTATATAATGAATATCCTATAGATTATGAAATAAATAGACGACCAAGCTATCAATTGTTTAGAGAAAAACAATTAGAAAAAGAAGCACAGAAAAATATTCGAGAAGAAATCAAGCGCGAGAAAACGCTCAAAGAGATTTATTCAAAATTAAATAATAAGGAACAGAAATTCCTTTCAAAATATCTCTATAATCATGTCGGCCCTACTGGTTCAGATAGTTGGACGATTTAAGATGTTTAAAACGATAAAGGAAATCCTTACTGCTAGAGAACCCGGATGTGGTTACTTTGGTGGTGCAGAAGGAGCAATTAGATTTGTTTTATTTTATATAATCGCTGGTATTTTTGGTACAATTTATTTGATATTGGTAGCATAATAGGTTATAAATATAATATTAGTTTATGACGTGGACTAAAAGATGCAGAGCACCCGGGGGCAGTACCCGGCGTCTCCACCATAAGCCTTGACTACCTAGTGCCAGTGTGCACGAAGTAGCCTCTGACTTAATCGCGATTTGCAATAGCGACAAGTTGGTAAGTGACGGGAAACTAACTTAGCGGTTAGTGGAACAACGTCAAGGCTTATGATGGGGACGAACTAGGATCGACTTGCATGTAATGAGGAATATCGAGACTGATTGATTGGCAAAGTGCCACAAACGTAAATGTAGCTAACGATAACAGCTCTGTTGAATTAGCCCTAGCGGCTTAATTTAAATGCGCCTGAGGGAGCGTGGAAACAGAATCCCTCACATTATTTTAAGGATGAGAACAGCAAACCAACAAGTTCCTTCGCGGGACATAACATCGATGTACTACACCTTTCGGGTTAACAAGTTAGTACGCGGGTCAAGACGAACTTGAATAGGGCTTCTCTGAAAAGAAGAAGAGGTTAGTGCTCCAAATTAAAGCGCGCATCATGTTTATTATTTTTAGGTTCCATACGGCAATCATAGAAACAGCTGTCGAAAGACATGTAGGTGCAAGTCCTACCTCTCCCGCTCTGGTGGGAGGGTGGCGGAACTAGTATACGCGGCTGACAAAAAGGAACCTGTTACTTATTTGGGATAATTGCAGCATAGAAACTATTCAGAAAAGAGCGTAAGCTCGTCGAGGCCTCACTCATTGGGGATATTGTTTGTAGAATACAAACTAGGGTTATGCCGAAACATAACTAGGTACTTGCCGAATGGAGAGAGTAGGGACACAACCTGATTTAAATGAAGAGGAAAGAATCCGAAATAAATATCCAAATCCCGTTGAATAAATCTGTAGTAGTATATAATTCGAAGGAAATATATGTGTTTACATATGATGAATTATTTGAAATGCTTCGTGCAAATATTCTAGCAGTCACATTTACTAAACGTGATGGCAGCGAACGCATTATGATTTGTACTCTAATGGATGAACATCTCCCACAATCAGCAAATCTCAGCAAGGGTCGAGACCCACAGGAAAAGAATATGAATGTGTGGGATGTCGAGTGCCAAGGTTGGCGCGGATTCAAAATATTTTCAATTATATCAGTCGAAACTGATCATAATAATGTAAGGTTTTAATATGATTAAGCTTAGAGCCCGCGTAGTAAAATTTGTTCAATGGTATCTATATGATAGTGATGAAAAGAAGATTGTGATGTCAACTGGAGATAGATTGATCGTAATGATTCCTGCATGGTTTGTATTAACATTCATGAATTTGTTTAAGTTGTTCGTCGCCGTTCCAATCGATATGATGGTGTGGATTGTGATTAGAGTTATTATAGACTTCACTGAAATACTTAGTGGTATATACGATATGCTCTCATTAGCTATAAAGAATATATTCAAATCAATGGTAGATGATTGTCGAGTAGTTTCAGCGGTATGTAATAATGATCATAGAGAAAAGCTGATTAAACCAAAAATTCCTAGATAAAGAGTTTTCCACGTTTTTAATACACTGTTATAAAACGTGGTTGTTGTTGAGAAGTAAGAATGATATATTGTTGTTGCGCGGTAACTAGAGTGACCAAGTGGCTTATTGATCAGACCAGAAGTCTGGTATCATTCCGTGGTAGTGCCCGTAAAATTTTACTCTCTATCGCCTGCTGAGAGCCTCGTCTTTCAGCAGGCTAAAACAATAGTTGACATCAATTGAATGATGGTATATAAAGAACCATGAATTATTTAACAGACAAGCAACGTCATCTTATATGTGAACCATATTCGATAGACAATTTGCACAAGATGGCAGATGATTTGAATATTAAACGTTGTTGGTTTCATAAAAATCATTATGATATACCAAAGAAGCGAATAGAAGAAATTGAAGCTAAGTGTGAAATTGTATCACCAAGAGTAATACTTAACATAATAAAGAATAACGCTCGTGTAGTTCAGCGGTAGAACAGGAATCTCTAAAATTCTAGTCATGGGTTCAAATCCCATCACGGGCTCCAAGTTTGGTTGATAGTTTAGAGAAACAGATATGAAGGAAACCGACGGGATTCCCATTGATGTTGCAATAAGTAAGTACAAATGTCCTTGATGCTAGTAGATTAGGACGGCAGCCTTACAAAAGCTTAGAACGTTCCCGTTTTGTGGGGAAGGCGCTAAAAGATAGCGAGACCGATTAAAATTTATTATAAATAAAACACAAAGGATAACGATATGACAAGAATTAGAGACATACCACGTTAGTCAATTAGAGCTCCTCCTTGATCTTAATAAGACGCAATTAACACAACTTATTAAAATTAAAGGAAATTTAAAATGACAAATACAATTGAACTAGTACAAGACGCTCCAACAACTCTATTGGATTGGAAGCCGCTCTTTAAAGCAAAAGCCCACGCAAAAACCGCGACTCGTGAAGATATGGTGACATTCGCAATTCTTAAAACTATATTCGCGAAGGGTGAAAACAAACAAGAAATATTGAACCACATCGTGGCTCGTATGTTTACTCCTGGAAAGGTCTGTGAACATAGATTTCATCCTTATCAGGCAGTACGAGAAGCTGGTAATATAGTCTATAATAGAGCCACCAATTCATATTTTAATAAAACATCACTA
>Ga0105055_10004638_pt1 | contig 19932 bp, 15 predicted proteins | sample BON03_FD_78090 | JGI IMG/M metagenome (GOLD analysis project Ga0105055, IMG submission 78090) | Freshwater microbial communities from Lake Bonney liftoff mats and glacier meltwater in Antarctica - BON-03 | ecosystem: Environmental > Aquatic > Freshwater > Ice > Glacier meltwater | place: Lake...
AGAACAAAAACAAAAAAACTAATCAGATCATTGCGGAGATTGGCGATATTTCTGTGAACCTATCTACCATATAGGACGCTTTGAGATCCAAAATGTAAGGAAAGTAGAAAATACAATTAAAAATTTATTAAGAAATTAGCATTTGATGGCTTTTATCCAATACTAGTAGTTTTAAAAAATCGATTTTTGTTGTTGTTTTAAAAAAAAACTAAAGCGTAGCAGACGTATCTACAAAAATCTTTTTTCTACAAACACTTGATGGAAGACCGAATTGCTTGTATTCAAAATGAAGTCAAGTCATTGGCTCATGACGAACTTTATGAATCAGCTGTTTTGTTGGCTGAAGTAGTGGTCAGTATGTCCAAGATTTCAGATGGACTTCCTCCTATGGGAGCTGGTTCTCACTTGGAGAGCTTGCTCCTAACCGCGAAGGTAGTAAGAGGTGCAGGAAATATACAACGAGCTATTGAGTTTTATAAAGAGGCTCTTGGACAATTGAACTCTGTTTCGTCAAATACTTCACAGAAACGAGTGCTTCGTGGAAGCGCAACAAGTGAAATAGAGAGACTAAATGGGGAGATTCGGTTTAGGATTGGCCAGTGCCAGTCTAAAATAGGCCAAAAGCAATCGGCTATCAAGACTATTGAACATATTCAGAATCCCACCTGTAACATGCATCTATTTTTGGCTAACTTGTATCATGAATGTGGTATGGAAAGACCCACAATAGGTTCATTGCGTATTGGAGTACGCGGCAATCCTTATGCGATCGCTTCAGTTATTTCTTTACTTGTTCTTGGTGAAAATGCACCTGACGTTGCTGCATCAGTGTCACAAAATGCCAATCCTGAAGACATGTCATGGCTTGGTCCCCTAGTAGAAGCACACGGATCACAGGCACTTTGCCAATCTCCGCAAGCGATTTTCGCATTTCAGAAACTAAATCAGTTGCTTCCAGACGAGCCTCATATTCTTACGTGTCTAGCATCGCTTCTGATGGACAGCAATGATACCGTTGGTGCGTTGAATTTGTTCAAACGTGCAAGAGTAGTCGACCCGAAGCGACTTGTTTCGATGGACTGCTTGGCTCGATTATATTATCAAAAGAAAGACATGGCATCATTGAATGTTCTGGCCAGAGATTTGATGGATATTGATGACAATAGACCTGAACCATGGGTAGCCTTGTCCATGTTCTGTGACTTCAAGGGCGACATGGTACTTGCCCAGCAATTCGTCAATAGAGCTTTAGAGATATCGCCTCTTCATTTATATGCATTGCATCTGAAAGGTCACTTATATTTACGCAAGAACCAAGCTGATATGGCCGTCTCATCCTATATGAAGGCATATAGTATCCAACGAGATATTCACAGTTACAAAGGTTTGGTCAATGCCTATTTAACAATTCCTAAAGTTACTGAGGCTCTTCGGTTAGCTAAGGAAGCGTTGCAGCTCATGCCTAAAGATGCACGAGCTATCTTATTAGTGGGACGGGTACTGGCTCATACTCCTGGTGACGGTAAAAAAAAGGCAAGTAGAGCCTATGCAAAAGCGCTTAAACTTAATCCGATGTGCGACGAAGCAGCATTAGCATTTGCAGACTTGTTTCTCCAACAAGAACTTTCAGATCCTGCTACAGAACTCCAGCCTGCCATTCAGCTGATGAATCAAACCATTCAATACCACTCAGAGTTTTACTTGCATTCAAAATTAGGCGATCTATTTTCTGCTGCTGGGAATCTTGATGCTGCATTAACCCAGTATCACAATGCTCTTAGTTTGAACCCAGAATACGAAGCAGCAAAATCTGGCATGGATAGGATTGAAAGACTCATGAAAGGTGATGACTTGGAGGTGGACGACGAATATGGTGGTTTATAACTTATTTTGTTAAGAATTTAAAAAGGAAAGTAAATAATAAAACATGGATCATTTGTCGCAAAAAAAACTGCTCTCATCCGCACCCGATGATAATGACTGTTTGAGTATTTTCTTTTTCTTCTTCTTCAGGGGCTTGGAACTAGTTCCACTGGCTTCCAGAATTTGTTTACGAATATCGCGATCCTCTTTTATCTTGTTTAGACGCTCTTTCCTTCGTGCGTTTTCCAATATTTCAAATCTCTTCTTTTGCACACGGTATCTCATTTCATCTTCTTCCTTTTTCCTCCAGTATTCTGCCTTTTCTGCTGCTTTGAACTCCTGCTCAATAATGCATAACTTTGACATGTTCTTTTCGAGATTAATAACTCTACCAGCCGTGTCAATTAAACCAGTAGAATACAAATGATTCTGAACAGTTGAGTTCTCAAAAAAGTGTCGCAGGCTCCTATCATACAAGGGATCGTATTTTGGGAGTTTGTCATTCCTGAAGTCCATCGTGAATCCATTTTCCCTTTGCTTTTGAAACAATGCCTTCGATTTGTTTTTATTCATCTTATGCCGCAAAACCTCAATGATCTGAAGTTAATAAGCAGGTGAACAAAATGAGCCCCTATCCGTTGAAAAATGAAGTCGCGCCAACGTAGAATAGCCCCCCCGCCTTCCATTTTAAAACCGATTTTTAAAAATGACTCTTGTTAATGAAATATGCTTTGGTGACTACTTCATGGAAGGCGTTTGCAAGTGACATTGCTGTCAAGTCGAGGGATGCCATTAAAATATATCAGGAGCGATACAATGTGAATTCACTGATATGTCATAATGTGCTGCTTCTGATTTCCTCGCTCTTTGCTTTCAACAAGATACTCTTGTTTTTTGAGAAATTAGCGTTTGATGGCTTCTATCCACTACTTGAAGAGCTTTAAAATAATCGTTGTTCGTTGATGTTAAAAGGATATTTTGATTATTTCCTATTCATGTTTTCTTCTCCTGCGTTCATTAGTCCTGTAAGACGTTTGAAGAGCGCTGGAGTACCAGGATCCCCTTTACTTGATCGATTTGCTCCTTTTTTTATGATAGCCCATCTTGAACCGAAACCTTTTTTAGTGGCCTCTTTTGCTACTTGTTCGTCGCCCAAGATAGATCGCGCTGACGGCCCATTTTTATATGAAGACAAAACATCAGGAGGTAAAGACTCTAAAAAAGTCTCGATTTCTATCTGCGTTTCTCGTGGCATTTGCTTTGGTTCGGAAAACTTACTCGAATCTTTGGGTACCAGGTTTTTAATCGCCCATCTACAAGTTAGGACTCTGTCATATTCAATGGTAATTAATGAAAGTTCGGAAACAATTTGATCAAAGTCAACTCGACTCAATAGTTTATACTGTGTTCTTCCTATGATGGCTTCAACTCTAGAAAGTTTGTTGTCTAATGGGTCCACTATAGAATATTTGGAGAAATGAACATCGCCAGTTCCTTGTGCTATGTCATGAGCCAGTGCAAAGGATCGTTCTAAACAAAGCTCATGCTGTTTAGGGGCCTCCAGAATAACACGTGATATTTGATTGACAAATTCATCAAAATTCGGAATGTTGCTCTCGGCATCAAGTCCAAATGAAATAAGAAGCATATAAATTCTTGCCTTGGCGTTTAATTTATTCTCCTTTCCATCCAAGTAATCTCCAAACTTATTTGAAGCTGCTACTCTCTTTCTTTCATACACTTTCAGACCAGACTGCCCAAGTGTTGAATTACGAGTCCAATCTGGATTCATTCCTATTCTTTCAGCGATAGTTGTACATATCGGGAATTCTTTCAATTGGAGCGATTTCTGGGTTGAGCTTCTAGAGAAATTTGCAGGGGGCTCTTTAGGAGTTGGGGTATTAATGGTTTCATCTTTCGAATCTATAATTGCTGAAAGCGTTGCGACTACAGGATTATAGCTAATACTGCATAAATCAAGAACATTCTTGTATTGATCAAATCTACTTCGATTGTCAGATTTAAGCTGTTTCACTTTTTCTTCTGTTCGCCCGACGGTTTGTATCGCCTGCGCCACTGAACTGGAGAGCGTTCCAATCAATCCAATGGCAGTGACCATGAGTACGAAGGCTGCTAGCCTCCCTCCCAATGTAGCCGGTGAGAAATCCCCATAACCAACAGTTGTGGCTGTTGAAACACTGAGCCACACAGAATTCATCGTATCATTTAGTCCTGGGTAACCTGAAACATACTCCATTTGAGTTATCATCATACTCATACATACTACAATCACACCTAACAATGCCGCCAAAATAACTTCTGGTGTCGTTACTAGCACGTGAACGAGACCATCTTCTTGGAAAAGCCTAAAATATACACGAATTATTCGAAGTAGTATCGTACCACGAAGATACTGAATCTCTCTATAGTAGGTACTCATGTATATTTTGGTTCCTGGCAATATATTTATAAGTGCTGCTAGTTCAATCCAATGCTCAAAGAAAAAATTCCGAACACCCCCTTTAAACCATTTGAAGCGCACAATAAGGTCGATTGCAAATATTGTAGTGAAATAGAAATCAAACCAAATAACAATGTCGATTGTTCTGATTGAGAGACTGGTGGCCATTAGAGGATAGATTCCACTAAGAACACTTAAAACAGCGAACCCATCTAACGCAACTTGAAATACCCATGTAAGCATGACAAGCAACGGACGCCAATGCTGCATCATTGTTGTGACTAGTTTTCTTGACATAGAGAAATAACCAGGAATCTTGGCTTCTAATTCATCCAAATTGGCCATCATGTCCTCGCAATAACTCTTCAATTCAATCATCGGTCTACTTCGTCTGAAATAATGCATAATTTCACTTTTGCTTTCCGTGAATTTTCTAGCTGTTTTCTTTTCCTCCAGTCGCAAATGTTCCGCTAACTCCTTAGCCTCCGTGAAAAGCTCCTGTGTCGTTCGATTATGCTCATACCCTTGTAGCGTTTTTGAATATATTTCAAATTCTACCGATTGACGTAATATACAAAAACAAACGTGATGCTGGTCTACGACTATGATTGCCAAGGAAAAACAAATTAGTGTAAGCACTCCCCATATCGAGTACAAAAAAATATTGTCATTGGTGCAGCTGGTGTTGGTATTTAATGCACAATGAAAGCTAGAAAGATCTATCAAATCTCGGATATCTGAAATGCCATCGTTGTCTGAATCTCTTCTCTCTAGTCCATCTATTGGGAAAGCATCACCAACATCGAGTACTCCATCATTATCTTTGTCTAAATCCAGCAAGAAGATTATATCTTCATTCACCCAAGCAATGGTGTCATAGAAGATAGCTACACCTGATACATTACTACGGGACACAATAGGAACTTTACATTGCCCTGTTTCTGAACCATGATCATGGAAAACGAACAATTCATCATTGCTCCAATAAACTAAATAGCTTTCTGAAGCACTTTGTAGTTGAACTCGTTCCGGGCTTTCAAATATGGTGCGAAATGACGATATCGGTTGGAAAGGCTCGCCACCTTGGTTGAATGCCAAGCTTTCAATTGCACAAGAGAAGTCGTCTATTTGAAATAATGGTCGGTTACAGAGCAGCACAAATAGCCGAGTGGATGATAAAATACTGTCCCAAATATACCAGTCAGCACGAATATTATCAGGAACTGGCATATGATAATGATATGGGATCACAACTATATTTAGCGTGATTTCTGAGAGTTTAGGGGCATTGCTAATCACGAGTCCACCTATAGTATGATTAAATTCATAAACTTCATCTGTTTCCACCCAAAATATAAATGTCCAAGGGCTAGATTCGTGCATGGTACTACCCGATGCGATCTGAGGCAAAATACTATTGGCATGTGCTTTGGAATATATCGTAACGGTAGACCCCAAATCCTTGAAGTACAATAATAAAGCAGTGACTTTAGTGTCAAAATAATGCTCGCTTATTAACACGTATTTTGAATCGGCAATCTGAGGATTGAAACGGGCGCTCGGTCCATATTGATCGACTAGCTCGTTCAAAAAAGGTCCTGTCTCAGGAATAGCAGCTTGCATTCCTGTCTCCATATTTCTTACGTAGACAACAGAACCAGTCCAATTCAGTTTAGAATTTCTAGTCAGATCAACATATACGATCGTGGTTTTACTGCCGATTTGATCCATTGACATGTGTTTTGGGTATTGCCATAGAGGCAATTTGCTTTTTGACCGCACTTCTTGCCCACTATTTAAATAATCGCTTGAAAATATTTCTCTATTTTCAAAACGTCCGTTTGGCCAAACGCCTTCTCTCGAGAATATTTGCGCCTCTGCGTCGAGGTAGTTAAATTCCGCATATCCATCAAGTTTAATGCTGTGAAATGTTCCTTGTTCTTCTTCCATATATACTATTGTTTCATTAATGAAAAATAGGTTTTGGATATACTCATAAGCAGTATATTCGTCAGCCATGTTTTTAATACCTTTAGCCTTATTCTCCAGTTTCCGGGGTATCATGGTTGGCAGTTGTTCACTTAGAAAGTCGCAAGAACAATCATTTCTTCCAATACATCCTTTGTTTGAAATACGATCCGCATAGTTGACTGCTACTAAAGATACTATTGTCACAACGATACCTTTCATAGTTGTTACGACACGCCAGTTCGAGGAAGACGTTACGTTGAAAGGGGGACCTACCGCAGATATCGAAACGGATCTATTTTCAGCGATGGAGATTGAGTCCAGCCAGTGGTACAGATCATTGGGGGAAACCGTTTTGATTGAAACGGTTATTACCATTCAGCAATTCATAAGAAAATACCATGTTCTTTCATTTATTGCTCCTCGTAGATTTTTCATTGTTGCCACAACCAGACAATGGACATCTGAGACTTTATTCAGCAGGCTTTGCGAGGTACAAGAGGTACACCAAAAGAAAAAACAGGAACTGTATCTTGCGAGAACGAAATCTGGCCCAGTAGAGACTATTATGGGTATGCTGGTGGAGGAGATACAAGCTTGTTGCTCGAAAGACCACTTTTTCGTTTCGTTTCGCCAATTTCTTACCCAGGGATATTTTCTAACTTTTTGCCGAGATTGCAAATTGTTTTCGCGACAGTTAACCCTTTCATTGGCAATGGATTTATTTAAGTTTTATGCCTTGCGACATGAAGATTCAGTGCTATGCCTCGATTTAAGAGGTTTCCTAAACACTCTCAACCATATCAAAGATTTATTCCGATATTCCACCATTGAAGAATTACTTGCTAAAAAAGTATGCTGGAATATGGAAGCAATTCGATCAAGTGGAGTTTCTGGATCTACCTCATCGTTAGGAAGTATGCTCCTATTTCCCTCTTTGGTAGATGTATTGATACGATACGAAGATAAATGCCATTTACTTTACAACTATTATATATCGCATCAAAAAATAAAGACAGCTAACCACCGAGTAAACACAGAGGACGTTGAGGGTCTTTCGTACGCAAACTTTCTTGCTTTCCTCACTGAATTTAATCTCGCGCCGACACACTTTCCATTTTTAGAGAGCTCCAATATATTTATAAACTCAATCCAAGGCCATAGAAAAGATGGTTTCTGTACTGAATGCAACTACATGGATCAACCATTAATTAACGGCTATGTTTGCCTGGTTTGTGGGGGGCATCGTAAACGACGATCACTTCATTCATCCATGGCCCTGAGAACAGCTTTCTTGAAGTTCTCCAAGGCTCAAACCAGCACTATTTCCACATCTCCAGCAGCAGGGCTTATAACAAGAGTGCTTCGTTTGTATTTTCTTGATGACCCTGATGAAACCAGTAGACTCGTTCACACGACTGCCCGCTTGTACCAAAGATGTCGACATGAAGACGAGATAACATTTGAGGAGTTTGATAATGCATTGCGAAAAGTCGAGGCAGAGAATTGGATCCTTGACACATCGAAACTAACACTTGCTGAATTTATGTTAAGTCTGGTTGAGTGCGCTAAACGGTTGCTACATCCTTCTGAGCGGGCAAAACTAGGTATTGATGTTACGCATCCAGAGTATTATTTACTTTGCTCTCCTCACGGAAAGATAGTAAGTTTATTCAGTGCTCTAAGCGAATCTTATCAAAGCATCATCGGAGTGGAACTCATCATCACTGATACGAAAACTCTGATTCCCGATGACCCAATATTCTCAGAACTTGCTTTACGTTTTGATGAACTGCTAGTCACGCTTTTTCACAGATATTCGAGACTAGACGACTCACTGACAATGAGCTTTATGTCACTAGACACATGGCATTTGTTTGTGAAAGAATCTACTTGCTTTAAAACTTTAAAATGGGAGACAATTCAGGAAATAGGGCAATTTGCCAAATATAAAATGTATCTGTCAGATGAAGCTGCGGCATCCAATGGTCTGGATATGGATGACTTTAAATACGCATGCAAGGAGCTGGTATATCGGAAATATTGTCTTGAAACTTGTCAAGACCCAAAGTCGGAAGACTCTTTTGCTTCCTACGTAACTACATCTCCTGACTGTCAGTCCCATCGAGTGAGCACTTTTCAGCAAATTCTCAAAACGCTATACATTGTATTTTTACTGTATCGTCCTGCGGCAAGAGAAATGGATGCTACAGCATCCTTATTTGTGAGAAAATCGCAAACGAAACTTGACAATTATACCCTTCAAAATCATTCGATATCTGTGAACCATCTAGCTCAAGCCGACTTGCTTTTGAAAAATGCAAACAAAGTAAAAGAGGCTGTTCAGAAAATTACTGCAGAGAAACAGCAAAAGTCGATATGGGGCGCCTTGCTGCAAGTAACCAAGCAAAGTTCTAGTAGCAAACCTCTGGTTCAATCAGACAACGTACTCGTCAAACCTAAAGTAGACGATTACTTCATCGATACGGCACAAACGAATCCAAGAGCGGCAAGTAACGGTGCAAGTCGCTTGGACAGACGGGTAGTAGCCCCCAGAATCGATAGAAAGGTCACCGAACCACCTTCTTCAATATCTACTACACCTATTGATAGCAAATCACGACATGCAAAAAGGTTTGGTGATTCAACAACGTTGCAACACACCAGTAGACGCAAAGTTGTATCCGAGAAAAAGGCTTCTGTGACTCTTACAGGGACCGAAGACTTTTTAAAAGTGCCTTCCGATCTGTTAAATATGAGGGACGGGAATGGTTTGAAACGAATATCCCAACAAATGGTCAAGCAACTGTACGGGTGTCAAACACCAAGGTCCAAAGCCCAGTCTAAACCCATTCAAACCTTGTATATAGCTGATCATAATTCCAAACAGAAAAAGTATAACGAAGCCATGGAAAAACTGAAATCTGCAGGGGTGTCGGTTTCTAGCAGACAACCAGTCATAGTAATTAAACCTCCTGTGAGATCAAACAGTACGAAGGTGATGAAACCTCCGACTCGCCATCGTATTGTCCAAAGACCAACTTTTATTCCAAAAAGTCATAAAAGTGATTTTTTCAAATGTTTATCGGCTGGTCGCGATCAACAAAATATCGGACTGCTTGAAAAAGCGGTGGACTTATCTGATAATCAACTTGATATTTCTTTCAAAGTTGTGGCTCTTGGGGAACTTGCAGCGTGTTATGAGAAAATTGAAAACTTCACCAGCTGTTGCGTGATTATAGAGCAGCAATTGAGTATTATCAAGGAAATGAACGATACACATATGGAGTGTTTTATTCTCAGTAAGCTTGGAAAATTAAATTTATGTGCTGGTAGATACTTAGAGGCGGAACTTGCATATCGGGACCAGTTAGAAATAGCCACAGAACTCCTTCGTTCCCCCAGTGAATCCTATTCTAATGAATCAGAAGATACACCAGTTATGAAAGTTCAACATGAAGGAAGTGATCCTATCGAACGGGCCATTCGTTTAGGAATATCTCCTGCTTTAGGAGGAATAGGAAACGCTTTAAGAGCTCAAGGAAAGTATTCTAGTGCCGATGAAATGTATTCTTATCAGCTCCAGGCGGCAAAGAGTACCAATCACAAAGACCATATAGTATGTGCACTCGCAAACGCGGGGAGTCTCGAATTACAAATTGGTAACTTTTCAAAGTCACTCGATTATTTCTTTAAAGAACTGGAAATATATGTCGAGTATGAAATGTACGGTACTCACATTATGAAAAATCTGAGGAATATCGCCAATTTGCAACGAATTCAAGGGGACAAAGAAAATCTTTATTTTACCCTCTCGCAATTGCTAGAGACCTCGAGGATAATAGGTGATCATTCCAGTGAAGCTCAAGCATGCTTGTGCCTATGTAATTTTTATCTAGAAGACAGAGACGTAAACAATCTTCCAAAGCCTTCATCGGATATGCTGGATTTTGTTAGCAGCGTGTGGTTGGAAAACAGTAACAGAGAAAATTTGTACCAGCAACTAGTATCCATGTGTGATAACAATATTTTCATTCCGCCGGAACTACGCACGCTCGTTCTTGCTACTGACATGTACAGAAGATATACCCATCTAGTTTTTGCTGACAGGAAGGCTGATCGAACCCTGGAAAAATTATATACTGCTCTTGGGATTTCAACCTAATTAAAAATTATTATGCTTTAGTAGCTACTTCATGGAAGGCGTTTGCAGGCGACATTGTCGTCAAGTCGAGGGATGCAATTCATTCCATTAGGAGAAATATAATGTGAATTCAGGGATTCCAGATAATGTTGTTGCTTCTGATTTCCTCATCAGGCTCAATCGAAATTATTTCACAGCAAGTGTTTTCGGTATATGTGACTACGATCCACTAAGACCAGAAGCACGTGTGCAATAGTTAAATTCAGGATTCTTGCAACATTCAGAATGACCCCAAAAGTTGAGTTATGGTTCGTTCGTCATGGAGAAAGCCACAATAACAAACTCCTGTCAGGAGCTGGTGGTTTGTCTGCCGTGACTTACCCCTTCAAATTTCAACAAGACCCTTTTATCACCAGCAAGGGCATTTCGGTTGCTCAACAAAATGGAGAACGTCTGGTTGCCGCGGAAGCATCTTTCGACATAGTGTTATCATCTGCTATGGTGAGAACAATAGAAACTTCATTCTATATGTTTGTGAAATCTGGACTTGCTGAAAAGATCAAAATTGCTCCTTTTATTAGTGAGATTCCACTTCGTTGGGCTGGGATTCCAATTTACGAAAATATTCCACTTGAAAGACGAGAGCAAATAAAGAAACTCGGGAAGAGTCACGGATCTGAACTTCTAGATGCGATTGATTGGTCGTATGTTGGTGGCGCAAATGGCGACAATAAAAAATGCTTACCTCCAAACGGAGACAATTTCCTTGACTGGCTTCATGGACTCGAGGATGTGAAAAGTTTACAAGAGCAATATAAAGATCAAGTTGACAAAGTTATCCGGATTGCAGTTGTAACTCATTCCCATCTCATGAAACGGGACACGATTAAACTGGGATACAAACCAGACAATGCGGATATATTGATTGCAGGGGTGCATGTAATGCCAACAGATGACGGCAAGGACATCTTGACCCTTACAGATATGAAAGGCTGGTATCAAGAGAAAATTGCAGTAAAACGAGAGGAGATTGAAAAAAGGATTCAAAAGACTGAAGTGAAGGAAACGAAGAATACGGAAAAGTACGACGAGAAGGTTTCAAAAACTGCAGAAAAGATTCAAGGAAAGATTGAAAAAGCTGATGTAGAAGGAGAAAAGCTGAAAAAGATCGAGAAACTAGAAGCGAAAGCAGTGAAGAAGGAGGAAAAGTATAAAAATAAGGAAGAAAAACGAGCATCCAAATACGGACATAAAAAGGAAATCCTGGAAGAGCAAAAGAAAGAATTTATTAACATTTCCGATATCCAAACCGCTCAAGTAAAAGCAAACGGAGTATGAAAACCGCTAATAGTATTTAGAAAAGTATTTGGACCTTTTTCAATTCCGACTTCATTTGAACACATGAAAAAGGGTGGCCCCCCACGACATTTATTGATCTTTGACGATGATCAAGTTTGTCTTGATGGTGAACAAGCAAGGACAAACTCGTTTATCTTCTTACTATGAATGGCTTACTATTGAAGAGAGGGGGGCTTTGGAGGCCGAGATTATTAGAAAGTGTTTGGCGAGAAATGAAAGCCAATGTAGTTTCATGGAGTACCATGGATATAAAGTTATATACCGAAGATACGCATCATTGTTCTTCATAGTAGGAGTCGACCAAGAGGAAGAGAACGAACTTGCCATATTGGAATTCATACATTCGCTCGTAGAGACTCTTGATAAATACTTTGAAAACGTGTGTGAGCTTGACATTATGTTTAATCTTGAAAAGGCTCATTTTATTCTTGATGAGATGGTGATGAATGGGACAATTGTAGAAACGAATAAGTCAAACATTCTCAAATCAATCATGTTGCTGGACAAGGCATCTTCGAGATGAAAACCATTCCCATAATAAATTATTACATCTACCTATATTGAATTGTATGGGAAATATTTGATACTATTTCTGGCGAACCCGCTATTCGTGTCATCTGCTTGAGTATATCCGAGCACGGAATCGATCCTAACTCTAATTTGTTTAAACGCCAACTACAGTAATCAAAAATCCAACTGTGATTTGTATTTACAAGTGTACCATGTACTGAAAAACGCTTTTGTTTTGACGTGATGAGCAGTGCATTGCCGATTTGGGATTCATGCAAACCTCAGTTGAAGCAATACGAAGAAAAGTATAGGATGTCAGATGACTCAGAGGTTACAGAGGAATCTTGTGGTTGGGAAAATACTGTGATGGACTTGCCAGCGCACTTGTTTGCTGTAAGAGGTGAAGGGTACCTCGCCCAGGCTGAAAAGAATTTCATAGAGTTAAAAGTTCCTTCTGAAAAATCAGCTTATGAGTTTATCGGAATGAAAGTATTCCAATCTGGTTTTGATATGCAAGACACAGTATCTAAAATACCTTCGGTGAAAAAGTACATGGAGGAGTTAGAGGCTTATGACAAGACTGTTACTTCCCCGGAGGATAAGTTGAAGTTAGAAGGAGATGCTCCGAGCTATTTATTATTCTGTTGGTCCTTTAGTAACTTATGGAAAACGGAGTACACAACAGTAGTCCACTTTCTACGAAGGCAGCAGCCGTTGATTTTGAACGGATCGAGTCCGTTTGAAAAGGCGTTTTCAAGGTTCATCAATGCCGATGATGAAACTCGACGAGATAAATTTAAAACAGTTGCCAAAGTTAGAGTAGGAAATGAAGCACTGCTTGGTTCAATTCGAATGTTAGGTGGGGAGAGACCAGTCATTATAGGTCGTCGACTTAATACACATTTCTTCGCTCATCCAAATCATTTTGAAATTAACTGCGATGTAGGATCCTCGACAGTAGCTTCCATGCTGAACAGTATTATCAAGGGTGCAAGTGAAACGATGGTTATTGACGAATGCCTCCTTGTCGAAGCTCAAAACGATGACGAACTTCCAGAACTTTCCATATGCGCGTGTCGATTTTTGTATTGCCAATTGCAGCAAGTTGCCATTCATTTAGATGCCATGGGTGAAATAATTTAACTTAAAGAATATCCAGCTATGCTATTAATCCGCTACAATCCACATCATTTTGAAGCGCGAACTTGATATCGTCTTGCTCCAAGCCTAGCCTTAAACTAGGATAGTATTCATCTTCATTTTGCTTCACTTTGAGTAAACGTGATGAACCAAGTCTGGAGCACAACAATATAATTTCTTTTTTGGTCAGAGGATCGGTTTCGTGTACGCGTTTACAATGGAAATCAAAATGATGCAATATATCAGCCACACTACACTCTTCTTTACCTTGTGCTTCAAAATGTTTATAAAGAGTGATCATTAGCACTTTTTCAAACTTCGAAGCCTTTTGAAGTGCTAGTATATACAAGTTTCCACTAAGACTAGCAGCAACTTTATTCACATGTTCCAAAGTCACAACTGGTTCGGCCTCCTGTTGACACAATTCTGCAGCTCTGCGACAGATTTGCAAGGCCCTACGAATATCTCCAGACAGAGAAGCAACCTTTCTGGAGCACATTTGAATTGCATCGTTATCAAAAACGCTGAGACCTTCAAGTCGCGATGATACGATCCTTTCAATTTGTTGACGCGTGTACGGCTGAAATACTACTCTTGTCATTCCTAACCTACTCTGAATTTTAGGGAAGAATCTTTCGGGAAGATCCATTGTATTCGCAATACCTACAACAATGAGTTTCGCATTTTTCCGAGTAGGCCAGTCAAACAAATTGAACAATACCGTTTGACGCCGTGTCACCATGTAATCTAACTCATCGACCATCAAAACACAAATTCTACGGCTAGCACCGCTTGAAAACCTGCGTTCCAATAACTGAGCTGCCTTTTCCTGACCTGCATATTCTTTTGTGAGTGCTTTATGGAGCAAAGTATAAGCATGATATGGATGCGGTAGTTTCATTCCATTCAATTCCACAAAATCGAATTCGTATGTTTGATTGGCTTGTAGGGTTCGAACTACTTCCCGGACTGTTGCTGTCTTGCCAGTTCCAGGCATGCCTGATATATACAGCGCACCGCCGCCGCCATCCCCGAGATGAGTTGACAGGAAGTCCATCACCATTTGTCTTTCATCTTCTCTACATGGTAGTGTACTCGGAACTGCTGATGATTGAAGTCGTTTAGAAGCGCTTTCGAATCCATCAAGGTCTGATATATTTTTTTCCGTAGAAAGATGTTCAAGTCTTTTGCTGAGAACGCCAGGATTTCCGCTCCATAAAGTCGACTGTCGTGTCACGCGGAGATCGCTTGCATAGAAATGTCTGCAAAAGTAATTTTCTTCCTCTCCTTCACTACAATAATCTTCTTGTTGAACTATTTTGACAAAGCCGTTGATGCAATCTATATCACAATCGTCCATCGAATCAGTTTCTAAGACCTCATTTTCCAACAAATTATTCTTCGTGTCTTGTTCAAACCATCGCGCCTCAAACCGAAGCTCCCCTGTTTTCTCCTGCCAAATACTTTCCACACAAGCAACTGAATACTTGTTACCTGCTACCAACACCGAAACAAAGTCTCCCACTGAGACAATTTTATCCAAGTGCTTGACTTCGACGGATGAGAAATATTGCTCTCCATTGAACCAGCAAAGAGAAGTGTTTTTGACATGCAGTGTTCTACAAATTTGTATAAGTTGTTGATTTGATTAAAGTGAAATTAACTTACTTTTGTTTCTTCCCTTTCTTCCCATTGTTGTGTGCTCTCCGTTTCGCCATTTTGAAAAAATTACAATGAATTTACACCATTATTTGTATTTGAAAACTTGCGAGAGAATGTTGTGGGTGGATTCTCATCGACCGAAGACTTTGAATGTGATGGACTACCATCTGGATCTGTCTACTCGCCTCAGTCACATTGCTGAGACAGGAGAACTACCCCATCTTCTCTTCTATGGTCCTTCCGGCGCGGGTAAGAAAACCAGAATAATGGCATTGCTTCGAGAGATATATGGTCCTGGAGTGGAGAAGCTCAAGTTGGAACATAGAACTTTCAAGACTCCCGCAGGAAAGTCAATTGAATTGACTACTCTTGGCAGTAATTACCATATTGAGATGAATCCAAGTGACGCTGGAAGGAACGATAGGTTTGTTGTTCAGGAGATAGTAAAAGAGATCGCACAATATCATCCTGTTTTAGGAAACAAAAAAGAAGAATCGACATTTGCTTCAAACTTTTCTTCTTCATCAACCAGCACCAAAAATCTTTCACAAGATAATAAAATGGGGAAAGGTAGTTTTAAGGTTGTAGTGCTTTCTGATGCCGACTCCCTCACCAAGGATGCACAACATGCACTTCGACGAACGATGGAAAAGTACATGAAGACTTGCCGGTTGATTCTTAGTTGTGAAAATATCAGCAAAATAATCGATCCTCTTAAGAGTAGGTGTCTCGCTGTTCGCGTAGGGGCCCCAACTGAAGAAGAAATATGTGGAATTGTATCCACCGTCGCTACTAAAGAACGTGTTTTGATGTCAGCTGAATATGTTGCAACTATCGCGAAATCCTCGGGTAGGAATCTTCGACGGGCCTTGCTGATGGCCGAGGCCTACGGTGTAAGTCAGGATGAAAAAGGTGCAGCTAAACTACCTGACTGGGAGGTATATGTTTCTAAACTATCAGATACCATGATATTGCATCAAAATCCATCCACTCTTTTGGAAGCAAGGGCTATGTTGTACGAGCTGCTGGCGAATTGCATTCCCGCGTCAGTGATATTGGAGAAACTGGTAGAGTTCTCGTTGAGAAAATTAGACGATGAACTCAAGCACAGCATAACTAAATGGGCCGCCTATTACGAACACAGACTTCAACAAGGGAACAAGGACATATATCATCTCGAGGCATTCGTTGCAAAGTTTATGGTTGAATACAAAGATTTCCTCATCAGGAACTATGGTTAACACATTTTTGTTTTTAAAAATTTACATAAAGTTTGCAATTTTATATAGCAGAATCACAGGCAATGTATTCAATGCCAGATTGCAAACAATAATAAGATACGGGAGGTACACCATCGGATGGTGATGATTATACCTGTGAGCAAAACCCACTTGGACATCTTGCCAGAACTCGTAGGCCATATTAATATTGAAAATTTTCACGGCTGAACCCTGCTTAACTGCATAAGGAGTTATTGTTCTTGAAATAATGACTAATATCGAAGTAAGAACAACACTGAAAGTATAACTATACTCTGGCATTCCTCTCCCACTTAAACTGAACAAGCAAACTGGCAAGAACCACAGGTGATGAAACGCAGTGAAAAAGTGAAGCCACGAAGTGGAAGGACAAGTAAGATACTTTGCAACGCCCAAAGGAAATCTTCCAGTAACTAAATACCCTAAACAGTCAATATACCAACAACTTTGGTCCAGACCAACAATTAGACTTGCAGTGCCAACTAGCAATGGCCTGCCTGTCAATAAACCCATAGCAGCCATTAAAAGGGAAGTGTTACAACCCCAAAGAATCTCCAGCATATAATGAACTCCAAGAATCAGACTTCTTGACGAATGAAGAAAGGCTGTATATAAAAGTAGGAATGTGCCAATGGACGGCATTGAGAAATCATCTTGTATATCTTGGATAAAGTTGCTTCCCAAACATGCGAGATATATTGTTCCTAGTGATCCACACACAGCAACACAAATAGACATGAATGAAATATCATCTGCGTGAGTAGGTTGCGGTGCGAGCCTATCCATTTTTTTTTCTTCCATTCATTTAATTCATTCTTTCTTCAGCGCCGATGGGTCGCAAAGGTAAGACGCAGAAACATACTGCGAAAGAAATTGCTTCCAAAGTACAAGCATCAAAGAACTCCAATGGTGCCGCTGGTCATGGATCAGTAGGTCTTGCAGCTCGTAAAGATAACATGATGAAGATTCAAGTCAAGTGTGAGATATGTCTTGCCATCCAGCCGCATATGAGTGGAATGAAGAATCACTATGAAAGCAAACATGCAAAAGTGGAGTGGAAGGATGATCTTTATGCTTCGCAATTTGAAGCCACCAAGAAAACAATAAAGAAGAGCCACACTATTTTCGCAAAAGATGATGCTCCAAAGAAAAAAGCAACCAAGGATGATTTTTCAGCTCTTGATGGATATTAAAATGTTTTTTAAATTAACTCCTTAATCAGCCGAATACACGAAACGAATCCGCGAATGGTGTTCAAATTGTTTTTAAATAGTAACTAAATGACGGTAACGACATTACTTTCAACGCTTTCCGAGTCCACTGTGGACCCACTAGGCTCCACAGCTTTAATATTGATACTTTGCCGCAGATGCAATGTGTCCTTGACCTGGGCATGTGCCTTGTCGATATCAAAAAAGCAAAAGATAAAAGCTCCGATGATAGGAAACGGAATAAGTCCAATAAACGCCACCCGAGGACCATAAGCTGAATTCATTACCGTGTAAACAAGCGGTGGAAGCCATGCAAATACTTTGGAAGAAAACGTTTTAACACCGTAAAACGCAGTTTCGACACCACCTGGGACAAACTCGGCGGTGAATGCAGTATTTATAGGGAAAATAGCACCGATCCCAATACCCCAAATGATACTCGTAAAGTACTTGGCCACATTAGCAACTGAAGTAGGACGCCTTGCTGTGTTACCATTAGGAAGCTCGTAATCCTCACCTGTCAGCAATAGTGGAACGGGTAAAATGACGAAGAAGGCCCACCAGCACAAAACAATCATAAGAGCTACTTTCAAATTCTTCGAATAGTCACAAATGGTTTTTGTCACCAACGATCCTACCACCGCAGATGCAACAACAATCATAACTTGGAGTTGTAGCGCAAATCCGGTAAGACCAACTTCGGCACTCAAATACGATACCCCGAGTCCGATTAAAGCATTAGCTCCTGATTGATAGAAGCAATAAGAACAATAGTACAAAGAAAGCTGAGAATAATCTGTCCAGCATAGTTTAATCGTTTTGATGACACTAGGATATTCCGTAGGGGCACGGCGACTGGAGATCATGATCATACCAGGAATGGCCCATGCAAGCCATACCACCACACTAATAATTGCAGCCACTTGTGGAATAACTCGGGAAACATAAAATTTATGAGAAATACTATCTCCTGGACTGGCTGTCAAATCAGCAGCATATGTAACAATAATCGTCAATCCGATAAAAAGCAATTGCGAAGCAAACCCTAACGCATTCTGTTTTGATTGCAAGCTGATTCTGCTAGGAGCATCATCAAATAGCTCAGGTAAATATCCTTGATGAGATATAAACTGACATTCAGTCATCAATGTGGCAAATACTAATACAATGCTGAAGGACACAACAGCTGACATTGTTCCGTAACCAAACAATATCAAAGCCAACACCAACACTGACAACGGCATCATAGATAAAGTCACTCGTAACAACGCAGTTCTGTAGGCGGATCTATTAACAAGGTATCCGTACAAGGGACAAAGGATAAGGTTTACAAAGCCCTCCACCGTTAGTAAAATGGAGACTACGCTTGAGACTTTAACGTCGCTGCCAAAGAACACGATTGTTTTGGTATTGGGATCCATCACATACTTGCACAATATCTCTAATCCAATAACACTGTATACTGCTAGCCAAGCAGCTACCGAAGAACGTGAAGCACCCAGCAGTACGTATGCCAGAGCGTCAGAAGGCAGATCTCGCATGTATCTACATGCAATTGCGTCCTCGATGTTGGACCAAACACTCTTCGTCTCGCTAACGGATCCTTTCTCTTGTACCTTCCTTTCATGGTCCATAGTTGCAACAATGCGTGGCATCGAACTTATCTAGAATTCTGAATTACTGTAGTATGTCACATTCGTTAATAGGTCCTATAGTTTTCAATAGATGAAAAACCAACGTTTTTCGCGGTTTTCTGACATAAGTGACATTCATTATCCAATATATCGCCATTTAAACTAAGTAGCTAAGGACACGCGTAGGGTATGGTAGACTCCCGTTTTGGTTAAGATACAGTTTCAGGATTGAGTTCACCATCAGCACTCGATGGTCGAAAATTATTTCAAAAAGTAATGAAAATACTTTAGTGGCTACTTCATGGAACGCGTTTGCAGGCGACATAGTTGTCAAGTCGAGGGATGCAATTAAATTACATCAGGAGAAATATAATGTGAATTCAGTGATTCCACATAATGTTCTTGCTTCTGATTACCTTACGGATTGCCATCAGGCTCTTTTCTTTCAACAAGATACTCTTGTTTATTAAGAAATTAGCTTTTGATGACTTTTATCCACTACTTGTAGTGCTTTAAAATAATCGACTTTTGTTGTGTTTAAAAGTAAAAATACTGCAGTTTGGTCGGGTATTAGGTATGGAGCGAGTTTACATAGTAATATTAATTAATTTAGGGAAAAGTTCCTTTCACAGTTCACTTTTATAAAAAAATTCAAAAAGTAGTTCACTTTTATAAAAAAATTCAAAAGTAGTTCACTTTTATAAAAGAATTCAAAAAGTAG
>Ga0105055_10004645_pt1 | contig 19903 bp, 21 predicted proteins | sample BON03_FD_78090 | JGI IMG/M metagenome (GOLD analysis project Ga0105055, IMG submission 78090) | Freshwater microbial communities from Lake Bonney liftoff mats and glacier meltwater in Antarctica - BON-03 | ecosystem: Environmental > Aquatic > Freshwater > Ice > Glacier meltwater | place: Lake...
AGGCAGGATCGGCTTGCCATTCACGGGTGACAAACGGGGGTGAGAGCGTGTAGATCTGTCCATGGTGAGAGGTGGCTCCTCGAAATCCAAGATATTGGCGTCAACACTCAAAATCTACAGGATTTCAGAACCTTACGCCACTCTCACCGCCTCTTCATGAATTTTCCGGGCTAAGACGATGCTCATGGAACATCGCACTTTCCGCCACGCGGATTTCCTGCAACCCGGCGAGGCCTATCACCTCGTGCGCTCGGCCCTGTCCCAGCACCGCCCCCGGGTGCTGCACGATCACGATTTTTCCGAACTGTTCTGGGTGCAGAGTGGCAGCGCCCGTCACCATGTCAACGGCGCGGTGCAGACCCTGTCCGAGGGCGACGTGCTGTTCCTGCGGCCCGGGGATTGTCATGGGTTTCAGGGCCTTGCCCCCGACACCCATGTCGTCAACGTCGTGCTGGCTCCGGATTGGACCGAAAGCCTGGGCAGGCGCTTTGGCGAACTGGCCGGGCGCTATTTCTGGTCCGACGCGCCCCTGCCCAGCCCGATCCGGCGCAATGCGGCGCAATTGGCCGAGTTGTGGCGCCGCGATGAAACTCGAGACCGGACCCCGGTCGCACCTGCGCATCGAGGCGTTCGTGCTGTCGCTGATCGCCGATCTCGAAGGCCCGTCGCGCCTGTTGCCCGAGGACGGGCCCGAATGGCTGCTGACCGCCTGCCGCGCCGCCGAACGCCCCGAGGTGTTTCGCGCCGGGGCCGCCGGGTTCGTCGGCGTCACCGGGCGCGCCCATGCCCATGTCAGCCGCACCGCGCGGCGGTTCATGGGCCAGACGCCTTCGGATTTCGTCAACACGATCCGCATGGACCACGCCGCCCGGCGCCTGATCTCCACCGACGACAGCCTGACCGAAATCGCCCGCGACTGCGGAATCGTGAACATGAGCCATTTTCACCGCCTGTTCAAATCGCGCCACGGCGCCACCCCCCGCGCCTGGCGCGCCCGCAAGCAGCGCGAGGCGGTCCAGCCCGCCTGATCTTTGACCAATTGGTCAATCTTGCCAAACGCCCGGCCCCGTGCGACTGTCGCGCGACGCTTCGCAGCCAAGGCCGCCGCCATGACCACCCGATCCGCCATCGCCCGACTGCCCCGGATCGCGCTGCCGCGCAATCCCGGCCTGGCGTTGGACATGGACTGGGTGCGCGCCGTCCAGGCCAACACCAGCGCCATCGAACGGCGCGCCGCCACCCTGCCGGGCCGCCGCTCGATCAAGAAGGATCATCAGGCGGCCTGGCTGCTGCGCGCCGTCTCCTGCATCGACCTGACCACATTGTCGGGCGACGACACCCCCGCCCGCGTGCGGCGGTTGTGCGCCAAGTCCGCCAACCCGGTGCGCGCCGATCTGCTGGCCGCCCTCGGGATGGCGCCGATCACCACCGGGGCGGTCTGCGTCTATCACGACATGGTGGAAACGGCGGTCGACGCTTTGCAGGGCACGGGGATTCCGGTGGCTGCCGTGTCCACCGGGTTTCCCGCCGGGCTGTCGCCGTTCCATCTGCGTGTGGCCGAAATCGGCTGTTCGGTGAAGGCCGGGGCGCAGGAGATCGACATCGTGATTTCCCGCCGCCATGTGCTGATGGGCAACTGGCAGGCGCTGTACGATGAAATGCAGGCCTTCCGCGCCGCCTGTGGGCCCGCCCATGTGAAGGCGATCCTTGCCACGGGCGAGTTGGGCACCCTGCGCAACGTCGCACGCGCCTCGCTGGTGTGCATGATGGCGGGGGCGGATTTCATCAAGACCTCGACCGGCAAGGAACCGGTGAACGCCACCCTGCCGGTGTCGCTGGTGATGATCCGCGCGATCCGTGCCTATCACGCGCGCACGGGGATTCGGGTGGGGTACAAGCCTGCGGGCGGCATCTCGAAGGCCAGGGATGCCTTGGTTTATCTGTCGTTGATGAAGGACGAACTGGGGGATCGGTGGTTGCAGCCCGACCTGTTCCGCTTCGGCGCCTCGTCGCTGCTGAACGACATCGAGCGGCAGTTGGAGCACCATGTGACCGGGCGCTATTCCGCCGGCTATCGCCATGGGATGGGCTGATGATGGTTCGGGCGTTGGAATTTTGAGTATTTTTGCAAAGAAGAAACCATGAGCGTTTCCACGATCTACCAGACGATGGAGTATGGCGCGGCGCCCGAGAGCGACGCCGAGGCGCAGGCCTGGCTGGAGGGGCACGGGCGTGCCTTCGGGCTGTTCATCGGTGGCGCGATGACGGCGCCGGGTGCGACGTTCGAGACCCGCAATCCGGCGCGCGATGTGGTTCTGGCGCGGGTGACGCAGGCCAGCGCGGGCGAGGTGGATGCGGCGGTTGCGGCGGCGAGGAAGGCGCAGGCCGGATGGGCGAAGGCGGGGGGTGCCGCGCGGGCCAGGGTGCTTTATGCGCTGGCGCGGCTGGTGCAGAAACAGGCGCGGATGTTCGCGGTTCTGGAGTCGCTGGACAACGGCAAGCCGATCCGCGAAAGCCGCGACATCGATGTGCCGCTGGTGGCGCGGCATTTCTACTATCACGCCGGGATGGCGCAGTTGCAGGACAGCGAGATGGCGGGCCAAGTGCCGCTGGGCGTCTGCGGGCAGATCGTTCCGTGGAACTTTCCGCTGCTGATGCTGGCCTGGAAGGTGGCGCCCGCCATCGCCATGGGCAACGCCGTGGTGCTGAAGCCCGCCGAATACACGCCCCTGACGGCGCTGTACTTTGCCGGGCTCTGCGCTCAGGCGGGGGTGCCTGCTGGTGTCATCAACATCGTCACCGGCGATGGCGCGGTGGGCGAGCTGATCGTGGATCACCCCGGCATCGACAAGATCGCCTTTACCGGCTCGACGGCGGTGGGGCGGCGGATAAGGCAGCGCACGGCGGGAACGGGAAAGGCCCTGACGCTGGAGCTGGGCGGCAAATCGCCCTATGTCGTGTTCGACGACGCCGACATCGACAGTGCCATCGAGGGGCTGGTCGATGCGATCTGGTTCAATCAGGGGCAGGTCTGCTGTGCCGGATCGCGCCTGTTGGTGCAGGAGAACATCGCCGAGGATTTCCACGACCGGCTGCGCGCCCGAATGGCGGGCCTGCGCATCGGCGATCCGCTGGACAAATGCATCGACGTGGGGGCCATCGTCGATCCGGCGCAGTTGCAGGGCATTGCCGACAAGGTGGCGGCATCGGGGGGCCGCGTGTTTCAGACCGGGCCGGTGCCCGAGGGGTGTTTCTATCCCCCCACCCTGATCACCGGTCTGACCCCTGCCGATCCGCTGATGCAGGAGGAAATCTTCGGCCCGGTTCTGGTCTCGACGACGTTCCGCACCCCGGGCGAGGCGGTGGACCTGGCCAACAACACCCGCTATGGCCTGGCGGCCAGCCTCTGGTCGGAAAACATCAACCTGTGCCTTGATATCGCGCCGAAACTGGCGGCCGGGATCGTCTGGATCAACGCCACCAACCTGATGGACGCCGCCGCAGGTTTTGGCGGGGTGCGCGAAAGCGGCTTTGGGCGCGAAGGCGGCTGGGAAGGGCTGGCCGCCTATCTGCGACCGGCGGGCAAACCCGTGGCGCTGCAACCGGTACCGGCGTTCGCCGCGCCAAGGGCGGCTGTGGTCGAGGGGTTGGACCGCACCGCCAAGCTGTTCATCGGCGGCAAGCAGGTGCGCCCCGATGGCGGCTATTCCCGCGCGGTCTGGTCGAAATCGGGGGCACTTCTGGGCCATGCGAGCCTGGCCAACCGCAAGGATGTGAGGAACGCGGTCGAGGCGGCGCAGGCGGCCAGGGGCTGGTCGCGCAGCACCGGGCATCTGCGCGCGCAGATCCTGTTCTTCATCGCGGAAAACCTGTCGGCCCGCGCCGAGGAATTCGCCAGGCGGCTCGAAAAGTTGACAGCTGTCAACCCCCGCGAGGCCGAGGCCGAGGTGGCCACCGCCATCGACCGGCTGTTTTACTGGGCCGCCTGGGCCGACAAGCACGATGGCCGGGCCAAGGGCGTGCCGATGCGTGTCGTCGCGCTGGCGATGAATGAACCCGTGGGCGTGATCGGCCAGTTCGCCCCCGACACCGCACCCCTGCTGGGCCTCGTGTCGGTGATCGCGCCCGCCCTGGCCATGGGCAACCGGGTGGTCACGGTGGCGTCGCAACCCTTTCCGCTGGCCGCGACCGATTTGTGTCAGGTGCTTGAAACCTCCGATGTGCCGCCCGGCGTCGTCAACATCCTGACCGGCGATCACGCCGAACTGGCCCCCCACCTGGCCGGGCATATGGATGTGGATGCGGTCTGGTCCTTCTCGTCACAGGACATCTCGGCCAGCGTCGAGCGCGCCTCGGCGTCGAACCTCAAACGCAGCTGGGTGAACCATGGGCACAGCCGCGACTGGGCGGGTGCCGAGGGGCAATCGCGCGACTTTCTCGCCGCCGCCACCGAGGTCAAGACGGTCTGGATCCCCTATGGCGAGGGCTGATGGTCGCAGGCCACTGTACTTGGCCTGCGATATGTCCTAGTATACCGTGAATCTGCACGGGCGAACCGGGTGGGCCAGAGCAGTCAATAACAACGACAGAGCACACCCCGAATGACGGCAACCGCCCCGCGCGACGCTTCCGCCCCGACCTCTGCCCGCAACTGGGTGCAAATACTCGCAAAATACCGCGATCCGCACCACGGGCGCAGTGCATTCGAGCTGGCCGTAAGCCTGATTCCCTTTGTGGCGATCTGGGCGCTGGCCTGGTGGCTGCTGCCCATGGCGCCTTGGGCCTCGGTGATGCTGGCGCTGCTGAACGGCGGGTTCCTCGTGCGGCTGTTCATCATCCAGCACGATTGCGGCCACGGCGGGTTCTTCCGCAACCGCCATGTGGCGGACTGGACGGGCCGCGTGCTGGGCGTGCTGACCCTGACCCCCTATGACGTGTGGCGGCGCACCCATTCGATTCACCACTCGGCGGCGGGCAACCTCGACAAGCGCGGGATCGGAGATGTGCACACGCTGACGGTTGCGGAATACCGGGCGCTGTCGCGGCTGCGCCGGTTCAAGTATCGCCTGTATCGCAACCCCGTCGTGATGTTCGGCCTTGGCCCGATCTATTTGTTCCTGTTGCAGAATCGTCTGCCCCTGGGGTTGATGAACTCGTTCAGCTACTGGTCCAGCGCGATGGCGACGAACGTGACCATCGCCGCCGCCCTGGGTGTCATCGCCTGGTTTGGAGGCTGGCAGCCCGTCGTGCTGATCTTCCTGCCCACGGTCCTTGTCGCGGCGTCTGCCGGGGTCTGGCTGTTCTATGTCCAGCACCAGTTCGAGGAAACCCAATGGGACAAGGACGCCAACTGGCAATTGCACGACGCCGCCCTGCACGGCTCGTCGCACTATGACCTGCCCCATGTGCTGCGCTGGTTCTCGGGCAACATCGGGGTGCATCATGTACACCACCTGTATTCGCGCATCCCGTTCTATCGCCTGACCGAGGTGCTGCGCGACCACCACGAACTGGCCACCTCCCAGCGCTTGACGATCCGCGAAAGCCTGTCCTGCGTGAAGCTGCACCTGTGGGACGAACAGCAGCGCCGCCTGCTGTCGTTCAAGGCCGAGCGTGAGCTGTACGGCCGCGCCTGACGCGCGGGCGATACCCAACTCTTTCTTGCTGAAAATACTCAAAAAGCGGCGCAGCCAATGCGCCGCTTATTTCTTTTTCCAACTGTCCAGCCAGCGTTGAACCCGGCCCTTCTTGCGCTCGCCAAACGCTTCGACCTTGTCCCAAGCGTCGCCCGCGTCCTCGACCATGGGGTCGATGCTGCGTTCGCGGAATTGCAGCCACATCTGGCGGATCACCAGGATCAGCAGTGACAACGCCACCAGAATCACGATGTTCAGCCACGGAATCAGCCGCACCTCCGGGCCGGCGACCACCCGCACCCCCACTGCATTGGGAAAGATCGACAGGAATTCGTTGCGCCAGCCATAGTGGCGCATCACCACCCAGCGCGGCGTGTCGCGCGACGAGATCAGATCGCTCGCCTCGGCCTGCAGGTTCGAGCTGTCCAGCTTGAAATAGGGTGGCCAGCCCCAGCCGGTATCTTCGTTGCGATAGACGATAGGCTTGCCGTTGGGGCGGATCGTTTCAATGAAGCGCACGTCGCGGTTCACTGTCGTCGGGTCGTTGCCCACATCGGTCTGCGCCCAGAAGATGCTGTTTTCGTTCACATCCACGCGCCGCACTTCGGTGTTGACCACGCGCACGATGTCCTGTTGCGGCATCGTGTAGTGCATGAACCCCCCGACGACGGTGATCAGCACGATCCAGAACGCCCATTTTACATACCGCATCACGGCTCCTTACCAGAAATTGATCGCATAGATCAGCGTGCCGATCACGATGACAGGCACGACATAGACTCCGAGGATCAGCTTGCGCCGCACCGAGCTGTCGTATTCCGCCAGACCGTCGCGGATGAATTCCTCGCGGTCGCCGCCGATGCCCTCGGCCTCCCACCGCTTTTCCAGCCGTTCGCGCCGGACGGAGCGGGAATAGATCGACACCAGCACATAGATGACGCTGAGCACGACGAACCCCATGAGCCCGAGGCGGGCGATTGCGAACACCATGGTCTAACTCCTCACACTGCCCCAGGGGCCGACCCGGGCGATCATATCGCGGGGCCGTCCGGGCGTCACTACCGGGGGGGCGGCCTCCTGCATCCCCGGCTCGGCGCCGAACAGGGCGGCGCGGGTGCCGGCCTTGTCGACCTGATATTCGCGTTCCAGAAAATCGGCCACATAGCGCTGGCGCGGTTCGGACCAGCGGGCATAAAGCCTGTAGAACAGTTCCTTGTGGCAGATGAACAATTGGCGCACATCCATCGGCGTCAGCTCGGCCAGAGCCATGTTCACCAGATCGCGGTTCGGCCCCGCAGCACCTCGGAAGGTATGGAAATAGGCCGGATGTTCGGAGGTGATGCGCGGCCAGCTGCCCCCGCCCTCGACCCAGCGCAACAGATCGCCGAGGCCGAGGAACGCCTCGGGCAGCGCGCTGCCCAATTGCCGGGCGATGGCGCGCAGATCGGCGCGGGTGGCGGCGGCCATGTCGATTTCCAGCGTCGCGGCGGCGTCGATCAGGATGAAATCCATCTTCTGGCGCAGGATCGCGGCGGCATCAACGTTGCGCGCCTTGACGATGGGTTCGACCAGCCCGTTCTGTTCCAGAAGCCGGGCGATGGCGTTGGGCTGGTCAAGCCCGACCGTCTTGGCGCTGACCCCCGGATCGTCGGCAAAGGGGCGCGGATCGGCGGCGAGGACGAAGGGCTTTTTCACCGTGTGAAACACATAGGCACCGCCGAAATGCGCGGTCCAGAAATCGCCGTGATCGAACTCCATCCGGCGCAGCGCCACCGGGTTGCGGGTGACGTCGCCCGTGCGCTTGGCCAGGCCGATCATCTCGGCGATCAGCACATCGTCCCACCAGCCATCGGTGCGGCTGCGGAATTCGGCGATCTTTTCGGCCAGCCTGTTGGCGTCGGCGACGTGGGACTGGGTGGTGTCCGCCTCGATCACGATCTTGCGGATGTCGAACAGGCGCGCGGGGGTCGTGATCTCGAACACCGAATTTGCCAGTTCCCCCGCCACCGCGTCGCGGGCGGTCAGGGCGAACAGCTCGCTCTCGTTCGCCTCGATAAAGGCTTTCAGGATCGGGCGGCTCGTGGAAAATGCCATGTTCAGCAGGGGCGCGTGTTTCTGTTCCAGCGTCAGCAGGATGAACTGGCGGTTGCAGCCGTTGGCGTTCAGATACCGCCAATCGCCCAGTTCGTCCCCCACCTCGGGGGAGTAACCCGACAGATCGATGTGAAAATCCGCCAGCGCCGTGGTGCGCCCGGTCAGCTGTTTCAAAGCGCGGTTGTACCGTTCGATCAGGGCGGGCGAGGCCACCTCGACCAGCCCGCCGAACATCAGCCCCTTTTCGATCAGCCGTCTCACCACTGCACCTCTTTCCAGCGTCGCGGTTGCGCGCCCAGGGCCAGCACCAGAACCGGGCCCCAGATCAGCGCCGCGCCAAAACCAAGGCGCAGGAAATGAACCAGCGTCTCGCCGGAGGCAAGGCCCAGCGCGTCCAGCACGCGGGCATCCTGCCGCAGGTAGGCCCAGAAAAAGTAACCCGCCCCGACGCAGATCATCGCGATGGCAGACACCGCGCCGTTCAGGACCAGACCCGCCACCCCCTCGGGCAACAGCCGCGCAAGGGCGAACGGCAGGGCCGTGGCCAGGATGACGAGGGCGGAAAATGGCAGAATCAGCGCCATCACGCCTCTTCCCGGTTGCGGCGCCGCGCGAGGGCCGTGAACACCGCCAGGTAGATCGGCAACCAGACGAAGGATGAAAAGACCGTGATCCCGAGGGTGCGACGCAGATAGGCCTCGGTTGTTTCATGCCAGGGCAGCGGATCGGGGTTCATCACCGCGAACAGCGCAAAGGCGCACAGGATGCACACCAAAAGCCCACCCGCCAGGGCGGCCCCATGACCCAAGGCGCCATAAACCCCTGAATCGGTGAAAAACGCCGCCACCCCCAGGCTGACCACCACCGCGGCGGCGACCAAGGTGGCACTGAACACCAGAACCGTCATGCGCCCTTGCCCGCCAGATACCGCCGCTTGGCCTCTTCGCCCAGGCCGAACTCGCGCACCATGTTGGCGATGGCCACCTCGTCGGATTTGTCGGCATAGCGGAATTCGCTGTCGGCATAGCGGTTGATCTCCTGCACCACCATGTCAACCGTGATCGGCTGGGCCATGGACCGGATCATCGCCACCTTGTCGTCGTAGGGTTTGAACAGGAACAGATCGGGCTGTTCCATCCACGCGTCGGGCAATTCGAAATCCATCGCCCGCACTTTCACCGCATCGGTGATGTTCTTGATCGCGCGGCCGGTGAACCGGGCGTCGGCCTGTTGAATACCCTTCAGATACGTCCCCAGCTTGGCAATCGTGTCCAGCCTGCCCAACCGCGCCTCGGTCTGTTCCCATACCGCGATCAGCCCGTCCTCCTTGGGCCGCCCGTGCGACGCGAAACTGGCCGCCACCGCCTTCTTGATCTCTTGCGCGGCGAACAGATCATGATCCCCCAGCGGAATATCGTGCCGCTTGCCCAGCAGAAGGTGCAGGATGTCGATGTAATCTTCCCGCGTCTGCGGTCCGTCGACCAGAAACCGCGCCCCGGCCCGCTGGCGCAGCGCATCGTCGACATTCTCGGGATAGTTCGAGAACATGCCGAACGTGCAATTGCCCCGCACCACGGTATTGGCGCCCGAGAAACTCTCCATCAGAACGGCGGTGATTTCCAACTGCCCCGACGAGCTTTGCCGATCCCCCCGCTTGCCTGCCAACTGGTCGATATCGTCAATCGTGCCAAAGCCGATCACGGCGGGGTCAAGCACGCCATTGATGAACGCCTTGGCGTTCTGCCCCGATTTGCCCTGATAGCTGTCGATATTGTCGGTCGACAGGTTCTGATACCGGAACGGATAGCCCGCCACCTCGCAATAGCCCGAAATCATCCCCGCCATCATCTGGATCAGCGTGGTCTTGCCGGTGCCGGGCGCTCCATCGCCCATGAAGGTGAAGATGAAACCGCCCAGTTCGGCAAACGGGTTCAACCGCCGCTCGAAATCATAGGCCATCAGCATCTTGGCCAGCTTCATCGCCTGATATTTGGCGATGTGGTTGCCCACCACCTCGTTCGGCTGCTTGAACGCCATGGTCAGCGGCTTGCCCTTGCTGCGGCGCGACGGGGCAAAGCCCCGGATCGTCAGATCGTCGGCCTCGATGCGCCAGGCGGCACCCGCAAACGGCTCCAGCCGCCCCGCCGCCCCGGCGCGCATCTCGACCCGCCCCATCAGCGCCTCGGAATAGGCCAGCACGCAGGCCACAAGGCGCGGCGTGTCGCTTGCAAAGGCGGCGATGTCCTGGTCCAGCTCCCACAGCGCACCGTGCAGCGCCAGTTGCGCGTTGTCGGTCAACACCTCCTGAACGTCGCCGATTTCCACCGTCACCTCGCTGGCATGGGCGGCCAGCAGGAACGACAATGCATTGCCGAACACCGACAGACAGACCAGAGCCTCGGCCGCCAGCAATTCGGCGAACTCGCCCTTTTTGGCCACCGCCAGCGTCCCCGCCAGATTGTCGCGCTTCAGCGCATCGAGCCCGGTGCGCGCGCCATACTGCTCGCCCATGGCCAGGGCAATCGCCAGCGCCCGGCGCAACCCCTGCAAGACACTGGCCTGTACCGGCGCGGGCAAGCCATCGTCGCCCACCGCCTCGACCCGCTCGATCAGCCGCACCCCCTCGGGGCGCGCGGTCGAGCGCGTCACCAACCCCGGCGTGGTGGACCGGAACCGCCGCCGCGCGCCGATCCCCGGCGAGCGTTCGGCCACCGCCTCGGCCCGGCCGCTGGCCACCCGAGGCGTGTGATCCAACCCCTCCAGCATCGCCAGCGCGGCGCCATAATGCTTGCGGATATCCGCCTCGCGCAGTTCCATCTGATCGGCTGAAAGGCTCACATGACCCCCTGATTCTTCTTTGCAAAAATACTCAAAATGCCAACATCCGCAAAACCGCGCACCCTATCGATAGCTCAAGACCCGCCCGCCCGGCGCCACCACGAACTTGCGCACCGCCGTAAACCCCGGCGGGTTCATCTCGGCCAGCACCTGATAGGGGCGCTGGGGCAGGATGATCGCGCGCTCGGTGCGCGTGGCCCCGGTGTCGGCGCCGCGCCCCGAGAACGGGTCCAGCGCGAAAACCTGCCGCTCGACCGAGGAAAACCAGCCCTTCTTCTCGGTCTCGACCCGCTCGCTTTGCAGATCCTCGACCGTCCAGGCCAGGCACCAGTCCTGGCCGTCGGGTGCGCGCGCCTGGGTCAGAACGTCGTGAATCGGGCCGACCTGCCGGGTATAAAGGCTGGAATACATCGGCCCCACATGGATGCGGCGCATCCGCTTGGGGTGCAGGTCGTCGAAATCGGTGTCGAACCCCTTGGCAATGGTCAGCAGTTTCAGCCCGGCCATGGATTGCGCCACAAGGTGCGCCTGGGCGGCCGGCCAGCGCGTGGCGTCCTTGGGCAGGGCGGTGCGCCCGGTGTCCTCAAGCTCCATCAGGTAGATCACCGGCAGGTTGATCTGGCTGTCATAGACCGCCCAGTGAACAAGGAACGTGCGCCGGTTCTTCAGCCCTTCAAGCCATATGGTGCGCGGATCGTTCTGCGACCAGAACAGCCGGTCGTTCAGCAATGCCTCGTAATAAAGCCGCTGAGACAAAGCGAATTGCAGCTTGGTCGGAATCACCCGGTCGCCGACGATCTGCCCCACCATCCGGTCGATCAGCGCGGCGCGGTCGGGCATCTCCTGCATATGCCCCGTGGCCTGGGCGAAATCGCTGCCCATGGTCAGAAGTTCGCGGTGCACCGGAAAGCCCGACTCGGTGGTATCCATCGCAAGCGAGCCGAAGAACCTGCCGGTGTCGCGCCCGGTCATCAGGTATTTCATGCCCAGCGCGCGGAAGGTGCCGGCGATCCGCTCGATATAGTCGGCCAGCACGCTCACCTCGACGCGGTTCAGGCTGCCCTCCCGCTCCATCTCGCCCGCGACGCGGCCCAGATGGCCGGTGATCGCCTCGAACTTGCGGAAATAGCGGCGCGCGCTGTCGGTGTCCGACAGGCCGACGTGATCGCGGGCCAGATCCTTGCCCAGATCCTTGCCCAGATCCTTGCCAGCGATCACATCGGCCATGTCAGCCCCCAATCATTCGCCATAAAGGTTCTTGTCGTGCTTCTCGACGATGCTGGCGAACCGCCGCGCAAAGCGTTCATCGGCCTTGGCCTTCTGCTCCAGAACCTTGCGCGCAAAGACCATGTGATCCTCGTGGGCCTCCATCATGTCGGCCATGCGGGCGTTGGTGGCGCTGCCGATCTGGGCCATGGCGGTCTGGGCCTCCTGATCGGTCTTCACGCCGATCTCGTTGATGCGGTGGGCGACATCCTGCTGTTGCGCGGTTTTCAGCGGTTTGGTCAGCGCATCGTACAGGACCACCCGCTGTTTCGTGTCGGTCTGCAACTTGTTGATCAGCACCATCTGCGTCGCCGCCTGATTCTGCAACGAATCGACCCAGGTCTTGCCCTTCTCGATATAGCGCTCCAGCGTCTGCGACTTGGCCAGCTTCACCTGTTCGCTCTGCACCATCCCGTTGTAGCGGGTGTTCAGATCGGCCAGTTGGGTTTCCAGCCGGGTGCGCGCGGCGGCATCCTGTTCGACGCTGATCTTGTTCTCCAGGGTGATGATCGCGGGGTCCATCGCCAGAATCTCGGCGCGCAATGCCTCAAGCTCGCCCACCGTGAACTCCCGGTCGTCCAGGGTTTCGGTCAGGTTCACCTCGACCTTGGTCTTCTGCTCGTTCAGCACGGCCAACTGGCCCTCCAGCAGCCTGACGATGATGTCGGACTTGGAAATCAGATCCTGCAACTTGTCGTCAACCGAGGCCATGCGGATGCGTTCCTGGCGCATGGAATCGGCCTTGGCCGAGGAAAACACGCCGACAAGGCTTTCCCAGCCGGTCTTGTCGCGCATCTCGGCGAATTCCTTGGAAAACCCCGAGGTCACGTCGTCCAGCCCCATGATCAGCTCGGCGATGTTGGCGTTCATCATGTCGGTATGGGCATGCACATCGTCCAGCGTGGCGGTTTCGATGTCCACGGTTATATCGGTGCCCTCCGCCATCTTGGCGCGCGCGGTTTCGATCCGGCTGGTCAGTTCTGCAATCTTGCCTTGCGCTTCGGCCACCTGGGCCTGGCTTTCGCGCACCTGAGCGTCAAAATCGGCCATCGGGCCCTCCGTCATGTTACAATGATTTACATAAGCACTCCCTCCTACAATAAAAGGCCCCACCGCCAGCGGCAAGCACCGATAGATGACGTATCGCGTCACCGAAACGCAGCGGGCGCGCGCCGTTTCCGGCCCGCGCCCGCCTGTCATCGCCATGTGCGGTCAGTTCAGAGTGAACGACCAGAACATCGTTTCGCCCGAGTGGTCGTCGACTCCGTCATTGTCGGTGCTGACCCAGACGGTGCCGCCTTCGTTGATCGCCAGCCCCTCGACCTTGTCCAGCACATAGCCCCCGGTGGCGGTCAGATCGGGGATCAGATCGCGAACCTCTTCCTTGGCCACCACCGGCAACTCACCGCCCAGGGGCGCCGCCACGATGTCGGCCAGCGGCCCACGATAGATCTTCTTGGTCACGGTGGCGGTGCCGATCTGGTTGTCACGCTCGACGAATTAGACGTGACCGCCATGCGCCACGATCTCGCTCAGGCCCACCCAGCCGGTCGCCGGCTCGGCCTTGGGGTAATGGACAGCGCCCCATTCCTTCGTTTCGATATTGTAACCCGCCAGCTTGGAGTGGTTCTTCGGATCGTCGCTCCATTCGCGCTGCACCGCCATCCACAGCGTATCACCCACCTTCGTGATGCCCTCGAACCCGAACCGCGTTTCCACCGTGACCAGTTCGGCGGGAATCGCGACTTCCTGCCGGATGCGGCCCCGGGCATCGACATGGTAGAGCGCGTGGGCGATCAGCCGGTCGCTGCGCCCTTCGGATGCCAGCCAATAGCCCCCCCTCGCCGTCCAGCGTGATGCCCTCGATGTCCAGCTTCTGCGCGGGCCGCCCGCCCCTTGTGATGTCGAGGGCGGCGGTGATACGGGCCGGTGCGGCCGATGTGTCGATGGTGAAGATGCGCGGCTGATAGCCATAAAAGCTGTCATTCACCGCAAAGAACTCGCCCGCCACCTTCCCGGAAATCGCACCCCAGCCGATCAGGGTGTCCGCCCCGGCGCTGGTCAGGTGCGGATAGACCGGATCGCCCGCGCCCAGTTCATAGATCATGACGTGCGAGCGGGCAGCGCCATCCTCGGCCAGATCGGCCTCGTTCGCGCTGACCATCAGGCCGCGACCGGGAATGGTGACAAAGCCTTCGGGCGCAATGCCCGAGGGCAGCAGTTGCGCCAGCACGGGTGCTGCGGGGTCGCTCACGTCATAGACGCCGAGGACCGGTGCGTCCGTCGCCTGCGTCCTCGTCGCGCTCGTTCTCGATGGCGATGGCGGCAAAGCCGGCGTCAGGTGCCACCGCCACGCTGTCGGGCTGCCCGCCCAGATCGCAACGCGCCAGTTCGGCGCCCGAGGCCACCTCGATCGCCGGCAGAGACCCCGATGGCGCTGTATAGCCTGGCGAGGTGTTTACCGCCGCAATGGCGGTGGTGCCGACCACGGAAACTCTGGTCGGCTCGCCGTCCAGCACGATATTGCCCAAAGGCCTGGGCGCGGCGGGATCGGTGATGTCGATGCGGCCCAGCACGCCCAGTGGGCTGTCGGTACAGATCAGGGTCATCCCGTCGGCGGTGGCGGCGATGATCTCGGCGCTGCTTTCGCGGCCCGTGTCCTCGCCCGCCGTCATGTTGGCGACCACGGCAAAGCTGGCCGCGCGGTTGAAACTGTCGGCCCACCCCGCCCCCGTGACCAGCGCCAGGGCCGATCAGGCCAATGCGAAAAGATATTACATGGAAAGAAGCCTGGAGTTTCTGTCCGCCTGTCGTTTCAGTATTGTTGCAGTTTCACGTCAGTTTCATGACAGGCCTTCATGTTTCTTCTTTGTGAAAATACTCCCGCCGGAGGCGTCCACAGCCAAAGCTTACGCTGCCTCCAAAGGCATCACACCACGTTGAACCCCGGTCCATAGGGATAGCCGGTGATATTCTCGGCCCCGGTTTCGCCCAGCACCAGAATGTCATGCTCGCGGTATCCGCCTGCCCCCGCCATGCCTGCGGGCAGGGTCAGCATCGGCTCCATGCTGACCACCATGCCCGGTTCCAGCACCGTATCCACATCCTCGCGCAACTCCAGACCCGCCTCGCGACCATAGTAATGCGACAGGATGCCGAACGAACGGCCATAGCCGAAGCTGCGGTATTTCAGCAGACCACGCTCGGCGAAGAAGTCATTGATGGCATGGGTGATGCCCGAACAGGTGGCACCGGGTTTGATCAGCGTAATGCCCAGTTCGTGCGCTGCCACATTCGCCTCCCAGATCGCCAGCGCGGCGTCGTCGACCTCGTCCACGAACATCGTGCGTTCCAGCGCGGTGTAATAGCCCGAAATCATCGGGAAGCAGTTCAGCGACAGGATATCGCCGCGTTCCAGCCTGCGCGCCGTTACCGGATTGTGCGCGCCGTCGGTGTTCAGCCCGGACTGGAACCAGACCCAGGTGTCGCGGTATTCGGCACCCGGGTACAGGCGGGCGATTTCGGCCTCCATGGCGTCGCGCCCGGCCATTGCCACGTCGATCTCGCGCGCGCCGATCCGCACCGCGTTCTTTATCGCATGGCCACCCACATCGGCCACGGCGGCCCCGGCGCGGATCAGCGCGATTTCCGCGGGGGATTTGCCCATGCGCTGCGCCATGCAGACCGGGGCGATGTCGATGCTGCCCGCAGGGCGCAGGACATCGCGCAACTGGGCAAACATGCGCTGGGTCAGGTGGTCTTCTTCAACGCCGATCTGCTTGCCCTCGCCCGTGACCGAGCGGACAGCGCGCCAGAAATTGCCCGCCTCCCAGTCGGTATAGGTGATCGCGTCGCCATGGCTGCGCCGCCAGGGTTGGCCCGCGTCGATGCCTGCGGAAATCACCACACACTCGCTGGCCGTGACGACCAGTCCATAGGGGCGGCCAAAGCTGCAATAGAGAAAGCCCGAACAATAGGCGATGCAGTGCATCGAGGTGAACACTGCTGCGTCGACCCGGCGTTCGGCAAGCAGCGCGCGAAGGGCGGACAGCCGCGCGTCGTATTCGCTGGCGGCAAAGGGCAAGGCCACCTTGTCGCCATTGTGAAACCTGAAGAATTCCGTGCGTGTATTGGTCATGGGAAACCCTCTCTGACCTGAAAATCCCGGCGGACAGGACAGACCAGAGCGTTTGCGGAGCGACGCCATCGCCCCCGCCCGTGCGCCTGTCTTACCGTGAACCGGGCGGCAATCAACCGAAATCTCGCGGGCGCGACGGGTCACGAAAACCCCACTTGGCCCCAGCCCGCAAACGGCCTATTTTGCAACCATTGACACCCCCCGATGGAGTTTTCCCGATGATCCGATTGCTTTCAACAGCGGCCCTTCTGGCGCTGGTTTCCCCGGGTCTGGCCACCCCGGTTCTGGCCGACGACGTGACCGACACCCTGAACAGTGCCATCGCCGCCTATGAGCAGGGCGACATTGCCTATGCGCTGGAAGAAATCGCCTTTGCGACCCAGCTTTTGCAGCAGATGAAGGCAGGCACGCTGAACACCCTGCTGCCCGAACCGCTGGCAGGCTGGAGCCGCACCTTCGACGAAGGCGAAGGCCGCGCCCTGGGCATGATGGGCGGCACCGGGTCCGTCGCGATCTATGAAAAGGACGGCGCGCAGTTCCGCATCCAGGTTGTCGCCGACAGCCCGATGATCGCCGCCTTCTCGGGCATCTTCGGCAATGCCGCGATGATGGCCAGCATGGGCAAGATCGAGCGGGTGGGGCGCGAGAAATTCCTCAACCAGGACGGCGAACTGACCGCCGTGATCGGCGGGCGCATCATGGTGCAGGCCATGGACGGCGATGTCGCCACGATGATCGCCCATCTCGAAACGATGGATTTCAGGGCGCTGGCGGCCTTCGGCTCCTGAGCGCGTTGCGCTCGATTGCAGTCCTCTGCCGGGTTGAACGCGTCGTGCATGGCAAATGCCGTCTCGCCCCGGCAGACGAATACACGAACCCAACGGGCCGCAACACGCTCTAACCCAGCACGGCGCGGGTCAGGGGGCTGTCGGCCTCGGCCAGGGGCTCGATCACGTCGAAGTGGTGGCGACCCGGCTCGATGTGCAGGCGCGCGGCGGGCCATGCCCGGGCCAGCCAACGCGCCTGATCCAGAAACGCGGGCCGTTCTTCGGCGCCCACCCAGACCGTGACCGGCACACCGCGGATGTCGTGGATCAGGCCAGGGCTTTCCGCTTCGGCCATGGCCGTGTCCATGGCGAAATCGGCATTCATCGCCGTGTCGATCAGCGGCCTCAGGTCGGCCAGTGGCGAGATGGCGCAGACCCCGGCCAGCCGCCCGTCGGCGGCGCCCAGATCGACATCTCGGCACGCCATGCGCGCCACCAGGTGCCCGCCCGCCGAATGGCCGGTCAGACGGATCGGGCCGTCGATCACCCCGGCAATGCTGCGCACACAGCGCGCGATTTCTTGGGTGATGCCGGCGATGCGCAACTCGGGGCACAGGGTGTAGGTGGGCATTGCCACCGCCCAGCCCCGTGCCAGCGGCCCCGCCGCCAGGTGCGACCAGGACGATCCGTCGAACATCCGCCAATAGCCGCCGTGAACGAAGATCACGACGCCAACCACTGCGCCCTCGGGCAGGAACAGATCATAGCGCTGGCGCATTCCGTCGCCATAGGGCTGATCCAGTCGCGCCCGCCCCTGCCCCACCAGCCGGTCGCGGAACGCCTGCGCCGCCGCCGTCCACTTCGCCGGATAGGCGGCGCCGCCCGGAATGAAATCAGCGTTGGCATAGGCAAGATCGTTGGACATGGGCAAATCCCCCGCTCCGGATTCGGGTTATGGCTGGACAATGCGCCGGATCGCATGGTTTGTCTGCCCCATCCCGGCAATCCTGCCCTGCAAACCGGAGTGCACGCCATGCTCGACACTGTCACCAACCTGTCCTCGCTGCTGAACGACCCCACGCTGCTGGCCACCAAAGCCTATCTTGCGGGCGAATGGGTGGACGGCCCGGGCGGCAAGACGTTTGCCGTGACCAACCCGGCACGGGGCGATTTGATCGCCGAAGTGGCCGATCTGGACCGCGCGATGTGTGCCGATGCCATCGAAAAGGCGCGTGTGGCGCAGAAACTCTGGGCCGCCCGCACCGCCAAGGACCGCGCCAATGTGCTGCGCGCGTGGTACGACCTGATGCTTGCCAACGCCGACGACCTGGCCATCATCCTGACCGCCGAACAGGGCAAACCCCTGGCCGAGGCCAAGGGCGAGATTCTCTATGGCGCGTCGTTCATCGAGTGGTTCGCCGAAGAGGCCAAGCGCGTCTATGGCGAAATGATCCCGGGCCATCAGCCCGACAAGCGGATCATGGTGCTGAAACAGCCCATTGGCGTGTGTGCCGCGATCACGCCGTGGAATTTCCCCAACGCGATGATCACCCGCAAGGTGGGCCCCGCGCTGGCCGCCGGATGTTCCATGGTGGTGCGCCCGCCGTCGCTGACGCCGCTTTCCGCCTTGGCTTTGGGCGTGCTGGCGGACCGTGCGGGCCTGCCCAAGGGCATCCTGTCGATCCTCCCGTCGTCGTCGTCCTCGGCCATCGGCAAGGAATTCTGCGAGAACCCCACCGTGCGCAAGCTGACCTTCACCGGATCAACCGAGGTGGGGCGCATCCTGCTGGCGCAAGCCGCCGGGCAGGTGATGAAATGCTCGATGGAACTGGGCGGCAACGCGCCGTTCATCGTGTTCGACGACGCCGATCTGGATGCCGCCGTCGAGGGCGCGATGATGTGCAAGTTCCGCAACAACGGCCAGACCTGCGTCTGCGCCAACCGGATCTATGTGCAGGCGGGGGTCTATGACGCCTTTGCCGAAAAGCTGGGCGCGGCCTTGGCCAAGAAGAAAGTGGGCGACGGGCTGTCCGGCGCCGATCTTGGCCCGCTGATCGAGATGAGCGCCGTGCAAAAGGTGCGCGACCACATCAAGGACGCCGTCGACAAGGGCGCCGTGGTGCAGACCGGCGGCGCGGCCCACGATCTGGGCGGTCTGTTCTTCCAGCCCACCATCCTGACCGGCGTCACCCAATCCATGGCCGTCGCGACCGAGGAAACCTTCGGCCCCCTCGCCCCGCTGTTCAAGTTCGACGAAGTGGATCAGGTGATCGAGATGGCCAACGACACGATCTTCGGGCTGGCCGCTTATTTCTATGCCAAGGATCTCAGCCGCGTCTACAAGGTGGCCGAGGCTTTGGAATACGGCATCGTCGGCGTGAATACCGGGATCATCTCAACCGAAGTGGCGCCGTTCGGCGGCGTCAAGCAGTCGGGTTTGGGGCGCGAAGGATCGCACCACGGGATCGAGGATTACCTTGAGATGAAATATGTGTGTTTGTCGGTCTAATTAAGCACCTATTCAGCCACGGCGCTCCTGCCAGCCTATGCTTGCAGGAGCCACACGTTCAAAATTCAGGACTTATTCCTTCGTGAAGGCATCAAGACAGACATTATGAGAAGGAGAAGGGCTGAGCCAAAAAAAAGCTTTGCGCCAGGGTCTAATAGGTTAAAAACTGGGCGAACTACTCTGCGAAAGAACTCTTCAGACCAAAAATCCGAGTTTTGAAGCTCTCGCGAGATTTCCTGCATCGGAAGGCCGGGGTTTCCGAAAGGCGATCCTGCTACGGATCCGTCTGATGATATCATAGCAAAAATAATCGCCCCGAATGGGGAAAATCCGACGAAGAATGCCATAATCCTCGGCGACCAATCCAATACTAATCCACTGATGGAGAGCTTAGGCTCAAGTTTCAAGTGCAACACCCAGCGCCCGCAGGGCATAGGATGTTGCGATGGACAAACGATACAAGCACCTCAACGGCGAGGAACGTGGCGTGATTTTGGCGGAGCATCCGCGCGGGGCGAGCCTTGGGGCGATCGGCTCGTTGCTGGGGCGTAGCGCCTCGACGATCGGGCGGGAACTGTTGCGTGGCCGCCCGAAGGAAGAACCTGCCCAGCCGTATTGCGCGCAACGTGGCGGGGAGCGATATCGGGCCCACCGC
>Ga0105055_10004652_pt1 | contig 19880 bp, 17 predicted proteins | sample BON03_FD_78090 | JGI IMG/M metagenome (GOLD analysis project Ga0105055, IMG submission 78090) | Freshwater microbial communities from Lake Bonney liftoff mats and glacier meltwater in Antarctica - BON-03 | ecosystem: Environmental > Aquatic > Freshwater > Ice > Glacier meltwater | place: Lake...
CAGGGTAGGATTGCGCTTTCGGATTATCCAAACCGTATCCTACCGTGAGACTGTCGCCGATGAAAACGATAGTTTTACGTTCATCAGCCTGCGCGGGAATCGCGACACAGATCAGGGCAATGAAAAATAAACGCAGGTTCATTTTGCGAATAAGGCTGCTTGGGCTAGGCTTTGCGAAATTTTATTATTGGGATGCCACACAAGAAAATGAGAGTTCAAAATATGCTTAAAGTCGAGCGACTCACGAAAACTTATCCCGCAGCATCGGGTGATTTAACTGTCTTACGCGAGGTGAGCTTCTCCCTTGCCGGAGGCGATAGCCTCGCGATTGTCGGCCCCAGTGGTAGTGGTAAGACCACGCTGCTTGGCCTCTGCGCTGGTCTCGACCTGCCGAGCGGTGGCGAGGTCGAGCTAGTGGGCGAGACTCTCGGCGGACGTGGCGAAGATGCGCGAGCCAAGATTCGCAACGCACACGTGGGCTTCGTGTTTCAGAGCTTTCAGCTTATCCCCACCTTGACCGCTCTGGAAAATGTGCTCGTGCCGCTCGAATTGCGGGGCGAAAGCGGACGTGAGCCGGAAGCCCGCGCCTTGCTTGAACGCGTGGGGTTGAGTGATCGCACGGATCACTATCCAGTGCAGCTCTCCGGTGGCGAACAACAACGGGTGGCCTTGGCGCGCGCGTTTATCAATCAGCCCAAGATCCTTTTCTGTGATGAACCGACCGGGAATCTCGATGGGGAGAACGCCGCGGCGATGGCCGATCTCGTTTTCGAACTCAACCTCGAGCACGGCACCACCCTCGTGCTCGTGACGCATGATCTGGAACTCGCCAACCGCTGCCATCGCATCCTCCGCCTCAAGAATGGGGCCGTGGTGGCTGGATGAATTTTGCCCACGGATTTTTTGCCCACGGAACACACGGAAAACACGGAAGGAAAATCATGAATAAACTGATGCTGGAAAAGGAAACCTACGCGATCCTCGGAGCGTGTTTTGAGGTTTATAAAGAGAAAGGCTGCGGATTTTTGGAGGCCGTTTATCAGGAATGCTTAGAGATGGAGTTCGATCTACAGAACATCCCTGCTAAATCGCTGGTCAAATTGCCGCTGACCTACAAGGGACGTGAGTTAAAGAAGGGATATGAAGCTGATTTTATCTGCTTCGATTCCGTGCTCGTGGAATTGAAAGCCGTGTCGAAGCTGACCGACGAACACCGTGCTCAAGTTCAAAACTACCTCCACGCAACTGGGCTAAGAGTAGGCCTTTTGGTCAACTTCGGTCATTACCCTAAAGTAGAACATGAACGCTTCGCTGTCTGAATTTTCTGTGTATTCCGTGTGTTCCGTGGGCCAAAACTCTGGGGGCAACTTCTCATGAATTTTATCTTTAAAATGGCTTGGCGGGATTCCCGCGCTTCTCGCCGGCGGCTTGGGTTGTATTCGCTCTCGATCGTGCTCGGCATTGCGGCGCTGGTGGCGGTGGGGTCGTTTAGCGAAAATCTGCGGCGCACGATTGGGGAGCAGACGAAGAGTTTGCTCGGGGCGGATTTGGTGGTCACCTCGCGTCAGGCTTTTACGCCGGAAGTCGTCACGTTTCTCAACGATCTGGGTGGCGAACAGGCGGAGGAGATCAGCTTTTCGTCGATGATGGTTTTCCCGACATTGGATGGCGCGACGCGTCTCGTGCAGGTGAGAGCGGTGGAGGGGAGTTTTCCATTTTACGGAGAGTTTGAGACGGCCCCAGCCAACGCACGTGAACAGCTCGCGCTGGGAGGCGCAGTGGTCGTGCTTGAGGAGACTTTGTTGAGCCAGTTCAACGTGAAAACGGGTGATAAGGTGCTGCTCGGAAAATCCGAGGTCACGGTGTTGGGCGCGGTTCGCAAGGTGCCGGGCGAATCGATGTCGATTACTCAGCTCGCGCCTCGCGCTTACATACCACTCAGCTTGTTGCCGGAAACAGGATTAGCGGGAGAAGGTAGTTTATTGCGCTACCGCACGGCGTTTAAATTGCCGTTTGAGAGTGATCCCGATGCGATCGGCGAAACGTTAATCGAAACGTTTCCGCAAGAACGATTAGGCTTCGACACGATTGAAAAACGGAAACGCAATCTCGGGCGGGCGCTCGATAACGTGTATGGGTTTTTGAGTTTGGTGGGTTTCGTCGCGTTATTTCTTGGCGCGATTGGGGTGGCGAGCGCGATCCATGTTTATGTGCGCCAGAAGATCGAAACGGTGGCGGTGTTGCGCTGTCTCGGAGCCTCAGCACGGCAGGGCTTCGGAGTGTATTTGGTGCAGGGCGCGGGGATCGGGCTATTTGGGGCGGGGCTGGGGGCGCTCTTGGGTATTTTGGTGCAGGTAATTTTGCCGCTGGCACTGAGCGGTATGTTGCCGTTTCCGGTGGAGTTTTCGATTTCGTGGCTGGCGGTGGCTCAGGGTGTAGGCGCGGGCTGGGTGATTTGTCTGCTGTTTACGCTACTTCCTTTAATGGAGATTCGTCGCGTATCGCCGTTGGTCGCGTTGCGTTCGGCCTTCGCGGAGAAACCCAATGCACGTGATCCGTGGCGGTGGGTTTTGTATCTGCTGATCGGCGTGGCCGTCAGCGCGTTTGCGATCTGGCAAACTGGGAGCACGCGTCTCGGTCTCGGCTTTGCGGGCGCGTTGTTCGTGGGGTTCGCGATTCTGGCGATTCTGGCGAAAGTCGTGGCATGGGCCGCGCGTCGATTTGCGCCTAAAAGACTTCCCTATGTCGCGCGACAGGGAATCGCGAATTTGCACCGACCCAATAATCGCACGGTTACCTTATTACTCGCCTTGGGATTGGGCACGTTTTTGTTGCTCACGCTGTATCTGACCCGAGTGACTTTACTCACGCAGATCGAGGGAACGGTTGAAGAAGGTCGGCCCAACTTGATGTTCTTCGACATTCAGGATGATCAATTCACGCCGCTCGTTGAGCTGGCTGAAAACGAAGGATTCGAAGTTCAGAGCAGCGCTCCAATCGTCACGATGAAAATAGCGACGGTGAAGGGACGCGGCGTAGAGGAGATTCTCGCCGATAAGGAGGACACGGTGCCCGGTTGGACGTTACGCCGTGAGTATCGCTCGACGTTTCGCGGTGTGCTTTCTGATACGGAAACTATCATCGCGGGAGAATTTACTGGTGTGATGCCGGCTGATACGAAAATCGTGCCGATCTCGATCGAAGAAGGTTTGGCGGATGATCTGCGATTAGCATTGGGCGATGAGATCGAATTTGATGTGCAGGGCGTCAGGATGCGCACGCAGATCACCAGTTTGCGGGTCGTGGATTGGAAACGCATGCAGCCCAATTTCTTTGTCGTGTTTCCCACGGGCGTGCTTGAGCCCGCGCCGAAGTTTTATGTCGTCGCGACCCGCGCTGATACGCCGGCTGATTCCGCGCGTCTGCAGCAAGCGATGGTGCGGGAGTTTCCCAATGTCTCGGCGATTGATTTGACGATGTTACTCGAAACGCTCGATGGGATCTTTTCGAAGGTCGCCTATGTGGTGCGCTTCATGGCCTTTTTCACCGTAGCGACGGGATTGATTGTGCTGATAGGGGCAGTTGCGACGGGCCGTTATCAACGTATTCGCGAAGTGGTTTTATTGCGCACTTTAGGCGCGACGCGTCGGCAACTCAGACAGATGCAGCTCGTCGAATACGCGATTCTCGGCCTGCTCGGAGCCTTGGTGGGTGGTGGGCTTGCGGTGGGCGGCAATGCGCTGTTGGCGCACTTCGTGTTTAAGATCGATCCGGTGGTGCCGTGGGGCGGGTTGGCTATTGCGACACTCTCCGTGGTTGCGGTTACCTTGCTCACGGGCTTGCTTTCCAACCGGGGGATAACTGACCATCCGCCTCTCCAAATTTTACGCCAAGAAACATGAAACCATCCGTCGTCTCCTTTCACTACACTTTACGGGATTCCGCTGGCAGCGTGCTCGATACCTCGGCGGGCGGCGAGCCGATCACCTACCTCGAAGGAGCGGGCCAAGTGATCGATGGTCTCGATGAACAACTTCGTGGGGTCGCTGCAGGCACGAAACAAGTGGTGGAAGTCCCCGCGGCCAAGGCCTACGGCGAACGCGATGAATCGCAGATCCGCACCCTCAAACGCAGCGAAGTGCCGGTGGAAGGGGAACTGAATCCCGGTGATCAGTTCAAGACCGACACTGATGCCTACGCGCCGATCGTGACCGTGGTTGATGCTGATGATGAAAACGTCACTCTCGATGCGAATCACCCGCTGGCCGGAATGGACCTGACCTTTGATGCTGAAGTGATCTCCGTGCGCGAGGCCACTGCCGATGAAATCAAACACGGCCATTCACATGGAGCCGGTGGCGACGAATCGTGTGACTAATCAGATATGAAAGTCCTCGGCATTGATATCGGCGGTTCTGGCGTCAAGGGCGCCCTCGTGGATACGAAATCTGGTAAGCTGATCACGGAGCGACACCGCATCGATTCGGAGCATAAACCGGATCCCAAAGGGATGGCGGAAATCGTGAAAACCATTGCTAAGCATTTTAAATGGAAGGGGCCGATTGGCGTGGGGTTTCCCGGGGTGATTCATGGATCAGTGATCAAGCTGTCGGCCAATTTGCATCAGGATTTTATCGACTGCGATGCCGTGAAACTGTTTAGCGAAGCGACGGGTTGTCCGGTCTCGTTGGTCAACGATGCCGATGCGGCAGGCTTGGCCGAGATCCGTTTCGGCGCGGGACGCGATGTGCCCGGGAAAGTGCTCCTGCTCACGCTCGGAACCGGAGTCGGATCGGCGCTTTTTTACGATGGCCGCCTTTGCCCGAATATGGAGTTGGGGCATCTGCCAATTAAAGGGAAATCAGCCGAATATTTTGTCTCGTCCGCTGCTCGGAAGCGCCGCGACCTGTCGTGGAAAAAATGGGGCAAAGAATTGAGTGCCTATCTCCAGACTCTGGAAAAAATTCTTTGGCCTGAACTCATCATCATCGGTGGTGGGGTGAGTGCTAAACACGACAAGTTTTTCGAGTATCTCGACACCCGAGCAAAACTCGTGCCCGCCGAGTCCCTCAACGAAGCTGGCATCGCCGGCGCCGCTCTTTGGGCCGCCGAATCGAAATAATCGGCGGCATTTATACCACGGATCACATGGATAGGAATACTCAGTTTGTAGCCGGGGTCGCTGACCCCGGCCTCAGCAAAACCAACTACAGCCAATACAAATGTGGAAAGCTGGAATTCAGGAACTAAGGCAGCGTAATAAATCTCACTTTTCTCATTTCTGGGATTCTCTTTTTCACCACTGCTTGCACGGAATACACGGATAGAAAGGCAGATGTTCTGTCCACAGGCTTCTGAACTACGCTGTGCACTCTGTGGTTGATCGGGCTCGCGACGTCAGCGACGAACTGAACTCACCTGTGATGCCGCGATTCATTTCAGGTGTTTCGTGGTGAAGCCCTGAAGACTTTGAGTTTTATCTTCGTCTTCTCGGTGTCGGTGCTCAGTGATCTCTGTGACAAATCCGTGTTTATCTGTGTCCATCCGTGGTAAAAAATGAATCTCCAAAAAATCCTCATCGTTGGTCAGGGCTTGGCCGGGACGGTGCTTGGGTGGAGCTTAAATCGCGCGGGGATTGATTGGCGGATGATTGATGCTGGCCACGAGCACGCGGCCTCGCGCGTGGCAGCGGGGGTGATCAATCCGGTGACGGGGCAGCGTTGGGTGAAAACTTGGCGGGTCGATGAACTCTGGCCGGTGGCGAAACAATTCTATCAGGATATCGGTGACGATCTCGGCGTGCCGCTGTGGCGTGAGATGAAAGTGCGACGCTATTGGCGCACTGATAAACAAGAGCGCGTGCTTCGCTCCAAAATAGAACGTGGCGTGCTCGCGCCTTATATCGAATCGATCAACGAGGAAAGCTGCGTGATCGCTCCGGTGGGTCGCGTGGATGTGGACGCGATGCTCACGGCCGCGCGACAGCGCTGGCTGGCGGATGGTCGATTAACGGAGGGCCGGGTGGAGTGGAATGAGTTCGATGATCGTGCCGATACTTTGGTGATCGATTGCACCGGAGCCGCGGCGCGAGTCGGCCCGTTTCGTGAATGGGAATTCTCCGTGTCCAAAGGCGAAGTGCTGCGGGTCTCTGCTGCGAATTTAGATCCCGATCTGATCCTGCATCGTGGGCACTGGGTGTTGCCGATTGAAAATAAAGACGCGTGGCTCGGCGCGACCCACGAACCCGGAATCGACGACGTCGAGCCCACGAGTGCCGCGCGTGAGGTATTGCTCGCGACAGCCGAAAAACTCACTGGCGAAACATTCACCCCGACCGCGCATCTAGTCGGTCAGCGATTGGCCTCTCGCGATATGCATCCCGTCGTCGGGCGTCATCCCGATCATCCCAATCGCGGCATCCTCAGCGCCCTCGGCAGCAAAGGAGTTCTCTACGCTCCGTGGCTAGCCCGGCAGTGGATGGAGCATCTGAAAGAGGGGCAAGGTTTCGATGGGGACGCGGATGTGTCGCGTTTGTCCGATTGAAGATAGCACCACCCGCTTACGACAATCTCCGCGGTTAGGACTAACCTCCCTCGGTGAGCCGTGACTTACCTTCAGTGGCGGATAAAGTCGCTTTCCTCGCTCGATTTACTAGCTTCCAAGCATACCGAAAATCCTTGAAAAGGACGGCTATCGCTTTTTCTTTTACAGCAATGAGCACCGCCCCATGCACGCTCACGTCCGATATGGCAGCGGCGAGGCAGTCTTCGAGGTGGAGCAGGCGGTGGAATTACGTGAGTCTCAGGGGCTGAAGGTTAGGGAATTGGCAGTCGCCGAGGAACTTGCATTGGAACATCAAAGTCTTATCGTCCAGAAGTGGCATGAATATTTTAACCGATAAAGCGCGGTCAGCCGTATATCAGGATGGGGCAATCGTTGTGACGATGGAGAGTGGCAGCGAAATACGTTTTCCTGTGTCTGAGAATCCAAGGTTGGCACGTGGCACTGCTGTGCAATTAGGCCGGATGGAGATTTCACCGTATGGCATTCATTGGCCCGATCTTGACGAAGATCTTTCGTTCCGTGGTTTGTTAAGCGGAGATCATGGTCAGAGCTAAATGATCGAACCTGTATTTCAGCGCACGCTGATAATTTCAAAAGTCACCGCGACGAGTCGGTGGTGATTTGGGGAATCCTTTTGGAGTTGAGGCATTTGGGGAGAGGAGAGGTTGGAACCACATCTATGAACGTCGTGAATGAGGAACCACGAAAGACACGAAACACACGAAAGAGAATGGTGCGATGAGACGAGGGATTTGCCCACGGAAGACACTGAAGGCACGGAAAGGGGGAAGAATGAAACGGGGCCTGCCCGCCATAGGCTTGGCGACGGCGGGGTCTCGCGACGACCGCGACGAGACGGATCTGAAATGGATGGTTAATGGAGCGGGGCGCCGTGTCTGCACTTTGTGCTTCCTGCCACAAATCAGAGCCTTTTGGCATCTGAGGATTCAACGGCGGTTTTAAAATTGATATGGGCTGGTCTTTTTCTCCTGGTTGGTTGGGTATATCAGACACCGTATAAACCCCTTATAGAGATACCGCGCATTGGGTCTTCCGGCAGATAAAAACTCATGATTACAGGCGAACTTAAATCCAAGGTGGATCGTATTTGGGATACGATGTGGTCCGGCACGGTAGCGAGAAGGTGATTGCCGCGTATGTGCAGGGACAAGGCGGAGTGAGTGAGTATCGTCAGTTGCACAGGGGGCAGTTGGATTTAGACCTGTCTTGATCAAATGCCTCGGGGCTTGCCCCGAGGATCTTTACTTGGATCAAGAAGCTCGCCCGGAATTAATCACCACGACGGGCTAGGAGGGGGGATGACAGTGCCCATTCATCCTCTCGGAGGGCCGTTGATCAAAGTTTCGTGTAACTTTTGAAAAGGTCGGGTGTTGTTAGATTATGCCCACGGGTTGTTTCCACCTTCGATGCTCCACCTCACTGCCTATGCGATTCGTTGCAGAAAGGGCGGGTTTGGTCGCGAAGGAGCTCACAATCCAGGGGTGGGCTGTATTTTACAGCCTTGTTCGTAGATATCAGTTGTTGTGTGGTGGAGGGGCCGTTGTGGGCCCCTCCACCGTTTTTTACGCGAATAAGGCCAAACCTCGTCCATGGTGATATCTGTGAGCAGCTTTGCATAATCCCCCCCCCTACTACTGAGTCCTATGAATCAATCCTCCTCTGCCCAACCCGCTGCCCCTCGTCGTAAATCCAAGAAGAAGTGGATTATCATTGGGGCGCTCGTCTTGCTGGTCGCCCTCGTCGCGGTCGGTATTTCCCGCAAAAAGAAAGACACGGGTATTTCGGTTACGACCGAAAAAGCCTTCATTACTACGATCACGCAGGTCGTCACTGCGACGGGTAAAGTGCAGCCGGAGACCGAAGTGAAGATTTCCCCCGAAGTATCGGGTGAGATCATTGCAATGCCGGTTAAGGAGGGCGATCTCGTCAAGAAGGGCGATTTGCTACTGAAGATTAAACCGGATTTTTATCAGGCTCAATACGAGCAGCAGGAAGCCGCGTTACTTTCCGCTCAATCAGCGAGCGTTTTGAGCAAGGCCCAGTTGGACAAGGCTCATCAGGATTACCTTCAGGCTCAGGATATTTATGCGAAGAAGCTGATCTCCGATGCAGACATTTTAACTGCGAAAACGAATTACCATGTCGCCAAGGCCAGCTACCAATCATCATTGGCTCAGATCAGCCGCACCGAGGGTTCTCTTTCCCAAGCCGGCGATCAATTGAGTAAGACCACGATTTATGCGCCGATGAATGGCACGATCAGCTCACTTACGAGTGAGATCGGCGAGCGCGTGGTGGGCACCGGACAGTTTGCGGGCACGGAGATCATGCGGGTCGCTAATCTCAGCAACATGGAAGTCCGCGTGAAGGTAAACGAGAACGACATTGTTAATGTGAAAGTCGGCGATTTTACCGATATCAGCATCGATGCGCTTCCGGATACGAAGCTCGAGGGTAGCGTTCGCGAGATCAGTTCTTCGGCGCAAAATGCATCAGGCTCGATTGCCACTTCGCAGAATTCTTCTTCCGACGAGGTCGCCAATTTTCTCGTCAAAATCAGCATTACGCGGGCTGACAAGCGTCTGCGGCCGGGGATGAGTGCGACCACTGACATCAGGACTCAGACCGTTGAAAACGTCGTCGCGGTGCCAATCCAAAGCGTCACCGTGCGCGCCGATGGCGGTAAGACAGCAGAAGAATTACAGGAAGAGAAAAGCAAGGCCGACCGAGAGAAGTCGGGCAACGATCTTGAGATGACCGATGAGCGCGATATCGCCCGCCGGAGCCGTGATGAATTGGAGCGCGTCGTCTTCCTCGTAAACGATGGCAAAGTGACTCTGCGGAAGGTCGATACTGGTATCGCCGATAATACGCGCATTGAAATCAAAGACGGTCTGAAAGCAGGTGACGAAGTCGTCACCGGTAGTTACGCCGCCATCAGTCGGCGCTTGAAGGATGGCTCGATGATTAAAATCGAGGAGAAGAAAAAGGACAAAAAGTGAGCGCAGATCGGCATATAGAATTAACCTCTCACGAATCATGATTTCTCCAGCCGTCTCCACGCGCGAGCGAACTGTCCGCCCTAAAGGTGATCTCGTGATCGAGATCGAAGGCGTTTCCAAACTCTACACGATGGGCGAGGAAACGATCCATGCCTTACGGGGGGTGGATCTGAAAATCTGTCGCAACGAATATCTCGCGATCATGGGCCCGTCAGGTAGCGGCAAGTCCACTCTCATGAATATGCTCGGTTGTTTGGATACTCCCACCAGTGGCCACTATCAGTTTAATGGGAGAGACGTCGCGGCCATGATCGACGATGAGTTGGCCGAGATCAGAAATCGGGAAATTGGTTTTGTATTTCAGACTTTTAATCTGCTGCCACGAGCGACCTCCCTGAGTAATGTAGAGTTGCCACTGGTATATGCGGGCTACTCTCCGAGCGAGCGTCGTCAGCGAGCTACCGAGGCTTTGGAAAAAGTCGGCTTGGGCGATCGGATGCAACATAAGCCCAACGAACTTTCCGGTGGCCAACGCCAACGCGTGGCGGTCGCCCGGGCGCTGGTGAATAACCCCTCGATCATCCTCGCGGACGAGCCCACGGGGAATCTCGATTCTAAAACTGGAGTAGAGATCATGGGACTATTTGAGGATCTCTATGAGTTGGGCAATACGATCATCGTGGTGACTCATGAAGAAGAGGTCGCGTTGCATGCCCGGCGGATCGTTCGTCTGCGCGATGGTCTCATCGAAAGTGATGCGCCGGTTCAGTAATATATTTCCCCATGCTCAGACTGATCTACGAGTTCATCGAAAGCATTCGGATCGCATTTGCCCAAATTAAGGCGAACGCGATGCGCTCGGTGCTCACCGCGCTCGGGGTGATTATCGGTATCGTAGCGGTCACTCTCATGGGCACCGCGATCAACGGAATCGACCGTGGGTTTGAGAACAGTTTGGCGATGTTGGGCGACGATGTTCTCTACGTAAACAAATGGCCGTGGCGTAATGTCGAAGACTGGTGGAACTACCGGAACCGTCCGCGGATTCGTCCTGAGCATGCCGTGCCGCTTAATCGTATAATCGAGCAGACGCCGAACTCGCTCCTGGAAGTGGCGGTTCCCGTAATGGGGACTCGTGAGAGCGTTAAATCGGGCCCCCAGCAGATCAGTGGGGTGCTCATTTTCGGCACGTCGGATTCTTACTCGCGCCTCATGTCGGCGGATTTCAAGTCGGGCCGTTTGTTTAGTGAGACAGAATCGGTCGGAGGCCGCCAAGTGGCGGTGCTCGGATACGATGTGGCAGAAGCGCTTTTTCAGAGTCGGCCGGCGATGGATCAGACGGTGCTCATCAAGGGACAGCCGTTTACCGTGATCGGCGTGCTCGCGAAGCAGGGCTCATTCCTTGGCTTGTTCAGTTTTGACGCCCAGATTATTGTGCCGCTGGTTGCCTTTAAGAAGTATTTCGGCACCCGCGGAGGCGGCGGTGAACTCCGGGTGAAAGTAACTGATAAAGATAGCTTGGCGGATGCGACCGACGAACTCATTGGCGCTATGCGCCGAGTTCGGGGGCAACTGCCCGGAGAGCGGGACAATTTTTCGATCAATCAACAACAAGCGTTCAAAGATCAACTTGAGCCGGTCAAGACTGGTATCGCCATGGCGGGCCTTTTCATCACGGGACTTTCGTTATTCGTCGGGGCCATTGGTATTATGAACATCACCTTTGTGAGCGTGAAGGAACGCACGAAGGAGATTGGCACGCGCAAAGCACTTGGAGCGCGACGCCGAACGATCCTGCTCCAGTTTCTGATCGAAGCCGTATCGATATGCATGATTGGTGGTGTCGTCGGACTGGGCCTGACTTTTGGGCTCTGCCTTGGTATCCAAAAAGCCATGCCCGACCTGCCGATAGTCTTCTCGATGGACTTGGTTAGTATCAGCTTGATCGTGGCAGTGACGACCGGAGTCGTGTCTGGCTTCGCACCAGCGTGGGGTGCCTCACGATTAGATCCAGTAGTCGCCCTCCGTTATGAATGAGAGAGAATTTTCGATTTTGGATTCTTGATTTTCGAATAAACCGCCATGAATGAAATTGAACTAAAGCTACGGACTAAGGCGTTCGCTTTGCGCGTGCTAAAATTAATCGATGCGCTGCCTGAAAGTCGTTCCTCCCGGATTATCGCTAATCAATTAGGACGAGCGGGAACCTCAGTGGGGGCGAATTACCGTGCGGCGTGTCGGTCACGATCCAGTGCAGAGATGATTTCCAAGTTTGCGGTGGTTGAGGAGGAGTCGGATGAATGTGGCTTTTGGTTGGAACTGCTAGCGGACCATAATGTTGTTTCTACCTTAAAATTGGAAAAATTGAGAGCCGAAGCTGGGGAGCTTACCGCGATTATGGTCGCTTCGCGCAAGACCTTGCAGGCGAAGAATCAAAAATCGAGAATCCAAAATCCAAAATTACCAAGCGGTGTTTAAAGAAATTCTGAAAATGGCTTTTAGTTCGTTGGGGGCGAATAAACTTCGCTCCTTTCTGACTATGTCAGGCATCACCATCGGCGTGTTCTCTGTCATCGGCGTGATGACAGTCGTATCGGCCCTGCGCGGTTCGATCGAGACGGGGCTAAACATTCTGGGCACCAATGCGTTTCAATTTCAGAAATATACTACTGGTTTTAATAATGGGAATAATCAAAAAATGCGGCAACGCCCGAATATCACTCTGACCGAGGGGCAGAGGTATCAGCGGTTGATGGAAGGTATCGCTGATGTCGTGAGTCTTGAACTTTACGATTTCAGTTCGGCTCCACGAGCGACCTATCAGAATCGCAAAACCACTCCAGGGATCACCTTTGGTGGTGGTAACCAGCACTACTTGTCGGCCAACCAGTATGAGATCGAGATTGGCCGCAACTTTACGCCAACTGAGGGGGCCATGGGGCGCCCGGTTTGTCTGATTGGCTCGGCTATTTCCAAGGCGTTGTTTCCCACGGAAAACCCCATCGGTAAGATGATCAAAGTGAGGAGCAGCACTTATACGGTGATCGGTCAGTTGCTGGAACGAGGATCATCGTTTGGCAACGATCAGGATAGTATTGTGATCGTGCCGATCACCCGATTTGCGATGCAGTATGGGAACGAACGACAGTCCTTAAATATTGCGACGCAAGCACCTTCACAGGAGGTCTATGACGCGACGATTGATCAGGCGATCACCGCGATGCGGATCGCTCGTGGTCTTCAGCCGGAAGACGAAAATGATTTTTCCTTATTCTCCAACGAATCTTTGGTCGCCTCGTTCGCCCAGGTGGCCAATGCGGTCAGTTCTGGTGCCTTCGTGATCAGTGCGATTGCGCTCTTGGCGGCTGGTGTGGGTATCATGAATATCATGTTGGTAAGCGTAACGGAGCGGACCAAAGAGATCGGAATCCGCAAATCAATCGGCGCGCGCAAGAACAGCATCTTAACGCAATTTTTGATCGAATCAGTGATCATATCACTGGCGGGTGGTGTGGCCGGTATTCTGCTCGGGGTCGTGGCCGGAAATGGCCTGGCCGTGATGATGAGCGCCTCGGTGATCTTCCCTTGGACTTGGGCTGCAATCGGCTTGATCGTGTGTTCGGGAATCGGCGTGGGATTTGGTTTTTATCCCGCTTGGAAGGCGGCGTCTCTCGATCCGATTGAGGCCCTGCGTTTCGAGTGAGCCGATTTTGGATCTGAGATTTCGGATTTCCTTCCGACGAAGCTCCCGAATCATGCTTATGTTTATTCGGGAGCTATTAGCTGACGAAAATGATGGGGTGGAATTGAGGGAATGTCTGGATGCAGTGAGCGAGAGTTTGGACTGGTGACGGGAAATGGGGGGCGACAAATTTGACCCATGGGCAAAGTCTTTGAGGAAATTACCCCGCAAATGAGGCAATGGATCGAGGGACAGAAAATGTTTTTTGTCGGCACCGCTCCCCTGTCTGCTGTAGGGCATGTGAACTGCTCACCGAAGGGCGGCGATTCGTTTATTGTGCTCGGTCCGCGCGAGGTGGCTTACGCAGATCTGACAGGTAGCGGTATTGAGACGGTGGCGCATCTCCGTGAGAATGGCCGGATCGTCGTGATGTTTTGTGCGTTTGAAGGCGGTCCGAAAATCATCCGATTGCACGGGAGCGGCGAGGTGCTCACGCCGGAACACGCCGAGTTTGCCGCATTGGAGAACCGCTTTCCGACTCAGATTGGCTTGCGCACGATCATCCGGGTGAAGGTCACGCGGATTGCAAATTCGTGCGGCTATGCCGTGCCGTTTTACGACTTTGTTGCGCCGCGTGATGTGCTGGACCAACTCGGCGAAAAACTGGGCCCGGTCGGCTTGGCAGAATACCGATCCCGAAAAAACGCCTTGAGTATCGACGGATTGCCAGGGCTCGATTGACGCCAATTAGCCGCGGCGGATTTCCGAGCCTTGGAAGCGGATGTGAATTCGAAACACCTTCTTGGTGCGGCACGAAATTTCGCCGGTGGTGAGATCCACCTTTTGCGGCACTTCGATTTTGTGCAGATCGACGAGCGCGTGGTAACCGCGCTCGGAAAAGACATCGATGAGCATCGCCAGTGCGAGGGGATTATTGAGCGTGGCTTCCTCCGTATTGATATAGGCGCTGCCGGAGATGGCGTGCCGTAAAACGATCGGGACGATCTTGTCTTCGATAAATTGGACTACATTGGCAAAGAGATCGGTGTGCTCGTATGCGTAGCTATCGAGCCGTTTCACCAATTCTTGGCGCGCATGAACAATGATCTCGCTGGCGACCGGCACATGGCGCAAACGGTCGACGGTAATGGGATCCAATTCCAGGGTGCTCTGATAATCGAGCTCATTGGTGATGTTCTGTTCGACCTCTTCGATGCTGCCTTGAGCGTTGATGAAGTGATAGTGGAAGATTTCCTTCAGTGATTGGAGGGCATCCCAAGTTTGCTCCTTGAAGACGCGGTAGCGGCGCTGCGCGAGCGCTTCGTCGTGATCGGTGGCTCGGTCTTCCCAGAGTGATCCGTCACCAGTGCGTAGGACTTCTTCGTTATGCACCCGGGTTTCCCGACCGCGCTTGAGTTGTCGCGCGATGGATTCCTTCTCATCGACGAACAGCACCATGATGTGAACCGTGGGTTGGCGAAAATGGATGCTGAGAGGCGTGCCGTAAAACTCTTGCCGCAGTAGCTGCATCTTATCCACGAGCATCTTCAAGCACTCCACTTGGACGCGGGTGCGGGGAAACCCATCAAGGATGACGCCATCGCGATACGCGGGTTTCATGAGCTCGCGGAGGAGCAGCCCGACTACTTCGCGATCACCGACCATCGCGCCAGCATCCTTGAGGCGTTTGGCCTCGGGTGAATCCAACAGCGAACTAATGACGACGGGAGGACAGGTCAGTCCGCGTTCCTTGGTGATAAACTCGGTATTGGTGCCTTTACCCGAACCGGGAGCGCCGCCGAGTAGAATGATCTCTTTGGGAAAACGTAGATTTTCTCGCCCGACATCGGGTTCGAGTTGGCCCCATGCAGACTGAAAGATCAGATGGGCGTCTTTAATCTCCAGATCGGTGAGTTTGTTGCTGGGGGCACCAGGGGTGGCGCGAGGGCGGGGGGTATCGGCGGCAGGCATGGTTGTTTCTCTGCCTCTACTAAGAACAGCTGTGAAACTGAGTCCACCTCAGAAAATGAAACAGTCTCAGTAAAAATATCGCGCCGGATTCATCTGCCACGGTGGTCGCAGACGGTCTCGGTGGAGTCCTGCGCAGAAGCTCTTCGTCGGAAAGGCAGTTACCGTTTTCGATGAATCACCTGCGGGGTGGCGTCCATTTGGCCACGGGTGACGCCGAGTTGATTGAGCAGCTTGAGCTCGCGCCATAACTCGGTGCCGCTGATCTCGCCGGTGAGTAGTTTTTGATAGCTCTTGAGCGTGCGGGTAACTTCGGCGGGAGATTCGTTGATAAACTCGACGCGGAAGGTGCGAGCGCCGAGAGCGAGCAGGCGTTGCACGTATTCGGCGCCGGTTTGGGCGCGATTATTGAACACGGTGTTGCGGCAACCGGCATCGGCACGGAGCGGGAGATCGGCTCCGACGCGATCGCGCAGTGTCACTTTGTGCTTATCGCAGGGGCGGCCGCAGTCGCGATAGTCTTTGCCATCGGAAAGAAATGCACAGAACACGCAGTGCTCCATGTGAAACATCGGCATGTGCTGATGAATCGTGATGTCGAACCACGTGCCGGGGGCGTCGCGCAGGAGCGCTTCGAGCTGGCCGATGTTGAGATCGTAACTGGCGGTGACGCGTTCGAGGCCGTAGTGATCGAGAAAATAATCCGCGGTCAATGGATTCGCGACATTGAGCGAAAAGTCACCGCGTTTGCGGTCGTCGGCAAAGAACTTGAGGTGTTCGTGATGACGCACGAGGTAGCCATCCGCTTCACTGGAACGCACCTGCTGGAGGATCCATTCCTCGCCGGGTTTGAAGATGCGGGGAGGCGCGACCCAGATCGAAGATCGGAGATCGGAGTTCGGAGATAGGATCTCGGAAGATTGTAGTTCGCGGAAATCCGAGACGGCTTCGCGGTAGTGTTTGGGGTTCTCAAATTCGCAGTAGAGCGTGCGGGCTCCGGCGTGCCAGGCAGGCGCGAGCTGATCGAGGTCACGGATGACGGCGATGATCTCGGGTGCGGATGAATCGGTTTCTGACTCCGCTGAGATCAGCGGATGGCCCAGCGGTCCCTCCCTCCCTGGGTTTAAGGTCCAGCGCTGGGGGGCGACACGGAGCGTGTCGAGTTGAGCTACGATTTCGCGGCGCAGGCGATTGAGTTCGCTGACGGGAATGATGACTTCGCCTTCGAGTTGGTTGTCGAGTTGATCGAGTTTGAAGGGAGTGTTGCCGAGGCGACCGAGTTGGTCGCGCAAACGTTCGGTGGTAAGCGGGCGATTCTGCGCTGCTTCTAAAAGAATCGTGGAATCGAGTCGCGCGACGTGACCTTCGCCATCGTTGGCGATGAGAGTGAGAAGGGTGCCTACGCTGCCGTGAACCTCAAGGGCTATGCCGCGTTGAAAACGAATCTGATCGCCGGCGAAAGTTTTGCGCACTTCACGGTCGAGCGCAGGATCGTTGGTTTTCCAGATACGTTGGCCGGCACGAACTCGAGAGAAATTGATATCGCCGTGTCCAAAGCGCATCACGGATTCGCCGGACTTGGTCTCGATTTGATAGATGCGACCGCCTTCTTCGCCTGCTGCCGGTTTACCGTCGTCGAAGACAAGTCCGTCACCAGGTTTGGTAGGTGCGAGCAGCTTGGCGTGGACGGCTTCGCCTTGCACGCGGGTGATCTTACCAAGATAGACGCCGCGCTTGGTGCCGAAGCGACCGTGGGCGAGTTTTTGATTATCAATGCCGTTGAACCAACCGGTGTAGAGGCCGCGCGAGAAACTCATCTCGAGTTCGTAACGCGCTTCCTTCGGTTCGAACTCGGGGACCGGTTCGCCGGTCAACTCCGCCATTACTTTATCAAGGGCGCGTCGATAGGTCCGCGTGATACTGGCGACGTATTCGGGGGCTTTCAGGCGACCTTCTATCTTTAACGAGGAAACTCCCGCCCGCACGAGATTGGGCAGCACTTCCAATCCAGACAGGTCCTGCGGGCTGAGCAAGTATTGCCGATCGCCGAGATCGACTTTCTGACCGTCGGAAATGAGATCGTAGGGCAGGCGGCAGGCTTGAGCACATTCGCCCCGATTTGCAGAACGTCCGCCGAGGGCTTCACTCGTTAAACATTGCCCGGAATAAGCGACGCAGAGTGCACCATGCACAAACACCTCGAGGGGGAGTGAGGCGGGGGCGTCTTTTTGAGCATCCTGAATTGCGATGATATCCTTGATCGAATTCTCACGGGCAAGGACGACGAGCTGTGCTCCGAGCGCACGGGCGAATTCGACGCCCGCCGGGCTTGAAATCGTCATCTGCGTGGAGGTGTGAATCGGGAAGTCCGGCGAGAGTCTTCGAATAAGCCGGCAGATTCCGATGTCTTGCACGATCGCGGCGTCGACACCTGAGGCGATGATGCCTTTGAGGTAATCCTCGGCGGATTCGATCTCATCGGCGAAGACGAGGGTGTTAAACGTCACGTAGCCACGGACCCCACGACGGTGCAGAAAGGCCATGAGTGCGGGTAGGTCTGCTTGGGTAAAGTTCTTGGCCCGCATGCGGGCATTGAAACGCTCCAGGCCGAAGTAAATCGCATCTGCTCCGTTTTCGACGGCTGCGCGCACGCAGTCCCAATCTCCGGCGGGCGCAAGGATTTCGGGGCGCGACCATGCCTTTGCCTTCACGGCATCGGAAAGAGGATCAGCAGTAGTGCAATCGACGGACATAGCGCAGGAGTAGCGGCTCGGCGCCATGCCGCAACAGCATTAAGCGCGGGGCGATTACTTGTGGTGGCCTTGGCGTATAATCGACCACACCACATAGAGGCCGAGAACGGCCGATAGGATATACCCGACAATTCCCAGCGCAGGATAGCCAAAGAGGTGGGGCTGAATCCCCGTGGTGACGATGAGGGAAGAGCCGATCAGCAACGCACCAATTATCACGCCGAGTGTGATGCGGTTGGCGGCCACTTTCATGGCATCGTCGTGGCTTTCCAAACCGTGATGCTGCATTTTTATCGTGAGATCGTCGTGCTCGAGCCGACGGACTAAACGATGAAGTTCGGCGGGAAGATTCTGCAGACTAGACAGGGTGCTGTGAATGAGGGAGCGGCTGCGACGGAAGAGAGTGCGGGGGTTGTTTCGCTCCCGATAGAGTTCCCGTAGAACCGACTTGGTATGAGCGCGCAGATCGAATTGCGGATCGAGCATGGTGCCGACTTCCTCAATCGAAAGGATCGCTTTGGCCATCAGCGAATAGTCGCGGGAAAGGGGGATGCCATGCTGACTGAAAATATAGAGTAACTTGAGCATGGCGCGACCGAGCTCGAGGTGGCCGATGGAAAAGTTGAGCTCTTCGCGAAGGGCCAGCGTGACCTCCTTTTCCATCACGCGCAGATTGGGCCGGGCATCGATCGGCGCGAGTTCGGCGGCGATTTGCACAATACGTTCCGCATCCTGTTCGACGGCGGCGACCCAGAAATCCGCCAGTGCGTAGCGCAATCGTCGGGTGAGATGTCCCGCGAGTCCCCAATCGAGAAAACACAGGCGCCCGTCTGTGGTGATCATCACATTACCGGAATGCGGATCGGCATGAAAGAAGCCGTTGACCAAAATTTGGCGCATCAAAGACGCCGCGCCGAATCCGGCAGCGTGGCACAATATCTCGCTGGACAGCGTTGGTCGATCAACCGGCGAACCGGTGATGAGTTCCATGATCAAGACCCGTGGAGTGCTGTATTCGGAGAATACTTTGGGCGCGAAAACTTCTTCGGGACGAGGATTGAGCGAATTGAAATACTCCTGATTCCGAGCTTCGGTTTTGAAGTTGAGCTCCCGAAGCACGCCACGGCGGGCTTCTTCCATGATGCTCTGCGCATCGATGGCCTGAAGTGCTTCCACGTGATCCTGCAATTTCCCGGCTAACCAGACCGACAGATCGAGATCGATCTCGATGTTGTGTCGAATGTTGGGCTTCTGGATTTTGACGGCCACTTTTTCCCCGGTGCTCTGCAACGTCGCCGCATAGACTTGGGCCAGCGAAGCGGTGGCGAGCGGGGTTTCGTCAAAGGAGGAGAATATCTCGGTGTGCTCGCGGGTAAGCTCCTGATCGAGCACAGCCTTCATTTGATCAAAGGGTAGTGGGTTGACGTGATCCTGCAGCTTGCGTAACTCGAGAATCAGAGGCTGAGGCAACACGTCGGGGCGCATGGAAAGAATCTGCCCGATCTTGACGAAGGTGGGGCCGAGTTCTTCGGCCGCGAGCCGGATGCGCTCGTAAGTGTTTCGCGTCGTCTTGGTCTCGGCACTTTTTTTGTGCCACCAGCCCACGGGCCATTCGACCTGACTAATGAGGTCGGCAAAACCATGCCGCGCAAAGACCGAGAGGATCTCCTTGGCGCGGACGGCTTGGCTCAGAAGCTCGAACGGCTTCACGAGATCTTTTTAACAACGGGTTTGTGATTCGCTTTTTCCAGCGCAGCGACGCGAGCTTCCAATGCGGTCACTTGCTCGCGACTAGCTGCATTGAGCTTGGCGAGCATGCCTTGCAGCTTGGTGTTTAGCTGATCACTGACCTGATCGAATTCCTTGCGACCATCTTCTGCGACTTTCTCA
>Ga0105055_10004653_pt1 | contig 19877 bp, 17 predicted proteins | sample BON03_FD_78090 | JGI IMG/M metagenome (GOLD analysis project Ga0105055, IMG submission 78090) | Freshwater microbial communities from Lake Bonney liftoff mats and glacier meltwater in Antarctica - BON-03 | ecosystem: Environmental > Aquatic > Freshwater > Ice > Glacier meltwater | place: Lake...
ACTCCCGTAGCTGCATCCAAAAACACCACTGACGGAATACCTTTGACTTTGAACTTTTTGGAAAGCATGTTCTTGCGATCGCGGTCAGCGAATGGAAGCGACAACCATGGCATTTCTCCAAAGTACTCATTGAAGGAGGGTTCATCCCTATCAGAAGAGACAAAAACAACTTCCAATTTGTCCTTGTGTTTCAGGTAAAACTCGGCAAAGGCAGGGGTGAACTGCCTGCAAGGACCACACCAATGCGCAGAGAAGTAAAGCATAACCACTGGCTTGTTGATGCTTGAGGTATCTATAGTTTTACCTCCATCCCCCACAAGTGAGCTTCCAAGTAGGTTCGTAAGTTTGTTCATTTCATGTATTTATGTGTCCCTACGCAACATTGAATTTTATATTTAAATAATCGTATCAAGTCACAGGGAATAAATACACTAATACCGGTACCTGCTATTTTCAAAAATGTTGTTTAGTAGTGATGATGAAGTGGAGGAAAAGGACCAAGATATGACTTTGAAACGCAAACGGTTCTATGGATCTGCTTCATACTTCAACCAGAGCTCACAACAGGCCCAGGATAGAAGAGCGAAACTAAATGCAATCCAAAAAGATCGCAAAGGGAAAATGGTGGAAACGTTTGCACAACTTGATTTGCCAAGCGACAGAGAGGCTTGGAAAATCATCGATTCCCTTTCAAATAGGTTTGAGACTCTCAGCAAGGAAGCTATCATGAAAGAAGTCAAGCGCTTTCCTCTATGGTGGTGGGAGCTTCAAAACGGATTCAATTTGTTATTCTACGGTTTCGGTTCAAAAAAGCAGCTATTAGAACTGCTTGCAGAGGCGATCAAGCATTTTGAGCAATTAAGCAAAATGCAACCTTCTTGTGTTTTAGTAGTCAATGCATATTCACCTACGTTCAACATGAAGACCATGTTGAGCCATGTTTTGGTTGAATACTTAGGCATGCCGGAAGATCAGCTCAGAAAACTCGCTTCATCTTTGGATGGAATGTCTAAACTGGTGGTTGATGTGTGCGCAGATATTGCTGCAGTGAAATCCGGAGCACAAAAGGTCTGTTCATTTGACATTTCAACCACTGCACCTGCGTGGGAGAAAGACTTGTACATTTTTATGCACAATATAGATGGTGCACTTGCTCGAACCGCTGCTGTGCAAAATAATTTGAGTACTGTTGCATCCAGTCGCAGGATCCATTTCATCGCTTCCGTAGACCATATCCATGCACCGATGCTTTGGGACCAGAGGCAATCAGAGAGGTTCAATTGGCTGTGGCAAAAAGTGAACACATATGAGCATTACACACGTGAAACTCGAACATTCCCAGTTCTTCAAGGTAAGTTTACTTTCGAATTCGCTGCTCGATTCCTGAAATTATTACGGCAGGACGAGATACGACGACTTCCCTCGGCGCTGCATTTTTGCTTTCTTCATTGACTCCCAATCACGTGTCGATACTTCAGGTATTAGCCAAGCATCAATTGGATTCCAGCAACAAAGGAATGGAGTTTTCCTCGCTGTACAATTCTTGCCTAGACGAGATGTTTGTAACCAACGAGAGATCGTTGAGAGATCTTATCATTGAGTTCCAGGACCATAATCTAGTTTCATCCCGAATTCTCGATGGTAGAGAAGTACTTTACATATCCTTGCGCCAAGATGTTATCAAATCAGAGATACTTAACTTCAAAGGCGGGTCCCGAAATATCATTAATTTTTAATTTAAACTGTTTTTCGGTCGGCCATGGCACGAACAATAGGCCCCAACCCTGCTGTGGCAACCACTTGGGCATGCCACTTCAAAAGAACACCACTAAACCTCGCCTGCTCCAATCCGCGGTAGATGTACTTCATCAAATTGTCACACAGTGTTGGATCCCCCGTACTGTAGAGCGAACTGACAATCTTCTCCATGTCAGAGTCTGGTGGTGATGACAGTGCTTTGAGCACAGTGGCTGCATGCGTGTCCTACCCAGAAAGTTCAGATACTGTACACACCCCATTCCAAGAACTCACCTTTAAGGCCTGGTCTTTCGCAGCAAACGGCGGGTCTCGAAGGGCACATTGCAGGGCCTCTACGTACTTCGACCGGCTCAATAGATTGTCCACTTCCTTAGCAACCTGCGAAACTTCACTTCCATCATCGCCCCCCATCGTTTCTTGTTTGATCTCTCACGCACGGGGGGCTATCCGAATATCTAGCCGTTGATGATGGTGGTGTTACTTGTGTTGCTGTTGCTGATTGCACCATGCAGATCCAATATTTCAAAATTTAAGGGTCAAAGTAATTGCAGTGTCAGGAGCTCTATTTTAAGTCAAGTGGCTTACGACGTCGACACAATCAATGAAATGATTAAGTACATCGTGGCAGCCCCCACTAGTTGTGAACGAGTTGTGTACGACATAGATCACTGGGGCCATTTGGGTGTAGACTACGATGGTGTATTTTATAAATGGGGAGGGAAACCGCAACTGACCCAACAATATTTATCCGGTGTTCTCATTAATCAATTGTTCTTTCCTCTCGTTGATGAGAAACGAGGACGGAATTTGGCGTCCGAGTGCTGGACATCGTGCACTCAAAAAGCAAAGGTGTATTTAGTTCAACCATCTGGAGCCACAACAAACGATCTTCCTACCACTTCCCAACTCGATGCTATATGGAACAATGTCAACAGATTTTACCTCCAGACATCAGGTGGACTGCAAGACTTGGAGTTTATAGTTCATTCTACCATCATGGAAACCGATATGTTTCATATGTCTTGTGACACAAATATAAACACATGGAAATTGGCGGATTCTATTGTGAAACAGGCAGGGGATAGAGAAGAAGACTATGATAGATTGATTTTTTTATTTCCTCGCTGTCAATCGATGGCTCCGGGGCTTGGAGCAGTTCTAGGTAAACAGATATGGGTCAATGGAGAATTTTCAGACTCTGAATTCATGAGCGCTGTGATTGCGCATGAAATTGGTAAGTTGGCTTTCAGACAAAAGTTTGGATTGCAATTAATGGTTTGCAGGACACACGAATGGCGCTCGACATGCAAGTTTTAAAACGGAGGAATATGGAAATGTATTCAGTGTCATGGGATCCAGCCGCTTTCTTCTTTCTCGGGATTTTACCCTTACCGGTAAAGTAGCATTTGGATGGATTCCCGAAGAATCGATTCGAATGTTTGGAGTAGGTTGCGAAGGCTGTTTGACCTCTGGGACATTTCCAGTATTCCCCCATGACAACGAGGTTACTTATTCGGATTCGAGATGCTACGGATTTAAAATCGCAGTTGGAGACGATGCATTTATTTGGGTAGAGTTTAGAAAGAATATCCCTGATTTAGAACCTGGTCTAATGCTCGTATGGAGCAAAGCTGCTGTAGGCGGAGTATTTGGTCCAACGCAACTGCTGGATTACCGTAGTGATACATCGGGAATTATGGATGCAGTGATTCCTATGGGGCAATCATTTGTCTATACGTTCGGTGGCCACAGTTTTATCATCAGCGCATCTGCATACGATTCGTTCGCTATTCAAACCTATATTCGAATTATTGAATCTCCTACCCAAGATGTCGTTCAAATATCGTGCAACCGTCCCGTACAAATGACTGTCGACGGGAAGATGCTTGTGAAACTGGCTGTTAATAGTCCAGGGTATTTGCAACTTTCAAAAATCCCATGCACTACAGAAAATGAAATTTCGATGTTTCTTTTCGATTCTCTGCCTCTTCATCTGTTTCTTCCAACTCCGTTCAAATCTGAATCAAAGATTCCTTCAGGAAAATTGGAATTTGCAGATGTTCATTTGGGTGCTGGATCAATGTACAACACTGTGTTTCACTCATGTACTATGGAAGATGAAGCAACCTGTGAATATATTACAATAAGTGATTTGCATCCTACTTTCGATGGATCTTGGTTGAAATCAGATTATTTTTCAGACGGAAAACCAGTTTACTACCATGGAAACTACTTTCTGGTTTATTCGCAAGGTAAAACAAACCCTGGTTACACAGTTGCCGAATGGCCATTGGGCTCACGGAAGAATGTATGGTTTATCACGGATTCCATTCAATTCAAATCTTTCTTTGCTTTTGTTCTCGATTCTCTTAAACAGTCTCATGGATACATGTACTCCTCTACAGAAAAAGCATTCTTAGTGCAGCCTGCTAGTGTTGTAGATTGCTTTGAAGAACCGCCTCAAATTCACATAGGTGATACACTTTCAGCTACCGGTCAGGTGCTGCAGCCATTCCTTCCCTCTCAATATATCGTTCTCGAGGCGGCATTGACGAGTACTATCGAGTTGCAATTCACTTGCACGTCGATATCATGTGATGCCGACTCCTATCTGGAACAAGATACATGTATTCAGTGTCCACGGCATATGATGTCAGCTGCTGGAAGTGTTGGCTTGTCCTCCTGCTTCATAGCGTGCGACTCCATTGCCCTCACCATTGAGGATTCTAAATACAAGGGAGTGTACTTTCAAGTGGAAGACAATACTCATAATGAGGCACCGGTATTCATGCTCTTCGGTAGTAAGGTCAGATCACAACAAATGCTATTGTATTTCTCAGGCAGCAGGTGGGTGGTAGGGGACGATTTGGGAGCATCCGAGAAAATAATATCTCAACATTCAAACAATATGCATCCACTAGCAGGAGCTATCGCGTCTCCATATCGACTGAATTGTGCTTGTTCTGGTGAAGACGTGTACTGGTATCTGGACGGCTGCAAAAAATGCCCTTTAAGTCAAGCATCTTCCCCTGTGGCGCCACTTGAAGAAGACTTTGCCTGTTTTCAGTCGTGCGTGAATATCAATGTACAAGGGGATGTGATAGCTGGTCAATTCAACCACAATGGGCAGTATGACAATGGGTATCCAGTGTTTACGGATAGGAATTCATCAACGAGTCTTAAGGCATCGCCAAATGGGCAATGGTACTTCAAGACTGATGAAATGCCAAATGGGTTTTATTTATCGATTGCTGTGACGACTGCGGGGTACTGGCCGACACAAGGAAAGCCTTTTGATGATGTCACTATCAGTTGCAGTGGTTCAGACATAGCATCGAATTTGTGGGAATCAGTGTTTAGAAATGATGTAGCAGTTATCACACCGAATACAAGTCAACCTACTTCAAAAGCATCTAGTACAAATTAGCCATCGACAAAAGCAACAGTAACAAAGTTTCCTACATCGAAAGCACCAAATACAAGTCAACCTACTACTAAAGCCCCGAATACAAATCAGCCAACAACATCAGCCCCAGTAACGAAGTTTCCTACATCGAAAGCACCAAATACAAGTCAACCTCCAAGAGCTCCAAACACAAGTCAACCAATAACATCAGTTCCAGTAACAAAGTTTCCTACATCGAAAGCACCAAATACAAGTCAGCCAACTACAAAAGCCCCGAATACAAATCAGCCAACAAAATCAGCCCCAGTAACAAAGTTTCCTACATCGAAAGCTCCAAATACAAGTCAACCAAGTACAAAATCTCCAAATACAAGCAAACCTACGGCAAAGGTATCGAATACGAATCTTCCTACAGCAGCTCCTACTACAAATTATCCAACAACAAGAGCACCTGTATTAAATCAACCTACGGCAGAATCTCTGGTATCAAATCAACCAACTTCATCTGGTCCAACAGTCATCGAACCACCTGCCACAAAACACCCAACAACGAAGACGACTAGCCAACCTGTGAGTAATTCTCCAACAACCGGTCGCCCGACTACACCGTCACCAATTAGTGATGAATCAAATTCATCAACAGACAAAGCTGAAAGTCCCACCATCCATGTCAACGTTTCATTGATTCAGCTTGCCACATCTCAGCACACTTTCACGTTTTCAAACACATTTGACGAAGAAATACACGGAACTTTATATTTTAAAGAGGCATTATGCCAAATATTCGCCTCCGCAATGGATCTTAAATGCGGCAACTCCTTTTTTATCCAGCGTATTTATCAAGGAAGTGTCAAAGTCGACTACGTTGCAAATCTATTAGCAGACCCTCCGAAGGTGATGCAAAAAATACTAGAATCCTCTGATGAAAACATTCTTCAACTTCAAATACCATCCACGAGTATCTCTAGTGGGTCCATAATAGTGATTGTACTTGTCTCGTCGTTACTAGTGGGACTGGTAGGATACTTCTGGTACAGGAAGAACTATAGCACCAAAAAACCACAGGAAGATTTTGATAAGATTAAATTCGAAAACAATCCGATGATTTTGGCAAACATTGCTGGGGATATTGAGAGCTTGGAATTCTACAATAACCCTATTCTGGAAAAGATGAATATTTAATTCCTAATATCAATATTTACCGCTACCAAGGCTAAAAGTTATATAACCTTAGATCGCATCAGGTCCGATGTTGAATTATCAACACATTAAGACTTCATATACTATAGTAATTCATATCTCAGCAACTAATTTCCCCCTTGTAACCAAACTGTGGTCACGCACTGTGTGTCGGCTACCAGATAATATTCAAGGAAGTCGTAGAACAGTTGACGAAATACTTATGTTTACTACGGAACTATCTCACCGCCATCTGTAAAACAAATGAGAACAAATAGCAGTGATAAGAGATGGCTTCGTGCTCTGGAGTTGAATACAAGTTAGAATTTGAATATTAGTGCTGCACGGCCTCGCTTGAGACAACACTGACTGAAAAGACTCCGGGAAGCATAACGAGCAAAGTTTCCTTTGGGATTGAATCGACAGGATGGCACTTGGGAAAAGGCCCGTGATATTGAATTATAATTAGTAAAAGGCAAAATGAAGTCAAAAATCAAGACCGAAAGACAAAAATTTAAAAAATATATCGATTAAAAAACTAATCGTCGCCCCATTCATCATCAGCGACATCATTATTTCCGGTGTCGAGTTCTCCTGCTCGTGCTTCATGGTGGCCTACACCACCTTTTGACAGATTTGGATTGTATGCTTCATGTTGCACTGCCAAATGTTGCATTCTTTCAAACGCATTATCAGCATCTTGTTTCTTGCGGTCTTCTTCCTCTCTTTGTCTCCTGAACACATCCGAGTTCTCTTTGGCTTTCCTCATTGCTTGGTGTGCTAATGCCGGATCCCGTTGTGAAAGTCGTTTGCTCTTGGTGCACTCGTTCATCTCCATCAAAACAGGCGGTTCGTTCACACCAGCGGTCCATTCAGTCACACTTACTGCGGCCGGAATGCTGGCTCGGGTTTTACCATAGATGTCATCAGCAAAGTAATCTAGTAAATCAGTTGCTCGTGGCACCGTTAAATGGAGCGGTTCCAATACCGATGTACTGAGTCTTACAATCTTGGCCCATTCGGTTCGTGAAGTATCACAAGCGCGTCTGGGAAGCATAGCCAAAGCAGTCGTAGGCAGTCCATTTAAACTTGTGAAGATCGAACGGATTGGAAATGTGCTCTGGCAACATGGTCGCCTGCGACATACCCTCAACTTCATACACCAACATGGTCGTTTCGCCTCGGGCTCCCAAAACTACAACTCCATTATCCTCCACATACAGAGGTTGGAAAGATGTTGACCCTCCCATACCTAACCGCGCGGTGGACAACGCATTTCCAGGCTTCCTGGTATCCCATACGTTGAGTTCCCTTGCTCCTAATTTATTGAAACCTGAAGTTAAAACACAACTCGAGTCTCCTAGCCAAGTAATGAATGAAGGTTTTGCCCCATTGTGAGCATGGGTAGTTTCACCTATGGTGCAATTGGACCTAGGATCTATCACATCAAAGGAGTTGGAGCGCCACATGGCAGCTATCAGAGACCCATCGTAGTTCCAATCCATATCGACAACTGGATCAGAACTCGAATACCCGGTAATTTCATTTTCAACAGAAATATCCCATAAGCGCAAGAAACAATCTTGTCCACCGGATAAAAGTATTCCGTCAATACTTGGATGAAACAACAAATTTCGAACGGAGGATTGATGCAGATTCAAATCAGCGATATCTCGATCTTCGTTCCATATTTTGATGTGGCAATCATCAGAACCGCTCGCTAAAATATTGTCGTTGAAAGGATTGAACGCTAAAGACATGACAGGCTTGGAATGGCCGTTCAATACAGGTTCGTTTTCAGGATGGTCCAGCTTACCAGTTGCTGTGGTGGATCCAACATACACGGGACCCCCTCCACCGCTCCAAGACAACGCGAACTTGGAACCACACGCTGCGAGCACAGGAATGGCAGCAGGTTTAAGATTGAAAAGCGTGAGGTCTTTCTTTACTTGATCTGCTTTGGCATATTTCATCTTGGGGATATATCCCATGCGCTTGGAGAAACGTTTGTCGATCGCGGTCTCTTCATAGGGCAAACTCTGTTCTTCGACATAAACTTCTTCTTCTTCTTCCTCTTGTTGCACATTGGCATCAACGTCTTTAACAACAACGCCTGCCACCGCATCTATTAAGTCAAGTACCGATATTGTGAGAGGTGGCCCATTTGCACCATTCATCCATTCCTGCCTTGTCAAGGCTGCTTTGGTGATGTCAACTGTGTCTGGAAACAACTCTGCATGAAAGGTGGAGCGAATTCTACGCGGCACTTCACACTTGATGGTAGTGATACAAGTCTGTGTCAGTCTCAACACCCTCGCAATTTCACAATCCATAACATCGCATGCGACCACTGGTAGCACACACGTACCAAGCATCGACTGCTGGGTCAAAATGTTGTTGGATAGAAAAAAACAAGTCTCATTATTCAATTCGTAGGCCTTTATACTCGTTTCCCCCCGAGCCTGAACCAAAAGCAAACTCATATCGTTTACCACTATTGGAACCAGAGTCCCATTTCCAGTGTCTACTCTAGTTCTATTCATAGGCTTGGTCATATCTTGCAGATTCCAATATGCGACTTCTCTTTCTCTACTCATACCAACACCAGTAGTCACTAGTGTATTCTCATCGATCCCTGCAACTACACGCATAGCTTTACTGCGATGTATATCAGGATATATTTCAGGTGCTCCCCGGAAATTAGTTCCTCGCAAATCTCCAACCCACAATGAACCGTTCTCATTCAAACATGCAAATGTTTCACAAGTTGTCCACGCGCCGCTGACCACAAGGTCAGGCATTTGAGTTTTCGCCAATTTTTCACCGAGTAAAACATCCCAAACATGAACAGCATCTTCCGCAAGAACAGCAACTACTCCGTCTGCAGAAGGATTCCATACAGCACTTTTCAACTTGGTACTTCCACAATCCATCGATCCCAACTCCTCCTCAATTCTGTACAAAATTACCTGACCCGACTCAGTACAAGCCAGCCAAATATCCGGATCATGGGGACTGAATGCAAGGTGTACCACTTGACGTCCTTTCACATGCCTGGGTTTAGTTCTCCCAGTTTCTGCCACTGAAAGGAGATCTACTCCTCCGTGTTGACTCGAAAAAGCAATCCACTTGGCACTGCATGCTATTAGATCTCCAGGTACGTTAGCATCCGATGCAGACAGGTCCGAATACCATTGATCCATCGCATGACTCTCAACCACAAGATTGCGCAACGAGCTTTCCCTCACAAACCTGCTCATATCTTAATTTTAGATAGCCCCCCGTACGAGTTTCATTTTCAAAATGAGCCAAGATCAGTATGATGTTATGGATGTGATACCTTCAGCGGTTGACGAGTCGTCACTGGTGATCAAGAAGAAACGAGTTTTAAAACGCAAATTGCAGGCTTCGGATTTAAGAAATGAAAAGACAGGATTGCGTTTGGTGTACAACTCATTTCGAAGCTTCCGGCGAACTCCAGGCAAAGAAGCTGAAGACATCGATCGGTTACTGTCCAATTATGGCGATTGGGTGAAGAGGATGTTGCCTGGTTTGTCTCTTGGGGAGTTCTTGCATGAGATCAATAACAGTACTCACAGTGATGTGAAGAAGAAGGCTCTATCTGACGTATTCAGCGACATGCGACGGGAAGAGTATGAAAGAAAATACCCTGTGCCTCAAAAGCATACAGAGGTTCAATGGGATACTGTTATTGAACAAGCAAAACCATCCAATGAGGAAGTGATCCATCGTAAAAAGGAGGCCGCCATATTGCGCCGGAAGGAACTCATGATTCAAGTTCAGCAACAAGCACAAGTATCATCCGAGGAACATGCGATTGCAGCAGATGCTAAGGCGAGTCAAGCAGATGAATCATCAGCTGACCATAGCATTACAGAACAAGCTGGATTTTTGAAGTCCAAAAGAAGGGCCATCCTAGATAGTGACGAAGAAGATGAACTCGAAATCAACGAAACTCAACCAACTCAAATAGTGCCATGAATTGAATTATATATTTTAAAAAATGAAGAAATCAGTCGTATACAGCCCATGGTGTGCTCAATGATGAACAACTAGAATTCATTGTCCGCGCAGTGTCCTGTAGAGTCCGGGAAGTACTTATCAATGCATCCATGTATTGGGAAGTATCTATCAACGTATCAACGGATCGATTACGTGATAAAGGATGATCTTCTACTTCATTTCCCCATGTAAGAAAATCGCCACTTCCCTTTTGCATTTTCCTTGACACGCACTCCACACTAGCCTTCTCAGCCCGTCTTGGTCTCGGAGGAATCGTTTTCTCTAACCAATGCGCCTTCCACAGCTCCTCATTGTGGCTTTCATCTAGTACATCTCCCACCTTCTCCTCAATGCTAGTCAGTGCTCGACATCCTAAGAACTGCCCTTTCAGCTCCTTGTTACGAACAGCTGTGGAGGGAGGCTTCATTCCATCGATGTCATCGAAGTAGGATTTAGTACGATTGTATAATTGACTGAAAGTAAGCCCTTTGTCCCCGCTTTTGTGGTAAAGCTCCTTCAACTCCCGTGGTTTAATATCGATGTCGAAACTCTTCAAAACGTCGGCGATTTCTGGATAACTCAGTTTATTTCGAATTAACAAATTCAACCCGTCACCTTCACGACGCTGAAATTGTGTTTGCATCGTTTTCCAGCTTTGTTCCATAGCACCTTGGATTTTATTCTGGTATCGAAATGCATCTCGCTCACCTTTACTCATGGTGTTAAAGTTCTTCGTAGGCACCCTACCTAGACTGCTTTTACCTGCACCCCATGAAGGATCACGTTTTACCAAGGATCGATACTCCGGAACCTTTTGCTCTGTTACACGATCCAGCCTCTGGAATGCTTGTCGAAAATTCAAAAAATTCATTTCATCAGAAGATTTACTATGCACCGGGAATAGTAATCTATTCGCTTCGTGGGGTTCGAGCACAAACTCAGGTCCTATCTTTTTCAAGAAATCTGCTTTCTTGATGTACCCAAACTGGTCAGGTTCGCATGAACGGAAAAGTGAGAGCAGTTTCTGTGCTTGATCGTTCTGACCGATACATCGTTGTGAAAGCTGTCCCAAAACCTTCAACTGAGTTTCAAGCACAGGTTTTGATTTCATGTCCACTTGTCTTTTGATATCGGATACGATAGTGGGGGAGTGTGGATTCGATTCGATTATTCTCATTGCATTGGATTTTAGGACTCTCTTGACAGGTATTTTTTGGAGATCTAACACCAGTCTACCTGTAGGTGGTGCATGGCGTTCTAATGGACTCCATTCGTTCAAGCTTCTCACACTCTCTATATCATTCGCAGCACTTCGTCCTTCCCACGTACGACTCATCTTTCAATCGCCGCGCCGATTTTTTTTTAAGCGCCTTGGCGACAAACTCCGAGAGTCGTCGTTGCCCGGTGTCTTCAACACTCAATAGTCTTTTGCATTGCTGACATTCTTGTTTAGATAATTCTCCTATAATTCCATCGATGGATGCATTCCAATACTGGACCTCTTTGCAATGGGAACAACGGACTCGGGACATGAATCGATCGTATTCAAATTGATCATCCCACTGAATTTCTAAAAACTCAGGTGAATCAGCAACCAGCTGTTGAAATTTTTCTCTTAGCTTCGAAGCAATGGGTCCAGCATGAACCATAGGACCAGATCCAAAAACAAACGCCTTCTCCACAGTGGCATAAGTACTTATTTCCCCATAAAGTTCTTCACCCAATACGGGGGAGTCCATTGCAACTTGTCCGGATCCAAGAACAACGTTGTTAGGAGAGTTTCGAAAGAGCGAAACCATATCTCTCGCGAGACACAAATTATCACAAATCTCCGATTGAAGCAAGTCGCCATTGAATCGAAGGAATAACTGACTCGTTTCAGGATCCTTCCATTCTTCAAAACCTATTTCCTTCAAAAATTCTACCGCGCCATGCACTCTTACAATATTCCTTTGAATCACTTTATTATCCAAGCGAACTTTCCGCTTCTGCTCCACGCTGCTTGAAACTGACGTTAGAGCGTCTACAAGGTTATTCAACACAGTGTACAAAGTGGTGCAACCTTTCAGCCGAATTGCAGGGGCGTTCCTGGCATAGAGCTGAATAATTAGAGCTTGCAATTTGCCAGATAAAACGTCCTGTCTCGATGGCACAGTCCACATGAAAGATTCTCCGGCATTTTCTGGAACTCTGGCGGCATATTCTTCTCCAGTTTCCTGATTTCGAAGCACGACTAAATCTCCTGGTGCTTTCCCAACAGGTACTTTGATATTCATTTGCTCAGGAATAGCGCTTGACACTCTTTTAAGTGAGAGTTGGTTCTCGATGGAGTCCCAAACTTCAGGCCATGCATCTTTGCATCTCTTCGTCTGGACCTCTAAAGGTCTGGTAGTAGAAATGAGCGCCACGAAATGATTGTGCTCTTCGCTGGCCCATCCAATTACCAACGGACTCGGCATAATTCCATGGCTATTGCAACATTCCGACCTTTTTAATCGAAAGGGAACAAATAACCCTGATGATTGGCTGTTGATTTCTCTATCAAGCAGCAAAATAGGCCTACGAAGTACATTGGCCATCCCTACTAAATGTTCTCCTGGTCCAAGCCATCTAGTCGTTAAGCAACCATGTGTTGGCTTGGCCTCTTCGATAATCTCGTTCCAATGTGATTTCCATGCTTCTTCATCCATTCCCTGCTGAAAAACTGATTTATAAGCTTCTTGATTCTCTGTTAATTCCTTCTCCAAAAGGCCTCGCAGCCAATCAAAAAGAATTTCTTTGCCTACCATGCAACGGGAAATCGCATGCGGTAGACACGAACCATCGCTGTCCACTTTTACTGGCACCAGCTCCACCCCCATTGTCGCGAGAGAATCCAATATCGGAGATAGGTATTCATCGGCTCGCTCGTCACGGAGTTCTTTTTCCTCAACGTCAATGAGTGCAGGGCAAAAATCAAGCTCGCGAACAGCATCCACGTCAACATCGTCCGTTGTGCACAATGCCCCCATGACTCTGCATTCAAAGCACATGTAAGGGTTTAGTGAGGGGACCTATCTGGTTTCTAGTTATGTGGAATGGATTCAATAGTATATGCGTAGGTTGATTGAAAGAGAAATCAGAACTAAATACCCAAACAGCGCAACAGGTACGCAAATTTATGCGAAATGGGGCTACAGATTTATTATAACTGCAAATACGATTCAATATGTTTTGAAGCACCGCCGCTTTAGGACACACGCAAAACCATTTTTTGAATTCTATTCCAGAACACGAAGCAAGCATCACACAAGCTGTTCCGTGATATTTTCTTACCGAAAATGAGGCATTGTATTCAACATCTCCACGTGGTCTGACTAGGGCCGTGTAAGTAGCTCGTAAGGCAGTACAGCCTGTGAGCGTGCAAAGCAATTTTTTGAGCTAATCTACCAATAAGATATAAACTCCTGAGATTCGTTCTGTTCCTACTATCATGGATTATGAACAAGGTATCACTATAGTCATGAATCCATTGTTATTTACCATCGAACAAAGCTGGCCCCTTACCACAATAGCAATAGCTCCTAGTTGCGTGGTACGCCGGCATTAATTAAAACACTTTCTAGAAGTGCATTTCATGCACCGCTTTTGAAAAGCAAATATTCGATCAAGCTATTGCAACAAGCTATGTTGACTTTCTTTTGTATGCTGGTACTCATTGCTGTGTATGGATCTGAACCTGGTCACCAAGATGACATTGAAAACTCCGTTAATAACTACACTGATGTATGATGGAACGATGCTTATAATTACACAGTTGTAAGATATGGTTTTATATTAGAGTGGGACACCTCTTCGATCACTTGCATGTTCCTTCTCTTCAATCAGAAAACCACTTTCAATGGTAATATCAGTGATTGGGATGTGAGCGAAGTTGACAACGTGGGATTTATGTTCAACGGTTCTCAAACCTTCAATGGAGATATTAGTGGTTGGGACGTAAGCAAAGTTATGAATATGGCTCATATGTTTCGAGATACCACCGCTTTCAATAGAGACATCGGTACTTGGGATGTGAGCAGTGTCAAGTTTGCCTTCGAGCTCACCAAGCAGTGCACAATCGAGTTCTCCAAATAGCGCACCCTCAAGTGCGCTATCAGATATACCTTCGTACTCTCGCTCGAGTTCTCCTTCAAGCTCACCGTCGAGTTCTCCTTCAAGCTCACCGTCGAATTCTCCTTCAAGCTCACCGTCGAGTTCACCAAGTGATTGTGTTTCCGCATATCCCAATTCGACAATACTCACTGTGAGATTCGTTGACGGGAATCACACGAATCTTTCTGATTCCGAACCTGCTGCGACTAATTTGACTTCGTACATTGCCATAAGCGCAGAGGTCGCCGAAGACAGGGTGACAATTTGCGATGTACAAGATGGAAGCACAATTCTGAAGTTCATTTTAGCAGACCTGCTTGCTAACGATGTCAATACTTCTTCAATCGCTGAATCTGTACAGAAGGCACTTGATGAGAATGAGGAACTGCGTTCTATACTAGGGACGTGGTTATTTTACTATCTATTCATTTGGGGAATTTGCTGTCGAGGCACTGTTTCCACCTGGCACCAGCAAACATAACAAGCAGGTGTCATGGACTACTCAAGTAAACACCACTGGACCGAATGAGCAGCCACAATCCTTAGGTATAATGGATTGCAGATCCAGTCGAAGGAATAAACAGCGGTAGTTTATGAATCCAATAGCGAATCAATGAAAGTTACTGTGATGTGCAAGAAGAAACGCTCAATACAAACCCCAAATAACTATCGACTATATGTAAAAGTGGCCAAAGTGGACAGCCATGTTTCAAAATGTAATAATGGCCTTATTTCTTTCTTGAAGCATGAAAGCAGTGGAGCAGGGTTATGTTTTCCATCCAGTACAAGACGGACGAAATGAGGACCCAAATGCAAGAAATCTTGATTCATCTATGATAGTCCTACTATACCTACATCAGGTAGTTCACTTCATGTTGTTTATTGTAGGACCATGGAACCCCACAACTGTCGTAGTTTCTCGATTTGGGACGATCGTGGCACACACTCAAGCATCTAGTTGCTGCTTGAGTACTATTTGATGAAGAAAAAACTAAACAGCTGTATGTATACTATTTAATCAATATGAAGTCAGAGCTTGCGGTATGTGATTGCCAGGAGCAGTATATTGATGTTGCATTGCTTGCTGACGTGCACTTTGAAAAATAACTTCTTTCTCTTGATCTCGTTGCTGCTCCAGTTGCATCGAGTTATTTTCCATCATTGCTATTCTGGTCTGGATTGCTCCTTGCAAGGCTCTAACCAATTCTATCTGCTGTTGAAGCATCTGATAACACTGTTGCACAACCTGCATATTTTGGCGAATCTTGCATCCAGATTGGTAATCATTTACTGCGGCACCAAAACTTCCAAACATATCGGCTACGAGAGTGCCACCGAAGTCAGCCCCTTGCAATAGAGGTAGTGGACGAATCCCAATTTGGGCAGCTTGTGCTGGATATCTTGCTTTGACTTGGACTGGAAAAGTGTGCCATGCTTGAACTACTATCTGATATGCTTCTATTGCAGGAATACGAGCTTCATTGATTAATTCATCTCGTCTTCTCTGTTCCATGAATTCCATAATATCCTCACCTTCGACAAAGTTTTCAAATTGTGCTGCTCTATTCCATCCTTCAGCTCGTCTCAATATCTCAGCACTTGTTTCAAAAAGACCCAGTGCTTGGCCAATCATTTGTTGTGTTTGATCGATAGATTGATATATAGCACGCTCCCCGTCAGTGTGTTGAATTTGGATTGTGATGTTTTGCTGCAATTGGATGTACCTTTGGGTTGGGGCAGTTGATGCAATCACTTGCTCATACATTTGATGCTTCTTACTAACAAGCCCATCTCGGATATTCTTAATATTGGCCGCATTTGTAACTATTGATTCGCTTTGATTCTTTGATTCCATCAACGATTTTAATTCTTCGTTCAGAGACCCTTCTTGACAAGCAACATCTTGCTGTTCATTTTTCAATCGCTGCACTTTGGCAGATCGGTTCATAACAAGATAATCCAAAAATCGAGGATTTTCATTTCGATGGATTCTCTTGGCGTATTGTGCCTGTCGAGCATGGTTGTCGCTTATTCGTATACTACAATTTTGCACACTCATGTTGCAAGCATTCAGTGCATTGGTTGCATTCGAAAGGTTCGAATCGGCGTTTGAAAGTCTTTGGATTTCGCCACAGGTCGCATCATAGTCTGAAAAGAATGTTGACATATTCCCAGTTCAAGTTTCAAGTTTGCCATTTCTTTTCAGTGTTAACCTTCCATGATTTTTTTTTGAATTTCAGCGACAATCCAGCTCTTGTTACTGATAACTCTAGTAAAGATAAATACGAATTCAGTCTCAGTATTCAGCGATTCAGACTGGAATTCATGTGCTCAGAATCAGAATTTTTAATTTTGCAACGAAAAGCAAATCAATAATATCACAAAATGTATTACAATCAGCAATCAGCATATCAAGAAGAGATGAGAAGGGAAGAGGTAGCAGCTTCTATAGGATATATGGAAGGCGGCGTAATAGGGGCAGAAGTTGCAGTTGCGGAAGCTCGAATGACTTCTCCATATGTACCACCACCATGCTACCAGCCTAGTATGATGCAACCGGGTATGATGCAACCTGGATACAATCCTGGTATGATGCAACCTGGATACAATCCTGCTATGATGCAACCTGGATACAATCCTGCTATGATGCAACCTGGATATGGTCCTGGCATGGTACAACCAGTTATGATACAACCTGTAGTGGTGGTTGAGCCAATGGGTATGGGATACGGCTATGGTCCTAATGTTGTGGGGGCCGAAGTCGGAGCTATGGAAGGAGCAATGATAGGAGGTGCTATCGGAGGATTCGAAGGCGCAGTAATTGGATCGGAGATCGGAGCCATCGAAGGAGGTATGATGTGGTAACTTATTTGAGCAGCGATGTAGAAATGAGATTTTAAAAATTTAAATATTGTACACCCATTGATTAACCTTAAATCTTCGTATTAACGGAATCGGGCCAGTATTAGTTTTTGTCCATGGGTAGTGTCGCGTATCCGGTAGACGTACTTGTTCCTTATGGAGCCTTGTTTGTTCTGTTATACAGCAGAATGACACATGATTCAAAAGAAACCTCACGGCCTCGACCATGGTACATGCTCGAACCCTTTGCAATTCAAATAGTGACTTCATTGGTACGTAGTTCTTCTGGAGTATATCTCGATTAACTCACGCTGCATGTTTACAGCCTGCTGCCCTTGCACTAAGCCATCTGATTCGCTTTAATTACGGTTTTATTTCTTGGTGGAAAGTGTTTCAAAATACCACGTCTCCAATGTCGATGATGAAACGTACATACTATGCTCAACTTCTTGTCTACTTTGGATTCGGAGGGTGGCTATTTTTGGCCCAAGCATTTCCGTCTTTTTTTCCATTCATGCAGAATCTTAAATTGCAAAAGGATACAAAAGTTGAATTTTCAAAAATACCCAAGCTGATGGTGGTTTTGGCTTGCAATACCTTGCTGCCTCTTCTTGGGATCGTAATTCAGAATCTCAGTTCCAAGTCTAACTATTTGCGTTTTGAAAATGTAGGCAACGAGCTTATTAGCAGGTACGTGAAGACAGGACGCCGTTTACCTTCATTTCTTGAACTGTCCAGTGATAGCTTTCTATTCATGATGATTTACGAGGTGCTCTTTCACACCAGTCATCGCATATTACATTTCCCAATTTTCTACAAGTATATACATAAACTGCACCACGAATGGAATGCGCCAGTATCTATTGCTGCTGCCTATGCTCATCCTGTTGAGAATTTGGTTTCGAATGTACTACCTGCTTTTGCATTTCTTTACATCCGGAAACCCCATATAGTGTCGTTGAATTTGTTTGTAGCTCAAGGACTTGCGCAAACGCTCATTGAACATTGTGGCTTCGAATGTAAGTATTTCTTCTTTAATCATTTTTCGAAAAATAAATGTAAAAAGTGATACCGGGGAATTATCACGACTTGCACCATGAGAAATTTAAGAACAATTACGGGTCAATTGGAATTCTTGATAAAATATTCGGAACATTTCGATAATAAATAAATGTATATCTAGTTTTCGACGGCCTTGGTGCTTGCCTTCGAAATCTGTGTGGGTGTCAATTTTGAAGAGGCTACATTTCTTGTATTGAAACATATTCTCATTCGTCGAGATTTAAATGATAGCCACAATATCAACCCCATGCTTAGAACTTCTGATATGAGTGGCGGAATAACTGCACCAGTAAGGCCAATTATTTGAACCCTTCTTTTATCGTCAATGGTACTGGACTCCGAAAGTAAACTTTTGGTTACAATCAAATAGACTAGAGCTAGCATGCTAGGCACGGCGCACCATTTAAAGTATTTTATATACATTGTGACCTGGTAAATGATATCCGTTTGCGTTTTGGTACACGCACTTTTATTCCTCATTCGAACTTGCGTTACGTTTTCACTTATGAGGGAACACAATTGCGACAACGACGAAACCCATAGTTTCAAAGCCCACAAATATAACAGCAGAGAAAGGTTGAACACTAAAAGTAGGATCGAGTTCCCAGAAAGCAAATATGCAAAATACGATGACAATAAAAGCACAGTGAGACACAAAATGGTTTGAGCTGATCTGAATTTCGCTTTTCGCTTGATGGTCGCCAACGGTTTATCGAAAATCGCCATCATATCAAAGAAGCTGTAAACTACTGCAGAATGGCAAGATAATGTAGCTACATACATCATCACCCATAAAAATTGCCCTGTGTAATAGGGACATCCGTCGTTGTACGAGTTATAGTTACAAAAGAGCTGCGCCTGGCCGAGCACACATGTGAACAAGAACAACAAAATGCTCCAGCTTCCTCTTCGGTTTCTACCCGACGTATCACTCGCGAGAAAAACATAAATAAACCCCAAAAGAAATAAATTGAACGCGAGTACTGCCGAGTAAAATGGAAGATCTAGTAAGAATACAATGAACGAGCCATCTCCGATGACAAACTGACGAAAGTTGATCTCGCAAGAATAGTGTTCTAAATAGAAATATTCACAGACACAGCTGCATGTGCTGTTGTCAAACGTTCCATGTCCGAAACATGTGGGGTCGATTCCCTGCGATGAACAAAGCGACATCCAGAAATAATAGATCCGTTGAGCTTCGTATTGGACTGTGCTTATTTATTACAACAAAAATCGATTATTTTAAAGCACTACAAGTAGTGGATAAAAGCCATCAAATGCTAATTAATTAATAAACAATAGTATCTTGTTGAAAGAAAAGAGCCTGATGGCAATCCGTGAGGTAATCAGAAGCAAGAACGTTATGTGGAATCACTGAATTCACATTATATTTCTCCTGATGTAATTTAATTGCATCCCTCGACTTGACAACTATGTCGCCTGCAAACGC
>Ga0105055_10004655_pt1 | contig 19872 bp, 11 predicted proteins | sample BON03_FD_78090 | JGI IMG/M metagenome (GOLD analysis project Ga0105055, IMG submission 78090) | Freshwater microbial communities from Lake Bonney liftoff mats and glacier meltwater in Antarctica - BON-03 | ecosystem: Environmental > Aquatic > Freshwater > Ice > Glacier meltwater | place: Lake...
AAACTAGACAAATGTGAATTCTAAATGAATGGTCCCAACATCCAGAACCATTCATTGATGTTAAGTGAATATTTACATAATATCCAATATATAGATATTACTATACCATCTAACTCAATATCCATCAAATGCTAATTTCTTAATAAACAAGAGTATCTTGTTGAAAGAAAATAGCCAGATGGCAATCCGTGAGGTAATCAGAAGCAAGAACATTATGTGGAATCACTGAATTCGCATTATATTTCTCCTGATGTAATTTAATTGCATCCCTCGACTTGACAACTATGTCACCTGGAAACGCGTTCCATGAAGTACCCACTAAAGTATTTAAAAATACTTTATACATTGAGGTTCCTCTCTCTGCATTACCAAAATGATCTCGCATACCTACCAAAAATGTCTGCAATAGTATCGTATCCGTACCCCATCCAGCACCAATGCCAATATTTTTGCCTCTGCTAGTAGGCATCAAAGGTCGACTCAAGACAGAGGTAGTTTCATTTTCACTAAGAGAGTGCAATAATTCGTTTTGAGCTTTAGGTAAACTTCGAAATCAAATTGAAGAAGAAGTGATTCGCAGCGTTGAAGAAAATATTTTGAAAAAGTATAAAGCAGATGAGAGCATGAGCGCGGCACAGTCCTATTGGGCATTTACTCGTTTACGACGAATTCCTTCTTCTGAAATTTTAAATGTTTTGGAATCACAGCTATTGAAACTAGACAGATCATTTGAAGCACGGCATATTTCGAATATCTTATGGGCGTATGGTACTTAAGAGATTCATCCATCTGATGAGTATTTGAATTTCTTTGAGCAGCAGATTTGTTTGAAAACAAAAGAGTTCACGTCACAAAATCTGGCTTAATCTATATGGGCATTTGCCAAGATGAATCATACTCCACCAAAAGACGTTTTAGGTGTCTTGGAATCGCAACTATTAAAACTCGGCAGATCAATGAAGGCACAAGAGATTTCGAATATCTTATGGGCTCATGGTACTTTAGGAATTCGTCCATCTAAGGAGTATTTGAATTTGTTGGTGACTCGTGCAAATTCACTCGCTGATGAGATGGATTCTAGAGATAAGGCCTTATTGATAATAGCTATAAGTAAGCTGGAATCATATCCATGATAGAAAAGCCCTGATTTTAAAATGGGATGCTTATTTAGAAAGTCATAGAAGATATATATGCTCCCGTGAAATATGTTCATAATTTTCACCATGATTAAAATTGTGGTTGACTTTGTCTATTTCTGGATATTCCGGGTACTTTTGAATCGTGTATGCTATTTATCCGATGCTTTATTATGTTGTTATGCATCTCTCAATAAAAGCCTTTGCCCCCAAAGTCTATCATAGAGAAATTAGCACTGATAAAGTTGTTAAATATTCATGGCATTGGGTCACGTCTGTTTGCTTGATGTTGGTAGAAATTTTTACATTGAAGTTTGAATTGCTTGCATGATGAAATCAATAAATTAAACATCTCGTTGTGGAAAATTTCGAGTTTTAAAATTGAAACGACCTTTGGAAATGCAACTTCATTACTTACTAATTATAATAAATTTCTTTCTTGCATGCAATAGTATTCACCATTTTGACCCGTGTTGCGTTGATTAACTCTTCGGTGGAGGGCAACTTTCGAAATCAAAATCAAATTCTTCATCTTCAATGGGAGGCGGAGGCGGAGTTGATCTAAAGCGCCGTGGAAAAAAAGATTTGGATTTCCGTTTTCCGTCTTCTTCCTCGTTGAATTCATCATCCATGAATCCTTCCTCATCTATTGAAAAAGGGAGATCCGTCTGTGGCGCCAACACTTCGAGTTTCATTTCAGAATTGAATTCTTTCTTGGATCGCTTTTTGAATTTCTTATTGGACAAAAAATCTATTTCTTGGCGTTGTTTCGCCTCTTTCATATGCCGAATCGCTGAAGACATCTCCAAGTTTTCGGATTCTAAATCTTCCGATTCCTCCTTCGTCAATACCAACGCTTTGTTTCGCTTCATGGAACTGCGCACGGCTGCCAATCTAGCAGCTAGCGAATGCCGTGGATCTTTACCACTTTCAACTACCACTTGCTTTCCCTTAGGGATGAAGTGTTTCTCTTTATTCCATCGCTTCATGTACATGTGATACATTACACAGAGAGCCACGATGAAGACCAGGAGAAGGATACCGGATGCAACTCCTATTCCAATAACAGCTGCTGAATCATCCACATCAGGTTCATTGTCCAAGAAATCTAACGTCGGGCCAACTGTAGGTTGAACAGTGGGCGAAGCACTGTCAATTTGGATAATTTGAGAATTCTCAAACAAGATACAGGTGTTGTCCTGATTTTGAACCACAGCAACTGTATTATCATCAAGCAGTTTCACTGAGCAATTACGACCAATACCTACATAAAGTTGGTATGAACCTAGTTCAGTGGTGCATAGCTGCAGACCATAAGTACCATCCCCGTTATCAACAACCTTGGCTTTTGAGTTGGTGCTACGCGACGCTAGCCGTCTTAAATTAGAGTCAGTGTTTTCGACATTCACGTAAAGTCCGGATAGATCTACACCATCACCGCCGTATGAAATAGGTTTATCACATCCATCAAAGTAACGTACGACCACCTCACCTGGTTCACCACTAGCAACACCTGAAGTGGAACTCACAAATCGTGTTTTTGAATAGTCAATCCCGACTGTATCCATCGTGAAGTTTGAAATGGAGGCAGTGGACGGACTTGTACCGGTTCCCGTAGTGAACCCTACGAATGCATCGCGACCACCGAGTATAGACGAAACATTGAACATTTTCTGCCTTAGATACAAACTGGAGTCGATGTAGACTTCAAGCCAATCAGGATTTTCATAATACTCGATTCTAACTGGAACATCCCGCCCATTGTGCATAGAACGATATACTGTATCAAATACTTTTAGATTTGCCGCAGATTTACTGTTGAATTTCAAATCGTTGTTATAATAGATCGCCACTTGCTGCGTGTCGCAAATCGGAAAGTCGGAGCACAGATCGAAAACCACAGCTATGCTTTTTTCCACATAAGAAAAGCCGAAATTTCTTCCAGTACTTTTGGGGAAATCGTCATTGCTCTGATCTCGATTGTGGAGCACAAAGGCAAAACCATTCGGATTGCCTCCAGTTTCTACTTTAAAATTGAATTTAGCCGAAAATCCGCCAGCTAGATTTTGTTTTTGAGAGTAAAAAACTGCATTTGAGGTGTACTGGTCATTCGAATTTGAAAGAAACAAATTCGCAGGAGTGGATTGCTTTTGGTGTAATTGTGAGGAGAAGAACCAAAAATCGTCAGTTTGGATCATAGCTCCAATAGTAGTTGTACCAACATGTCGAACATTGCATGAAGCTTGTAAAGTAGTGGTTAACTTGAAATTAGATCCCTCAATGCGCCGCTCGGCATGATACAAATCAAATTCGTATATTTTCCCAATCACCAATCCGAGACGGTCTTGAAGGTCTTGGTCTAAAGTTATCTCAGCTTTTGATTTTTGATGAATACCTCCTAAATCCACAACCAACTTTCCATCGATGTAAACCCAAACATCATCATCTCCGTTGAATGCAAAGGTTTCATTACCAATCAACTGAAAAAATGCATGAATCTCAGTTGTGAACCAATATTTGCGATAAGACTGGGAGGGATCTTGTGAATCAGTTTCCATTTTGGTTGCTGGCCAAGAAAATTCTGAATAGGTATCGTTGTTATTGGAAATGTTGTATACAAAGGCGAGCGGGGAGAAAAATTGGTCCACAATAGGAGTCAGAGGACTTTCAATATCTACATCGCTATCAAAATCGAAAACATCTTCAGCCCCTTCCAAAGCGTTAATAGTCATGTCAAAGCCGTATCTAATATTGTACTTTGGGGTATCACGGTACCACATATCGAAATAGGTTTTATTACTCGTGAGCCACTCATTGAGATTGTTTGAAGACAATCCTAATCCGCATCTTGAGTCGGCACAATATTTAGGTTTGCCTATTCCGGAATATTCGATTTCGGTAGTTTCATTTCGGGAAACTATTTCTGTAGCCGAATATACTCGTCCTGAATAGATTCCAAACCGTTCCTCCCACGACCAACCTGTAGTAGCAATTACTTGACGCTCTGTTTCAAAATCCGGGTGACCACTAATGTCACCTGATACTATTCTATCGGTTAAAGGGCACTTCTCAGTCTCCCATTTAGATATATTTGTGTCACTATTAAAACCCCAGTCGGTATCGAGGGGATAAAATTTCACATATTCTTCTTTTGGCATACAGTAAGAAGGAAGGAAATCCCTTATTGTTACTGATAGGGTTATCGCCCGTTCGGAATTCACAGCGATGGCTGCGATGCCTAACAACACCAGCTGTTGCCGCATCTCCAACTACAATGAGATTACGAAGCGCGGTATTTTATAGCGATTGCAATCATGTCCTAGGGTAATCACTACCAAGTAGAATTATGTAGACCATAGTGTCACCCACTTGTATTAGATATTCAGGTAGTTGATTCGTAATAGGAGCACACAAGAATCGTACAATACTTCCAATTCATGAGGAGGAATTGTTTTTTATTAACTAATCACTTTTTATAAATGAATTCGTAGGTGACTTGGATTCAGAATACTTAAAAAATTTGATTGTTTTTCCTCGCCAGGATCCTTCTGTCGTTGAGCTATGTCGAATCATTATTTAACGTTTATCCTTACAAGAGTTAAATCTGCATACGAAAGTTGATTCCATTCTCACTAGTTCAATACTGTAATCATACAACCTACCTGTAAAAACTAGGCACTCTCATGGCATACTAGTTTTCTAGATACTCTAAAAGAATTGCCTTCTAGGATTGCTCGGAACAACCATGTTCAACTATCAACTCATTATCTTTCTTATTTTACTAACTCCGGTTTCATCCAATGTTTCCTCCTGTTTTTTTGCAATGATATACACAAAAAACGTCATACTTGTCTGTTCACTAGAGTCATATAAGCGAGTACTTTATAGTGCACAGTGGTAAAGTAGCAGGAAAGACTGGAAAGTCGAAAAAAGATTGAATGAAAGGTACGACCCCCTTTCTCTGTGTGTCTTATCATTGTTATGTTTGATGATGATGCCTTTAAAGATAACATTGGTTTTGTGTGTAGTCGTTTTCGCGCTTATGGTATTGATACATACATCTCCAGTATTAGATAGATCTTCGGAATTATCTTATCAGCCATTGGTAAACGATGCCAATATTCTTCAAGTACCGCATCCGATTGAACCACACGTGATATATTTTTATTACTGCTATCGCGAATCAGACCGCTCTAAACCAGGTCGTGGAGTGGATTTATATGCTTGGGCCACTAAGAGTTATGCTGCCTTTTTGGAGCAGAAACATCCTGCGACTCGCTTTACAGTTCAAGTAGTTGAAGTATTTCGAGCGAATTTTTCCGAATATTTGAATACTGGCTTTAGGGCGTTTGTGTATGTACGTGACCGCGCAATATGCGGAACTTTAGAATTTGAAAAGATGGGAGTAAAAGATGAAAACCGCTTCAAGTCAATTGTGGTGGTTGGTCAAGCTGGAGAGGTTTTCGAAGGTGCTAAAAAATGCGAGAATCGTGATATAGTATTCGACAGAACGGTAACTAGGAAATCATCAGGTGGTTGTGCTACCATTCATTACATACAAGGTCTGGAATACAACGAGAGGAACAATTCAAATTATCGTATTGCTGATTTATGTCAACCTCCGAAAAAACGAAACAAGAAAGATAAACTTGCAATGCTTGCGACTGCCAGACTGATTAAGGGTCAATACCATCCAGCGCATGCATTAGTTCGAAGTTCATTGTTCAGGCTTTTGACCTTACGGTTTCCTTCACAAGCTGTTGAGGGAACGAAATTCATTAAAGAAATCCCCGGGTTGAATTATACAAGTATCGATTGCGGAGGTTCTGATGTGGATATTACGCAATGTAAAAGATCTTTTAAGTTTTCAATCGATATGGAAAATTCAGCGATTGAAGGATATGTTTCGGAAAAGATTTTTACTGGAATGTTGGCAAACACTGTACCAATATATGCAGGTGCACCTGATGTTACAAAATACGTGAACCCCGATAGATTTGTTCACTGCAATATCTCAGCAAATAGGTTGAGGATGTTAAACAAAATGAAAACGGGACGATATGAATATAAATTTGATCCTCTAGTCCTATATCCAACCAAACAGCAGATTCATCTACAGGCCACTGCGTTTCTGGAAGAAGATTTGAAACCTTGTTTGGATGAGGTTGAAATGTTGATGAAAGATGACGAGTTGTATCAGCGCAAGTTGAATGCACCGGTATTTAATGCAGATATTTGCCAGTCACCGCATTTGGCTCACGACGTAGGCAGGCATATATACGAGGCCCTTCCTGAGTTAAAAATATAAATGTCAATAAAAAGAGGAGTGATGGCGTCGTAGTATTATGAATAGAAATAGCTTTTGAATATTGTATTCGAGTTTGAAATGTGAATGAGAGCAACGTGCTAAATAACATGTTAAATAGTTTTGTGGTTACCACATGGAAGGTATTTGTCATCTTGTTGAGGGATGCAATGAAAAATTACTTCGTCTGAATTTTCAGGAAGATTTTGATGTGGAATGAATAAATGATTCCGTAAAAGAGATTCGGGATTTTGAATAAAAATGCATTTAATATTTACACATCAAAAAACGGTAAACACAACCTCAAAAAGATTTAATCTGGAACATTTGGAAAACGTTGAGCCACTATTTGCCTTTAGAGAATGAGTCAATATATGGTAAGTGCATAATGTACACACGCATGAGACCGTCTGAACTAACCTGTTATCATAGCAACCGAGCATCATCTTGCTCCGAGAGGGTACGGATCAATCACAAGGCATTGGACAGTTAATCAGCAACATCAATGCCTGCCAAGCAGTAGGTGACGTGATTAGAACAACATTGGGACCTAGAGGCATGGACAAGCTAATCTACGAAGGACACAAGGCCACCATATCTAACGATGGAGCTTCAATCTTGAAATTGCTTGACATCGTTCATCCAGCGGCGAAAACATTGGTGGACATCGCTCGCTCGCAAGATGCTGAAGTGGGAGACGGAACCACTTCGGTCACGTTGATTGCTTGTGAGTTGCTGAGCTCCAGCAAGAGGTTCATCGAGGATCATGTTCACACGCAGCATCTGATCAGTGGGTTTAGGAAGGCTGCTCTTCTAGCAGTTGCACGAATCAAGGAGATTCAAGTGGGCATCGATGGACTAGGTGAAGGACCTGATGGCAAGCGTTTGCTTCTTGAACGGGTAGCAGGTACAGCTCTGAATTCAAAATTGATCTGCGGTTATAAAAGTTTTTTTGCACCAATGTGTGTTGATGCATTGTATTCATTGGATCAATCTACTTTGAATCTCAAACTTGTGGGAATTAAAAAAGTCACTGGTGGATCGGTAACTGATTCTTTTCTTGTTCAAGGAGTGGCATTTAAGAAAACTTTTTCTTATGCTGGATTTGAACAACAACCAAAGTACCTTGAAAATCCTAAAGTATTGCTTTTGAATGTAGAATTGGAACTCAAGAGTGAGAAGGAGAATGCCGAAGTTCGAATTGAAGACCCAGCTTTGTATCAATCTATTGTCGATGCCGAATGGAAGATTATCTATGACAAATTGGATCAATGTGTTGCAACCGGTGCCCAAGTAGTTCTTTCCAAGCTGCCTATTGGAGATCTAGCCACTCAATATTTTGCAGATCGAAATATGTTTTGTGCTGGAAGAGTTCAAGATGATGATTTGAATAGAGTGTCTATCGCCACGGGTGCTTTGGTTCAGACAAGCACGAATAGCATTCCAGAAAATGCTATTGGACAATGTGGATTGTTCGAGGAGAATCAAATTGGAGGGGAGCGATACAATTTCTTCACCAAGTGTTCAGGCAAAACTTCAACGATATTGATTCGTGGTGGCTCTGAACAGTTTGTTGAAGAGTCACATAGATCGCTTTGGGACGCTTTGATGGTGGTAAAACGATCCATTGAAAGTTCATTCGTAGTAGCTGGTGGAGGAGCTGTAGAAATGGAGCTGTCGAGGTACTTGAGATCCATCGCTCTGACCATCGAAGGCAAAGAGCAATTAGTTATTTTGGCGTTTGCAAAATCACTCGAAATCATTCCTCGTCAATTGTGTGACAACGCAGGGATCGATTCAACGGATATCTTGAACCAGCTGCGACAGAAACATAGTCAAGATCCAGTTGGGGGCCTATGGTTTGGAGTGGATGTGAACAACGGAGCTATTTGCGATACCTTCAAAGCACATGTGTGGGAACCAGCTTCGAACAAGCTCAACTCTATTGCCGCGGCTGCTGAGGCTGCTTGTTTGGTTTTGTCAGTGGATGAGACTGTGCGTAACCCTCAATCGGAGCAAGCCAAGACTGCAAAGGGAGGTGGAGGCAGAGGTGCTCCGATGTCTGCTGCTATGGGAGGACAAGGCCTTCGTGGTATGGGTGCTGGCATGGGAGGAGGACGAGGAGTTCGAATGATGCAAGGAAGAGGAGGAAAGTAATTCATATAATTATTAAAAATAGTTCCAAAAGAGAAATTTAAATCATTACCTCGGGAGTCTTTTCAAATGAACTTTTTTAGTTTTTTAAAGAAAAGCGAGAATTTGTATCTATTCAAAGGGCATTTTGTAATCATAAAGCATTTCAATTATATTTTCATAATAAAACAAGTGGGAGACTTTTATTTCATAAAAGCATTTTGGAGGAGACAATCCCTGCAGTCATAAAGACACCAATGTCTCTATTTGAAACAAATCTATCCATCAGATTTGCACGATTGGATAAATCGGCAGTATATATTTGCCATCCCATATGAGCACCTGAAGCAGCAAGACTCATAATAAATGGAAAAGATGTTCCAATATCAGCATTATATCCAGCGATTCCCCATAAACCCAATGCAAGGGCTGCAGAACCAGAAAGGAAAGGTTTTGCATTTCGATCTCCAACAGCGAGCGCCGAGGAGTTGATTCCAACTTTAACATCATCTTGTTTGTCTTGATGAGCGTATAATGTGTCATACATCATTGTCCATGCCGCACTACCAAGGTAGAGAGGACCGACAACTGTGGCATCGATGTCACCTGCAACAGCAGCATAGCCCATGATTACTCCCCAATTGAAAGTGAACCCCAGAAACAATTGCGGATATTTCATGAAACGTTTCGCTAGCGGATAAGCCCCAACTGGTGCTAGAGAAAGCACACCTAATTTTATACACAAAGGATTCAACTGCATTAGGATACCGAGACCACCTAAACTAGCAGCAGTAACAAAACCAGCTGATTGCGCGAGCGATATCTCCCCTGAGGCAATAGGCCTAGTTTTAGTTCGTTCCACTTTCCTATCTAACTCATGATCCCACATATCATTGACAGCACAACCAGCTGATCGCATGAGGACAGATCCACCCGCGAATAGTGCCATCAGTTTCAAATCAGGAACGGCGTGACTTGCAATTGCAATGCCCCACCAACCAGGAAACATCAGCAGATAGCTTCCAATGGGCTTTTCAATTCGAGCTAGTCTTCCATAGGCTCCAACTCGTTGCCACATAATGTATCGGGGGTCGTACCGTTCTCTAGATCGCAACCACACGTTTTTCGTTTTTATTCTTTTTTAGTATTGGGTAGTAGTATGTCATTACTGTGATTGTTAAGAGTCATGAGTAGACCATATCACTAGTAAAATACAGTAAATCAGGTAGGGAGGGAAGATCACATTACGACGTGTCGAAGAAGGAGTTTATTATTGCTGCGTTTCTTAGTAGAAGGAGAGAGATAGCTTCGATTGGTGTATTAATTTGAAACATGACAACGACACTGGAGGATCAAATAAAGGCGCTGGAGAAGCAGATTAAGAATGAAACCAGAAAGGTCTCCAAAGGTTCCACTCTTCAGTCCGTCCTTCGCAGTCTTCGTGAATCTGAGTACATGCGATCTACTGGCAGTAATATGTCTCTTGCAGATGAAAAACGTTTGTTGAAGAAGATGGAGAAGCTCAAAGTGGAGAGGAGAAGTTTGGAAACATTGGACAGAATTCGTCGAGATAAGGAAATACTTCAGAGGCAAAAGGATGAATCAGATCGGAATATTAACATGAACAATTCAAGCAGGATTTCTAGGAGATTTTCCGAGGTCGATATTCAAAAGGAGCATCTGCTTTCAATTATCAAGGAGAAAACCAGCGAGCCGTTTCCTACTGTTGATGATATAAAAGAGCACACGGAGATAATTGATAAAGAACGTATCGGACAGTTTGTTGGTAAACTTGGAAATAATCTTTCTCGCTTGGAAGAAAAGTATTTGGTTTCCTTGGAAGTTTCAGGGGAAGGTACCATTTATATCCTTGGGCTGCAGAGTGGCATTGAAGAAGTATCTCAGGAGATCACAAAATTTGAAAGCCAGATGTCAAATGAATTCACCATTTCAAAGGAACAATTCAAATTACTTCGTGGAAATCGAGGCAATCTTTTGAAATCCATTGAAGCCAAACTGGGAGTTGTTTTAGTTTTATTCACCACCGGTCAAGGAACTTCAAATTTGACATCCTATTTGAAGGCACGCGGAGACCCAGCCTCTCTAGCTTTGATTAAGGATGAATTGGAATCCATTGTGAGTTGCAGTAAGGTTATTCACACGGAGCCAACGAATCCACTATTGCGAAAACTACTAATCAACAATGGGACAGAACTCCATGCAATGGAAAACCAATACGATGTATGCATCTTCGTTGACCGAGATGGAGGCACGATCACTGTTACCGGATCAGAGGTTAACGTGAAACATGCCGCCACAGCGTTAGGGGAATTTAGTGTAGTGGATGACGAAGAAATGTTGGAGATTCAACTGGAATCGCCGGATATTGCTTCCGTTATTATCGGGAAAAAGGGACTCACCGTGAAGAAACTTCAATCTGAAACTGGTGTGCATATTTCTGTTCGGAAATCTATGGATCCTGAAACTAGCGAAGAAACTGCTTTTGTTATCTTGCGTTCATCTGGTGACAAACTTCTAGGTGCAAAAACTGCTGTAGAGAAGATTATCGCCCAATACTCTAGGGAGAATGTGACACTTGCTTTCCCAGAAGTATTTCATAGCGCTTTATACGGTCAAGGAGGCAGTGTGATTCGCCGCATTCAAGACCAATCTGGGACCACCATCGCCTTACAACGACGAGAAGTACGAACTGACGGAATTATCAACATATTTATTCGCGGTCCTGTTGCTAATGTTCAATTGGCTGTGGATCTTCTTAACGAGATCATCGCCATGCAATCGACAACGGAGCTACTCGTGCCCGATGATGCCAAGTCAGCTTTGATAGGTCAGAGAGGAGCTGTTATTTCGAAAATGCAACGTGAGACTGGTGCCAATATATCAGTTCAAGATGGGAAAGCCCTTATTCGTGGAACCACCGAACAAGTGGACCAAGCCAAAGTTCAAATCATGGCCGTGTTAAATGCTTTTGAACGAGAAAACTATGTTATGTATATTCATCCATCTATGGTCGGAATTCTCATTGGAAAAGGCGGTGCTACATTAAAGAAGCTACGAGAGCAAAGCGGTGCTCATATTGATGTGAATGTTGGTGAATATCCTGCTGCGGGTGAGAAAACCTCGGATAAATATGGAGCTGTGCTACCAGTATGCGTAGTAAAGGTGAGAGGGGAATTGTCAAGTATTGAAAGTGCAAGCGAACTGATTAAGGATCTGATAGAGAACAAATTTGTCGATGAAGCCGATCGATTCTCGTTTCGAGAAAAGATTATTGCCATTCCTTCCGTTGAATCGAAAGCCACTTTGACGGACGGCGATATTATTCAACAGATAGAAGAACGTTTTCAAGTCGAGCTCCTGGTGGAACGAGATTCTAATTTTGTTAAAATCCGTGGCAAGATCTCCCCCGAGTTGCTGAATGCTGAGATCACAGTTCGGCGTTTGTTGAATCAAGAAAATGACAGCGTTCAGGTCCTGAAAGATATCGATCCATCACTCCTTGCAATTCTTGAGGATCCAAATAACAATGAGAAAACCCGAATAGAAGAGGACAGTGGCGTGAAGCTCAGTGTGCATGAGGAAGATGGGAAATGGAAAATTCACTTGGAAGGTCCTGCTCCGAATATTGACATTGCAAAAGAAATGCTGACTGATATTGCTTCTGGACTTGAATGGGAGCTTTTAAAGCTCCCTCTTGAATATCTTAACGCTCTTCATAAAGACACAACGGGGATCTTGCGAGCTGTGGCCATGACCCACAAAGTCAAGATATTTTTAGATGTGAATCGACAATGCATTCGAATCCGAGGAAAGACTCAAAATTTACGTCAAGGAAAGCACAATATTTTAGACGCACTAGGAGAAATGTTTCCTGATAATTTCGCCCGAGTTCATTTGTCTTCAAGCTCTATTTTAGCGGCGATAATTGGAAAACGAGGGACTACTGTGCGAAAACTGCAAGTAGATCATGATGTTGATATCTGCATCGACAAAGAAGGTTCAAGAGTTGATGTTATAGGTTCAGATGGGCATCAAGTACAAGAAGCGATTAAAGCGATCGATGCCATCGTTCAAATTTGGGAAAAAGATAACGTAACTTTTCGAGTACCAAGAGAAGCGATTCCAATGATTATCGGGTTGCGAGGGTCGACGATTCAGAACATCAAAGTTGAATCGGGCGTTCCACTTATTGATCTAGACAGAGAAAAAGGAATTGTGCGACTAAGAGGTGAACATGAAGGTCTTCAAATGGCCACTCGCCTGATTAACGATATCATTCATCAGTACAACCGTGAAAATGATACTGTCACCATTGCCTTCGAAGAAGTACCATGGTTGATAGGCACTCGAGGGTCTACTATCCGCGGTATTCAAGAAATGTCTGGAGCTATGTGTCAGATAGACAAAGGAAGTAACGTCATTCATGTTAAAGGAAACGAGGAAAGTGTAGCAGTGGCAAAAGCGGAAATTGAGCGTATCGTCCGGTTGTACCGTGACCAGAAGTCGAAAAGAGAAATCGAATCTGAGCATCCTACTTCTGTCACCGCTCCTGCTGCCATGTCGCCGCAACCATTTACCGTGCAAGGCATTCCAGTTGAAGGTAGTACTGCGATGAGCTGGGCGAAGAAGATCTCTCAATCTACTGTTCGAAAAGTTGATGAGAATTTGAAAAGCAATCCCGTTTCTCCAACCATTGATACGAAAGAAACCTTGATAGATGAGCCAATTGAAAAACCTACTGATTCAATCCCTAAATATGATATGTTTGGTACCGGCTCCATGGAAAATACAGAGTGGAGTTTGAAATCAGGTGTTGAGGATTTCGGCGGTCTTGGGTTCCTACAACCAAACAATCATCAAGGAAATGATAAACCAGGATTTTCTGACTTTATTGGTCTGCCTTCGTTAGAAGCCCAATCGCCTACTCATATCAGTTCATTCATGCCTTCTGTTTACGCTCAACCTGTGAATCAACCCCTTACCGGTTTGTTCAACAGCAGTGATCCATCTCAACAGAATATACCTCCACCCGGATTTAATGGATTTAGCGAGTCTCCTCCTTTCCAACCATTCATGCAACAGAATCCACCGATGCCTCCTTACTTCGAAAACTTTGACCAAAATCAGTACTACCCGCAACAACAACAGCAACAACAACAGCAGCAGCAACAACAGCAACAACCTGGATCGAATATCAAACAACAGAATCAATGGTGGTGACTAGTGCATTTTTACTTTTTGAATTACAGGATTATTTTAACTACTATGTGAGTCTATATTATTAAATCAAGTATAGACTTGTTACTGGAGCTTGTTCTTCGGGCAGTCTGCACCAAAAGTATCGCATACGAATCAGCGAAAGCTTTTTGAAGTTCTAGAAACCTAAAACACGTGGATGCAGTATTATTTCCTGCTTGTAGTGGATCATCGACAACCACAGAAGCCATAAAACTGGTGTCAGCACCAGTATACGGCGAAGAAAGCGCATACAATCTTCTTCCGATACATATAGTATATTCGCCGGAATTGCTTCCACTCAAACAAACAACCGCGTCTTCTGTGGCATCAAACTCCTTGCCATACAGTTCCAAAAAGTCAAATAGCAATAAACCATAGTATCCACTGCCATCAAAATGCTGGTTCCGCTCAATCTTCTCATTGGATCGATTTAATGAGGCAACTACCATGAGTGACAACGCATAGGATGATAACCCCCCAGTAAATGGATCATTGAATCCCTTCTTACCAAGAAACGTCTTGAGAATGAGAGTTAACGGGTTTAACGCTTCGAATCGCTTTTGTAAATTTTTCACCAATACTGCAGCCGCAAGTCCAGCATGAAATGGCAACGCAAAAGTAATATCCACATTCATCGATGGTTCCGTGTTTGTAATTACTTTAATAACAGGCATTCTGGCTCTATCAAGCAACTTGATGGACTTTACCCACGTCGCATTTTGAATAACTTTCCCAAGGATCATTAATGGACCTGGCATTTCGGTAACCCCGTTCAACACCACTAAATCTAAATCCGATATATTTGGAACTGCGAGATCAGTTGCGAATGAACCAAATATTTTTATCTTGGCTTCGTATCCAAAACTCACAGTAGCAGCGCGTCTCACGTTACGACAAATTGCGTCAACTGTACTATTAAATTCGGATATTTCGGATGAGATTCGAGATTTAAAGGCAATGATTTCCAAATGCAGTTTGTTGTTCAAATCTATCGATCGTCTTTCCATGTATGATTGCAAAGGTATCCTATGAGGAGGTATTGCAAACTTGTTCTGACGGTCTGAACTAGAGTTTGCTCGAAGCTTTCGTCGAGAAAATTCGAAATCCTTTTTCAAAATAGAAGGCTCAGAATTCACTCGTCGCAACACAGGAGCTCGTTGTTTAATCATAACTTCAACTTTTGCGGTGAGATGATTTCTTAGTGCTTCAATCTCTGCGGCCTTGAGGATCCAAAGAGCATTCTTATCGTTGATGAGTGTTCTTGAATTGCCGCTTCCTTCGATGTCGCTGACTGGAGTGACGAAACTGGACACGAGACTTCCCAAAGAAGAATTACTGCTTGGAGATTTCTTATGACACGCCGGCGAGTCATGTGCCGCGGCATCCTTGCTGAATCGCTCCTTTAATAGAGTCGTTAGCAATAATCGATACTCTCCATCTTTTTTCGGAGTAGCTAACATTCGCCTTTCCCTCTCGAGTTCAGCAGCTTCAATGGCGATGATTTTATTCTCTGCCCTTTCTACTTCTTCCTCCTGTCGTGTCGGTGGTGCGAATTGACATATAGCTAAATGATCCGAGAGATGAGGACGCAATACAGTGGCTGTACATCCTACAGTAGTATAAGGACATACTACTTCATACGTCATGAAGTCGAATGTATCGTAATCGTATTGTTCAAGGTGTATGCTGTTGTCGTGGTACACACAGTCTCTTAAGTGTAATGGCAATGATGCCCTAGGGCACGCATGCTGACACCCTAGGGAAGCATAGGGACACTGAATGATATAGGAAAGTGGATTATAAGAAGAATCACGATCATCGCTGGATCTAAATGAGCAACAAGCTAAGTGCTCCTGGACTTTGGAGCGCATGCAAGTCATCGTACAGCCCAGGATAGTATACGGACAAACAACCTCGTAGTCGTCCACGAAAGTATTTGTTGCTAGATCCTCATCAGAGTAAGACAGCGAATTTAGATCCGACGATACGTTAGAGGCAACATCGTCACTTTCCTCGTCTTCCTTCAATGTATTTGCATGTGCATCTACATGTGCATCTACATGTGTTCGAGCTGCCCGTAAAACAATATCATCATCAGCTCCCCGTCGAATTCGTCTTTGCCGCTCTACTTCTTCTTGACCGATGACTTTCTTTTTCAACTCCTTTCTTGTTTTCTCGTACCGTCTTTCATACACCTTTTCAATCCTTGCATGTCGCTTTCTCTCCGCTTCTGTAGCTTGAATAGCCCATTCTAAATTTCTAGCTCGATCCAGTTTTTCATGGTAGCGCAAATCAGCCAGTAGATTCATTCTACGATCACGTTCTCCTTCCGCTAATGATATCGCTAATGCCACTCTAGCATCTCGTTCGTGGTCATATTTAGACACGATCGTTCTCATGAAGTTATTTTCAGAAACTCGACGTTGTGGTTTTTCTGGTTCTCCATTCAGAGAATTTAACCGCGGAGATACTATACGGCGAGGAGATACCATAGGACGAGGAGACATCTCACTGGTAGCGACCCTTGCTAATTTGGACAGATCTTGAACCAACAGTTCAAGGGAGAACGACGAGGAGTTATGGTTGCTCGAAGCATAGTCCTCCAAAGACTCTTCTTCATCCAACCTGAAATTGTCGCTAGCTAACATCGCGTCCAGCCCGGATATTAAATGCGATGAAGGACTCTGAAACAACATCTCATCAATGGAGCCCATGACGCTCTCGGCTTTCTTCTTCTTAGATCGACGTTTACGCGGCCCTTTTACCTGGCCAGATTTGTTTACTTTAACATGGCTTGGTGTATCTACCGGCATTGGAATCATGCATGTAAATAAAAAACCGTCGTCAGAAGCTGATAGATGCTGGAAACGCTTTTTTGCAATACTAACTCATTGTTAGTGTGGGGGGCTTTTCACTCATGTAAAAACAGTCGAAAAACTCCAGCATTAATAAATAAGTCTTCACCTTTACTTCACTATCTCCATCACTCTCAAGCCCTGAAATATCTTAGAACCATTCAAAAATTGCCGCCGTCAGAATGAAAAAATTGTTGAAGTAGCAGGTCTTTCGCCTTGGAAAACTGGCCAAAAGGTAGAAACTTGGTTATTTCAAATTTGGGGAAAATCAAAGCAAAGTGTGGCAGTCCCCCACAACTAGTTTATTTGGAGTTTTAGCAGGCGACAGACTCACCTATGAAGTTGTGTTACCTCGCATTCGTCGTGATCTGCATGCTAGCCTTGTTCTTAACTATATATAGACTGTATCCGTTATCATTACTAGAAAGCCAGTATTTTTCTTTCAATGCTTCTGTGCTCCACCCCAAGATAAACATTAGTAGGTTCGAACAGGATAGCCAACGTCTCCAAGATCTCTTTGAAAGATCACAGTCTTCATGTGAAGGCAAGGTAGTTTACGAATTCAAAAATCACCCGTATGCTCATTTTTCTGTTGTTCATGTAATCACTGACAATTTTTTGGAGGCGGTCGCCGGCGGATACTACTTCGACCTCCCGCCAAGTATCAAGTCGGAATACATCTCAAAAAAAACGATTTAAATCACAGCAACTAACTAAATGCTTGTTTCTTCCATCAGGGAAGTGTGAAACAAGTAACGAAAGAATAGTTCGAAAGTCAGATTTCGTATTTGGAGACGGCACTAAAACCTTTCTAATCGATGTGTTAAACGAAAGAGCAGGTATTCAAATTGCTTACGGAACTCTTTTTTATGTTTCAAATGCAGTCCGGTATATTACTAGGATGAATGATCAAACTAAAACTCACCTGGAACGAATGGTATCTGAGACTGTCAACAACTCCGCATTAAAAGAGATCATCGGTGTTCAAATGCGATTGGGTGAGAATGGGATCAATAGAAATCGTGGTGATCCAGAATTATTTGCAAGAGCTGCTGTTCAGATCTACAGTTCATACGGGCCATTCACTGGTATATGGTTAACTACGGATGGAAGCGAGCAACAGGTACAAGTGTTTAAAAAGACAATCCTTCGCTATGGAGGACAGGCGCTTCATGACTCCGTGAAAATGTCTCCTCCTAAATACTGGCAATTAACTCTACCAGGTATGATATCGCCTCAAGGCAGAGCGAAGAAGCTGATGGGGCAAACCAGTGAGGAATGGGATGAAGCGATGAGCATCCATACTGAGATGTACGCGATTGGTCAGTGCGGTTATGTTGTGTCTAGCATGGATAGTAATGTCGGTAGATTCCTTCAAGAAGTTCAAGCGTTGCGTTGGGGTCGAATCACTGGTTTACCGTTTTTTGATGTTACTTCCACTTTATACTATGGGGGATGGGCAGCGTCACCATTTCCTCATTCGCATCTAATGCGAGGAATAAAGAAAATACAAGATGAAGATGATTCGTTTATCCATCGAATGGGAGTATTCTCTACTTTAAAAGCATTCCAAACCTGCACAATTCAAAATAGTAAACAAGTTCGTAGCTCCGAAATGTACCCCCACTTTATTCCACATGGCGATCCCGGCATCAAAGTTGCGCAGTTCCGAGAGCATCTTCTCAAAACACAACTACTATCCAAGGGAGAGTGTCAAGTGTATGAGTTTGTTCAGGAAGTGCCTCCTCGTAAGTTCAGCGGGTTGGGTTCGAGGATGAATCTGGCTCAAGGAGCAATGGGTAAAGCAATTGAAAATGGTCAGGTGTTTTCCATCCCTGGTGATTGGTTGTAGACTGATCCTCTAATTTGCCCGGCACGTGATCATGCTTGCTACTTTAAGCATGTCCACGAATGTACCAATGTTTTGGTCAAAGATTCGCTCCGTTTATCAGGAGGTGATCCAAATTGGCCCAAATTAGAACAGCAGTTCAGTATATCTGCTTTCCGTATCGCATCAGAAATTGTTTTCTATCTATTACAACCGAATGACAATCTGGCACGAGATATCAACACAGCTAAGAATGCTCTCGGTTGGGACACTTTACCTAAACCAATTCTTACTCTGCATGTTCGACACGGTAAAAAGATTCATGAAAGTGCTTATTACCCCAACGAAGACTTCCTCACTGTCATCACCAAGATGCGGGGAAAACATGGGTTCAAGAGCCTGTTTTTAGTGACTGATGATAAAAATGCTTCGAGTTATTTCAAAGTTCATGCCAAGAGCGCCGGCTTTGAAGCCATTGTATCTCTTGATGATCCTCGCTTCGTACAGCATGGATGGGATAAGAAAGAGCCTGGTTTGCGTGATGCAGCATTGAGAGTGGAAAAAGGTAGCAATGGATGCAAGGAGGCAGTGACCACGTTGGTAAACCTTCTCATAGCCGCGGAAACAGATGGATTTGTTGGGCTATATAACTCCAATATGGGTCGAGTGATAGCAAAACTAATGTTTGCCAGGAATGGGAAGATGCTCCCGAATATTGCTCTTGATAACTTTTACACAAAGAAGGATAAAGGCTCTTGCTGGCATGACAACATCTGCACCCCGAATAAGAAAATCATTCTGGTTAAAACAACCACGGATGAATATCCGTTTTCTGTGTCTATTGAATAGAATTCAAGTTCCAGTTTAGTCGTTGTCAAAGGTAGAGGAATGCCTTATTAGTTATTTTTAAAATGAATATGATTTGATAGTAGTGCAATCGGAAAATTTGATTAACGCGGACCAAACGTTTTGGTGAATAACCACAGTCGTGTATTTATTGTCACTTTCTCTCCCTCGTTACTCTCCTTTGATAGTGCATGGCAGATATACGAGCTACTATTCAAAAGCGCTCTTGTTGAACTTATTATATTGTGAGACTAAACTTGAAACAAGAGGTTTATTGGCCAGATTTATAATTGTGTTCATTCGTTGCAACTTTCCTAAACGCTTTTGAGTTCAATTTTAAAAACAACAAAAATCGATTTTTAAAGCACTACTAGTAGTGGATAAAAGGAGAAGAAGGAAATGGGTGTAGAGAAAGCAAGTTTTCACACACTAGTGAATCCTGATTAGCGTGGCAAGATGCAGCAAGTTCGCACGAATATGGTGTCAAGTTCAGATCTGAGTTACTCAAAA
>Ga0105055_10004658_pt1 | contig 19864 bp, 18 predicted proteins | sample BON03_FD_78090 | JGI IMG/M metagenome (GOLD analysis project Ga0105055, IMG submission 78090) | Freshwater microbial communities from Lake Bonney liftoff mats and glacier meltwater in Antarctica - BON-03 | ecosystem: Environmental > Aquatic > Freshwater > Ice > Glacier meltwater | place: Lake...
GCAACTCGCGCCAGCTTGGCTACCACGACAAACCGATTGACCTGCTCAATACCAACGGCTACTTCGACAACTTGCTGGCGTTCTTGAAGTCGCTTGTTAAACCGCAGACCGGTTGATTTTTATCCTTGAGGGTTCGCTGTTTTAAAAACCAAGCGGTAGCAACGCTGATAGCCGGTGGGCGGCGTGACCTGCTCAAACCCGCCGCCGTGCACCACAGCGATTTTTTGCACCACGCGGTGGCCCAGGCCCAGGCCCAGCGCGCTGACCGTCGGGTCGTTTTCGATGCCGGTCGCTGACAGTGCGCGGGCGACTGACTGCGCCGCGTCGTCGCACACTTGCAGCCAGCCGGCGTCGGGGTCCAACTGCACTTCGACCCGAGTACCGCCCGGAGTGTGGCTCAGCGCGTTCTCAATCAGGTTGCGCAACGCCAGACTCAGCAGCACGGGGTGACCAGTCAGAGGGAACGGGCCGGGGCTCGAGAGTGCGAGCTGGTGGCCGCTGCGGTGGGCCATTTGCGCAAACTCGGCCACCACGTTGCGGGCAATCGTGTCCAGGTCCAGCGCTTGACCGCGCTCGACCAGTTCGGTGCGGCTGGCACGGGCCAGGGCCAGCAAGTCAGACAGCACCTGACCGGCGCTCAGGGCATCGCGCTCCAGCCGCGCCAGCATGGCTTGCCGATCGGCCTCGGCGGCTGGCGTGCGCAACGCGCGGGCTTGCAAGGTGATCGAAGTCAGGGGCGTGCGCAACTCGTGTGCCAGCTCATCGGTCAGTTCGCGTTCGCGCTTGAGCACGGTATGGTAGCGATCGACCAGGGTGTTGATGGAATCCGCCACAGCGCGCAACTCCTGCTGCGGGTAGGAGTTGCCCAACGGGGAGGGTTGACGAATGTCCAGCGCATCGACATCGCGTGACAGCGCATACAGCGGCTGGAGTCCCCGGCGAATGGCCAGGCCCAGGGCGAGCGCGGTGAAAGGCAACAGCCAGAAGCCGGGCTCGGCCATCTGCTCGGCAATGTCTTGGGCTAGGTCATCGCGCTCGCTCACGCTCAGCAGCACCATCACTTTTTTCTGCTGGGTGGGTCCGTCCCAGCGCGAAAAGGCCCGCCACGCCACTGGTGGACTGCCCAGTTGCAGGGTTTCAAAACTTTCGCTCAGCGTGAAGGGCGGCAGGGGCGCATCACCGTTGCGCGACAGCACGCGCCCGCCAGCGTCCCACACCACCACGCTGAGTGAGCGCTGGTAGTCGTGATTCTTGAGATCGGGGCGGCCCGGCGATTTGTCCCACATGTTGGCTAGCGGCTGCGTCGCCGTGTTTTGTACTAACTGCAGCCGCGCCACGCTGGCCAGGTGCCCATCGGTGAGTTCATCGGCCTCGTGGATGCCAGTGCGGTAAGCCAGCACAATAAAACCGACCCACACGATCAGCAGCGCACTCAAGGACCAGGTGATCAGATGTTGGGTGAGGGAGCGCTGTGTGGTCATGTGTCCTCCGGCACAAAATAGCCCACGCCGCGCAAGGTGCAAATGACCGCGCTGCCGAGTTTTTTGCGCAAGTGGTGCACATGCACTTCCACTGCATTGCTGTCCAGGACGCTGTCCCAGTTGTACAACCGGGCTTCGATTTGCGCCCGCGACAGCACCCGCGGACTGACCTCCACCAGTGTCAGCAGCACGCTGAACTCGCGTGTCGACAGCGCCACCGGTTGGCCCGCCTGCTTCAGGGTGCGGGCGGCCGGGTCCAGCTCCAGCGTGCCGCAGCGCAGCACAGCCTGGGCGCGCCCCACGGAGCGCCGCCGCAAGGCGCGCATGCGCGCGGCCAGCTCATCGGGGTCAAACGGTTTGCTCATGTAGTCGTCGGCGCCCCTGTCCAGCGCGGCAATGCGCGAAGCCACCTGATCGCGCGCGGTCATGATGAGCACCGGCGTCGCCGCATCGGGCAGGCGCTTGGGCGGCGCCTGGCGCAGGCGGTGCAGCAGCTCGGCGCCGTCGCCATCGCGCAGGCCCAGGTCCAGCAGCACCAGGTCAAACGGTTCCGCGCACAGCGCCGCCCACGCGCTGGCGACGCCATCGGTCACATCAGCTGCCCAGCCGAGCTTGCGCAGGTGAGCCTCCAGCCCAGTGGCAATGCCCTCGTCATCTTCCACAACCAATACACGCATAGCGCGATTGTGCTTGAGTGCGCGCCACCCCGCAGCGCCCGGTACACCGATCGGCAGACCTTAAGGATGGCTTAAGACGGTCGGCCCAAGCTAGGTCTTATGCATACTTCCTCTACCAAGCGCCTGTCCCTGATCACGGCGCTCATGGCGCTGGCCTTGCTCTTATGGGATCTGGCGGGGCTGGACCTGGCGCTGGCGCAATGGTTCGGCGGCCCGGCCGGCTTTCCGCTCCGGAACGATTGGTTCTTGAATCACGTGATGCACGAAGGTGCGCGCGGCGCGGCCTGGGTTTTGCTGCTGGCCCTGAGCTTGGGCGTCTGGTGGCCCTGGGGCGGGCTCCATCGCATTGACATGAGCCGCCGACTGCAGTTGGCCGTGACCTGCCTGCTGGCGGTGTCCGTGGTGTCCGCGCTCAAATCACTGAGTTACACCAGTTGCCCCTGGGCCTTGTCTGAATTTGGTGGTGTGGCGCAGTACGCCTCGCACTGGCGTCATCTCTTTGTGCCTGACGGCGGGGCCGGACGCTGCTTTCCAGCCGGGCATGCCTCGGCCGGTTTTGCGTTTTTGGGTGGCTATTTTGCTTTCAGGCATGCGTCCCCGGCCCTGGCGCGCAGCTGGCTCATAGCGGCTGTGCTGACTGGCTTTGCGCTGGGTTTGACGCAGCAGTTGCGCGGCGCGCATTTCATGAGTCACACGCTTTGGACCGGCTGGCTTTGCTGGTGTGCGGCCTGGGCCGCGGACGGGGTGACCGCCCGGATGGCGCCAGTGGCAGCCATGCAGCAAGGCGGCGCATGAAAAGCACTGCCGCTGCCAATCCAGCCTTCAAAGGCAGCCCGTTCTGGCTGGTTATCGCTGCCAGCGTCTGGATGGCCACGGCGACCAACCTAGCCTTGTGGCAAACGCTATCGCAACTGGGCCAACTGTCAAACCCAGCCGGCTGGGCCTGGGTGGCCGGTCTGGCCTTGATCATTGCGACGGCTTTGTGCGTGCTGCTCAGTGCGCTGGCCTGGCGAGCGACACTCAAACCAGCGCTGAGCGTGCTGTTGCTGGCATCCGCGCTAGGTGCTCATTTCATGCAGAGTTACAACCTGGTGATTGACGCGACCATGATGGTCAACGTGCTGCAGTCCGATCCGCGTGAAGCGGCGGACCTGCTCACGCCGCGGCTTTTCATGATGCTGCTGGTGCTGGGCGTGCTGCCGACCTGGCTAGTGTGGTGCATGCCGGTACGCTATGCGCGCGCGCCGCGCCAACTGCTGCACAACCTGCTACAGGCTGGCGGTGCCATCCTAGTTCTGGTGCTGGTGACGCTGGCCGTGTTTCAGCCCCTGGCATCGACCATGCGCAACTACAAGCATGTGCGCTATCTCATCAATCCGCTCAATTCGGTTTACGCGCTAGGCTACCTGGTGACCCATTCACTGCAGCAACGCAATTCAATGATTGAGCCGATTGGCCTTGACGCGCAAAGCCCGGCGCCCAGCGCCGGCCAGCGGCCCCCGTTGCTGGTCCTGGTGTTGGGCGAGACCGCCCGCAGCGGCAACTTTGGCCTCAACGGCTATGCGCGTGCCACCACGCCTGAGTTGGCGCAGACAAACGTGGTGAGCTTTACCAATGCGTGGTCGTGCGGCACCAGCACGGCCGCGTCGGTGCCCTGCATGTTCTCCCATATCGGCAGCCGCGACCGTTTCAATTCTCGACCGAACGACTACGAAGGCCTGCTCGACGTGCTGCAGCGCGCCGGGCTGGCCGTGCTCTGGCTCGACAACCAGGCCGGCTGCAAGGGCACGTGCGACCGCGTGCCCCACGTCAGCACTTCGGCCCTGACCGACCCCGAGCTGTGCCCGGGCGGTGAATGCTTTGACGCCATCATGCTCAAAGGATTGGAAGGCCGCGTGGCCGCCTTGCCCGCTGCGCAGCGGGCACGCGGCGTCGTGCTGGTCATGCATCAGATGGGCAGCCACGGGCCGGCGTATGCAAAACGTTCGCCGCTGGCCTTCAAGCGCTTCATGCCCGAGTGCACCAGCAGCGACCTGCAAAACTGCAGCCACGACGAACTGATAAATGCCTACGACAACTCGATTGCCTATACCGACCATTTTTTGGCCTCCACCATCCGCTGGCTGCAAACCCAGCAAGCCAGCTTTGATCCGGCCATGGTGTATCTGTCCGACCACGGCGAATCGCTGGGTGAAAACAAGCTGTACCTGCACGGACTGCCCTACCTGATCGCGCCCGACGTGCAAAAACGCGTGCCCTGGATCACCTGGCTCTCAAGCGGACTGTCGCAGCGCACCGGACTCAAGCCACAGTGTCTAGAGCAACAGAGAGACGTTCATATCTCGCATGAAAACTACTTTCATTCGGTGCTGGGGTTGCTCGGTATCCAGACCCGGGTTTATCAGCGCGCGCTCGATGTTTACGCGAGCTGCATGAGACCTGAAGCCAGGGCTCTGTAGCGGTTTCTAGGCTGAATACGGTCTGATTGCTTGCAGCAGGACCGGCCTTCCACCCCGCAACGATTCCGACACCCCTCGTCACAAAATAAGGGGTCAGACTATTCGCAGTAACAGTAGTCAGTCTGTCGGGTTGAGGTCCCGTCCGGGGAATTGTCTGTGCGCCCCGGTAGCAACTTGGCTGTTGCCTCACGCTGCATACTCTTCTGTTTTCTGACGATGCGGCTTACGCAATCTGCCGCTCTCCCAAAGCGATGTCGACCATCATCTCACGGGCCAGAGTGCCGAGTTCTTGTTGCAGCGCATCGACCGACAAGGCGGCAGGCACCAGCAGGTGCGCTTCGATCTTGAAGGTCTGCTTGCCCGACACGCCGCTGCGGACGATCTCGGTGTGAATGTTCTCGATGCTGATGTCGCGCTCTGCCAGCATCTTCGTCAGCTTACTAACAATGCCGAGTCGGTCCTCGCCGACCAGTTCAAGCTCAACCACGCGAAGCGAGGTGGGCAGGCTGGTGCCGTCGCTCCTGGCGATGACCACCTGCAAGCCGCTGGACGCCAGTCCGCGCAGCGCAGTTGCCAGTGCATCGGCGTTCTCGCACGGCACCTCGAAGTGCACCGTGCCGGCAAATTCACCGGCAAGTTTTGTCATGCGGCTCGCCGCCCAGTTGGCACCAAAGCGCTCCGCCCGGTCTGCCAGCAGACTGACGATGCCGCGACGGTCTGCACTGATGATTGAAACTACAAGCGATGTGGTCGTCGCAGAGATCTCCTCGGTCAGCACGACAGCCTTGCGAATCATGGGGGCTCGGGTTGCGAAGCGCGGGTCTTGCGCTCTGGCGGGAACGTGACCTTGCAAGCGGGCGATATGAACCACCTTGCTCAACAGGGCAAGACCCATGGGCGCCAGAGCGCGCTCCCATAGTTCGCGCGCTGTCTCTCCCTTGGCGACAAAGCACCAGTCCTGAGCCGCGATGGCACCCGCGTCCCAGCCGTCGGCCAGATGATAGACCGAGCCACCGGCGATCGGGTCGCCTTCGAGAATCGTCCATTCGACGGCTGCAATGCCACGGTGTCTGGGTAACAGCGAGGGGTGATAACCGATGCCGCCCAGGCGCGAACGCGCGAGCGCCTCGTCGCTCACCCGTGCGTGCGTGTGCGCGGCGATGATGAGATCGGTGCCCTCGACAATGGCCTCGCCAGGCACCATCTTGGGGTTGTCGAGCACATGCACAGCGACACCGGCCGCTCGCGCGGCCAGCGCCAGCCGATCATCTTCAGCGGGAGCGACGATGCTGGTGAATTCGATGCCTTCTTCCTTGCGCAGCGCCTCGAAGACCGAGGCGGCAAAGAAACGGGATCCTACCAATGCGCATTTCATTTACACATCTCTTCATCAATAAAAGGGTGAAAGGAGCGTGCCGGAGCTGACCAATTTTCAGGCAGCAACGGCTTCAGCAGCAACATTCTCCAGTAGCCCGATCCGGTCGAGCGCGCCAGCCAGTTGCCCCACAGTGTGGTCTGCTTGGTGCCACTTCTCCAGCCCGAACAAGCCGACGCGGAAGGTCATGAAGTCGGCACCTTCGTCGCATTGCAGCGGCACGCCAGCGGCCGTCTGCAGGCCTTGGGCGATGAATTTTTTGCTGGACTGGATGTCCGGGTCGGTCGTGTAACTGACCACCACACCCGGCGCCTTGAAGCCTTCGGCGGCGACGCTGGGCAGGCCCCTGGATTCAAACAGTTGACGCACCTTGTTGCCCAGATCCTGCTGCTCGGCTTTGACTTTAGCGAAACCGTAGGCTTGCGTTTCTTTCATGGCGGCGCGCAGGCGCGTGAGCGCATCGGTCGGCAAGGTGGCGTGGTAGGCGTGGCCGCCTTTTTCATAGGTTTCCATGATCTGCAGCCATTTTTTCAAATCGCAGGCAAAGCTGGAGCTGGTGGTGCTTTCGATGGCGGCGCGGGCGCGCTCGCTGAGCATGACCATGGCGCAGCAGGGTGAGCTGCTCCAGCCTTTTTGCGGGGCGGAGATCAGCACGTCTACCCCGGTGGCTTTCATGTCCACCCACATCGCGCCCGAGGCGATGCAGTCGAGCACAAACAGGCCGCCCACGGCATGCACGGCGTCGGCCACGGCCTTCAAATAGTTGTCGGGCAGGATCATGCCGGAGGCGGTTTCCACATGCGGGGCAAACACGAGTGCGGGCTTTTCCCTGGTGATGGTGGCCTGTACTTCAGCAATCGGTGCGGGTGCCCAGGGGGCTTGCGCGCCGACACCTGGCTGGCGCGCCTTAAGCACGGTGGACGATGCGGGGATCTGCCCCATGTCGAAAATTTGCGTCCAGCGGTAGCTGAACCAGCCGTTACGCAGGACCAGCACATGCTTACCTGCGGCGAACTGGCGGGCGACGGCTTCCATGCCGTAAGTGCCGCTGCCGGGCACCAGCACGGCGGAGGGCGCGTTGTACACCTCCTTGAGGATGGTCGAGATGTCGGTCATCACGCCCTGGAAGTTGCGTGACATGTGATTCAGCGCGCGGTCGGTGTACACCACCGAAAATTCAAGCAGGCCATCAGGGTCAACGTTGGGTAGCAATCCGGGCATAGGGTTTTCTCGGGGTAGTTGGAAAAAGGCGGTCCTACAGCTTAGCACGGCACGACGTTTTGAAGGCGCCCGGGGGTTTGCGCAGGCATGACGCAGGTGTCCGCCGCCATGGGTGCTCAGCCTTTGGCGTGGCGGCGCGCCTTGTGCGCCTCCAGGGTTTCGGTCGGCCCGCCCTGCTTCACCCATTCGGAAAAGCCGCCGTCAATATGCGCCACATTGGTCATGCCCATTTCCTGCAGGGCTTTGGCAGCCAGCGCGCTGCGCCAGCCCGCCCCGCAGAACAGGATGAACTCTTTGCCGTCGTCGGCAAACACCGGCTTGAAATACGGTGATGCCGGATCGACCCAGAACTCCAGCATGCCGCGTGGGGCCTGGATGGCCCCGGGAACCGTGCCATCCCGTTCGAGCTCGCGCACATCGCGGATATCGACGATCTGCACGTCCGGCGCGTCCAGCCGTTCGCGCATCTGCGCCACGCTGTAAGTGGTGACCTGCGCCATGGCTTCGTCGACGAGCTGGCGGAATCCTTTGGTAATGGGCATGGAGAATTTCCTTCTTCTGAATCAGTTGGGGACCGAGCAATGGGCCGCAAGTGTACCCCTTGGTCCGTCAAGTGTTACCCGATTTTGAGCCACGCCAAAATCCATATAAAACCCGCAGCTTGACACACCGTGCTGGTTATTTTGCCCCCTACACTCCCAGCATGGAAAACCCCAATCTCTCTTCCTTCATCTGGTCCGTCGCCGACCTGCTGCGCGGCGACTACAAACAGTCCGAATACGGCAAAGTCATCCTCCCGTTCACCGTGCTGCGCCGCCTCGACTGCGTGCTCGAATCCACCAAAGTCGCTGTGCTGGCCGAAAAGGCTACCCGTCAGAAGGCCGGGCTGAACCCCGAGCCCTTCCTGCTGCGCAAGTCCGGCCAGTTTTTCTACAACACCTCGCCGCTGGACCTGAAAAAGCTGATGGGCGACCAGGACCATATTGGCGAAAACCTGCGTGCCTACATGCAGGCGTTCTCGCCCGCCGTGCGTGACATTTTCGAGAGCTTCGAGTTCCACACCCAGATCGACAAGCTCGCCAAGTCCGGCCTGCTCTACATGGTCACCGAGAAGTTCGCCAATATCGACCTACACCCCGACGTCGTCAGCAATGCCGAAATGGGCGCGGTGTTCGAGGAGATGATCCGCAAGTTTGCCGAGCTGTCCAACGAAACCGCTGGCGAGCACTTCACCCCGCGCGAGGTCATCCGCTTGATGGTCAATCTGCTGTTCATTGAAGACGATACGGCGCTGACCAAGCCGGGCGTGGTGCGTTCGCTGTACGACCCGACGGCGGGCACCGGCGGCATGCTCAGCGTGGCCGATGAGCACCTCACCAGCCTGAACCCCGACGCCCGTCTCGTCATGTACGGCCAGGAGCTCAACCCCGAGTCCTACGCGATCTGCAAGGCCGACATGCTGATCAAGGGGCAGGACATTGCCAACATCATCCTGGGCAACACGCTGTCCAATGACGGCCTGCCCGGCAAGCACTTCGACTACATGCTGTCAAATCCGCCCTTCGGCGTGGAGTGGAAGAAGATCGAAAAGGAAATCCGCAAAAAGGCCGAACAGCAGGGCTTTGATGGCCGCTTTGGTCCCGGCCTGCCGCGCGTCAGCGATGGCTCGCTACTGTTCCTGCTGCACCTCATCAAGAAAATGCGCCCTGCGGTCGATGGCGGCAGCCGTTTCGGCATCGTGCTCAACGGCTCGCCGCTGTTCACCGGCGGCGCAGGCAGTGGCGAGAGCGAGATTCGCCGCTACGTGCTGGAAAACGACCTGGTCGAAGCCATCATCGGCCTGCCGACCGATATGTTTTACAACACCGGCATCAGCACCTATGTCTGGATTGTGAGCAACCACAAGCCGGCCGCGCGCAAGGGCAAGCTGCAATTGATCGACGCCAGCAGCTTCTGGCAGAAGATGCGCAAGAGCCTGGGCTCCAAGCGCAAGGAACTCAGCCCGGCGCACATCGACGACATCACGCGCCTGTTTGGCGACTTCAAAGAATCCACGCGGGACGGCGTTCCCATTAGCCGCATTTTCAAGAATGAAGCCTTCGGCTACCGCACCATCACCGTCGAGCGCCCCGAGCGCGACGAAGCCGGTCAGGTTGTGCTGGGCCTCAAAGGCAAGGGTAAAGACAAACCGGTGCCGGACGCCATCCTGCGCGACACCGAAAACGTGCCGCTGGGTGAAGACATCAAGGCCTATTTCAAGCGCGAAGTGCTACCCCATGCGCCGGATGCTTGGATCGACCCCGACAAGACCAAGGTCGGCTACGAGATACCCTTCAACCGCCACTTCTACGTCTTCAAGCCACCGCGCCCACTGGCCGAGATTGATGCCGAACTCAAAGGCGTGACCGACCGGATATTGACCATGATTGGTGGGCTAACGCAGTGATTGCCTGGCTGTATAATTTGGGATACGATTGAAAGCCATGAAGCAGATCGAAAAAACCGATGAATACGAAGCTTGGTTCGAGGCATTGGTTGATCGACAGGTCAAGGCACGCATTCAGGCCCGTGTTGACCGTTTGCAAGGCGGCAACCCCGGCGACGTGGCACCGGTGGGCGCGGGAGTCAGTGAAATGCGATTGCACTTTGGCAGCGGCTGGCGGGTGTACTACACCGAGCGCGGTGGGGCACTGGTCATTCTGTTAGCCGGGGGGCCAAAAAGCAGTCAGACCAAGGACATTCAACTCGCGCTTCAACTGGCGCACGACCTTTAGGAGCGCATGGTGAAAAAAACCAAAACTACCCCTTACGACAGTGCCCAGTACTTGAGAACTGAGGAAGACATTGCCCTGTACTTTGATGCCTGCCTGGAAGAAGCGGGCGACGATGCCGCATTCATTGCCAAAGCGCTGGGCACCATTGCCCGCGCCCGCGGCATGAGCCAGCTAGCGCGCGATACCGGCCTGGGCCGCGAGAGCTTGTACAAGGCGCTGTCCGGCGAGGGCAACCCCAGCTTCGCCACCATTCTCAAGGTGACGCAGGCACTGGGGCTGAAGCTGCGGGCGAGCAGCGCAGACGGCCAAGCGGCCCATGCGTAACGCCGCCACGCGCACCACCCCATGAGCTTGCCGCGCTACCCGAACTACAAGGACAGCGGCGTGGAATGGCTGGGGGATGTGCCGGAGCATTGGGACATTGCACCGTTCAAACGCTTGGTCGATATTCAGAACGGCTCGGATCACAAACACATCGAGCAAGACGAAGGTTATCCCGTCATTGGATCGGGTGGTCAGTTCGCATACGCCTCAGAATTTATGTATGACGGCGAATCTGTTTTGCTCGGCCGGAAAGGAACTATCGACAAACCTTTGTATGTTCTTGGCAAGTTCTGGACTGTTGACACTATGTACTGGACGAAGATTTCGCCCGATGCCTGTGGACGATTCGCTTACTACTTGGCGCTCAATATCCCTTTCGATTACTACTCGACCAATACTGCACTCCCAAGCATGACCAAAGGGGCTTTGCATGCCCATGCAGTCGCGCGTCCACCCCTCCCCGAACAAACCCAGATTGCCGTCTTTCTGGACACCGAAACCGCCAAGATTGACGAACTGGTGGCCGAGCAGCGGCGGCTGATGGATCTCTTGAAAGAAAAGCGCCAGGCCGTCATCTCCCACGCCGTCACCCGGGGCCTGAACCCCGACGCGCCCATGAAGCCGTCCGGCATCGAATGGCTGGGGGATGTGCCGGAGCATTGGGAAGTGTTGCCTCTCAAACGCATAGTTTCAATCCCGATTACTGACGGGCCGCATGAGACACCACAGTTCATTGATGAGGGGGTGCCGTTCGTTTCTGCGGAAGCTGTTTCCTCTGGAACAATCAACTTCTCAAAAGTCCGCGCCTGCATTTCGGCCGCCGATAATGCCCGTTATTCATTGAAGTACTCGCCCAAACTCCATGACATTTACATGGTCAAGTCCGGTGCGACTACAGGAATCACCGCGATTGTTGAAGACAGAACCGACTTCAACATTTGGTCGCCACTTGCGGCCATACGCTGCAACAGTGGTTCTCTTCCACATTTCGTTCTCAACTTCATGCGTTCACGCCATTTTCAGGAAGCGGTCACTTTGAACTGGAGCTTTGGTACGCAGCAAAACATTGGCATGGGCGTGATCGAAAACCTCGCCTGCACGGTTCCACCCATGGTGGAGCAAGTGCAGATCGCCGAATTCCTAAAAACGGAAGTAATCAAGTTTGACACCCTCACCACCGAAGCCCAACGCGCCATAGCCCTGCTGCAAGAACGCCGCACCGCGCTGATCTCCGCCGCCGTCACCGGCCAGATTGATGTGCGCGGGGCGGTGGCGGCTTGAACGCTTGATTTATGTAACCTTTTGGCTACAATTCACCCATGTACACCGTTATTGAAACTGACACCTTTCAGCACTGGGTGGACGGTTTGCGCGATATGCCGACTCGCATTCGTTTGCGGCGTCGGCTGGGTAAGGCGATGCGGGGCAATCTGGGGGACGTCAAAGCGGTGGGTGATGGCGTTTGGGAAATGCGTGAGTTTTTCGGCCCCGGCTGGCGCTTGTACTACGTGCAGCGCGGCGACGTGCTGATTGTCATGCTGGGTGGCGGCAACAAATCCAGTCAAGTGCGGGACATTGCCGCTGCCATAGGTTTGGCCAAGGAGATCAATTTATGAGCACCATCAAAACACGGCCATTCGACATGGCCAACTACCTCACCAACGCTGAGGAGGTTACCGAATACCTGCGCCAGGTGCTGGAAGACGGCGACCCGGTCGAGTTGGGCGCTGCCCTGGGCGACATTGCCCGTGCGCGTGGCATGAGCCAACTGGCCCGCGACACGGGTTTGTCGCGTGAAAGCTTGTACAAAAGCCTGTCTGGCGAGCGGGCTCCCAACTCCGACACGCTGTTCAAGGTGATGCGGGCGTTGGGCTTTCAGCTCACCCTTGCGCCGCCAGCGCCTGGCGCATCACCGCATTGATTTTCGCGTTCGAGGCCCCTGTGACATGAAATCGAATTTCACGACGCGCACCATCAACGACATTGAGGTGGAAATGGGTTCGGGCAATGTGTTTGCCGACCTGGGGTTGCCCAACGCCGACAAGCTCAAGATCAAATCGGGCTTGGTGATTGAAATTACCCGGGCCATGCAGCGGCTCAAACTGACCCAAAAGGCCGCCGCCGAGCGCATGGGCGTTCCGCAGCCCAAGGTGTCAGCCATGCTGCGCGGAGACTTCTCGAACCTGTCTGAGCGCAAACTGATGGACTGCCTGAACCGCCTGGGCTACGACATTGAGATCAAGGTGCGGCCTGCAGCGGAGCCAGTTGGGCATCTGATGCTGGCGTTTGCGTGAACATAGACTGCCCTGACAGCAGCACCCTGGGGAGAACACCCGAATGAGCCTGCACAAAGAAATCAGCTTCGAGAACGAAATCTGCCAGCACCTGGCCGAGCACGGCTGGCTGTATGCCGAAGGTGATGCGGCAGGCTATGACCGCGCCCGCGCCCTGTTCCCGGCCGATGTGCTGGCCTGGGTGCAAGCCACCCAGCCCAAAGCCTGGGAGACGCTGGCCAAGAACCACGGTGCCAAGGCGGATGAAACCCTGCTGGCGCGCCTGCGCGACCAGATTGACCAGCGCGGCACACTCGATGTGCTGCGCCACGGCATCGAGCTGCTGGGCCTCAAGACCCCGCTGAAGCTGGCCGAGTTCAAACCGGCGCTGGCGATCAACCCCGACATTCTGGCCCGTTATGCCGCCAACCGCCTGCGCTTGGTGCGACAAGTGCGCTACTCGCTGCACAACGAGAACAGCATCGACCTGGTGCTGGTTCTCAATGGCCTGCCGGTGGCCACGGTGGAGCTGAAAACCGACTTCACCCAAAGCATTGGCGACGCCATCGACCAATACCGCTTTGACCGCAACCCGCGCAACAAGGGGCAGGCCGCCGAACCGTTGCTGTCATTTCCCCATGGGGCGCTGGTGCATTTTGCGGTGAGCAACAGCGAGGTCGCCATGGTGACCCGGCTGGCCGGCCCGGCCACGGTGTTCCTGCCCTTCAACCTAGGCAATGAGGGCGCGGCTGGCAACCCGGTCAATGCCGCTGGTGGCCATCGCACGGCCTACCTGTGGGAGCAAGTGTGGGCACGTGAGAGCTGGCTGGAAATCATCGGCCGTTATCTGATTGCCCAGCGGAATAAGAAAAAGCAGATCGAGGCCATCATCTTCCCGCGCTATCACCAGCTCGACGTGACGCGCAAGCTGCAAGTGGCTGTGCTGGCAGACCGGGCCAGCGGGCAGGCCGGCAAATACCTGATTCAGCATTCGGCTGGCTCGGGCAAGACCAACTCGATTGCCTGGACAGCCCATTTTCTGGCCGAGCTGCACGACGCGCAGCACCAGAAGATGTTCGACACCGTGCTGGTGGTATCAGACCGCAACGTGATCGACGCGCAGTTGCAAGACGCGCTGTTTGACTTTCAGCGCACCAGCGGCGTGGTGGCAACCATCAAGAACACCGAAGGTAGCAAAAGCGCGGCGTTGGCCGAAGCGCTTTCAGGCGACAAGAAAATCGTCGTCTGCACTATCCAGACCTTTCCGTTTGCGCTGGAAGCCGTGCGCAAGCTGGCCGCCACGCAGGGCAAGCGCTTTGCTGTCATTGCCGACGAGGCGCACAGCTCGCAGACTGGCGAGGCGGCGTCCAAGCTCAAGGCGGTGCTCAGCGCAGAGGAATTGCAGGAACTGAACGACGGTGGCGAAGTCAGCACCGAGGACATTCTGGCGGCGCAGATGGCGACGCGGGCCGATGATGCTGGCATCACCTTTGTCGCGTTCACTGCCACGCCCAAGAACAAGACGATGGAGCTGTTTGGCACCTGCCCGGACCCGACGCGCAAACCGGCGCCCGACAATCTGCCCGCGCCATTCCACGTCTATTCGATGCGGCAGGCCATAGAGGAAAAGTTCATCCTCGATGTGCTGCAGAACTACACGCCCTACAGCCTGGCCTTCAAGCTGGCGCATGGTGGCAAGGACTTTGATCAGGAGTTGAACGGAAAAGAGGTGGAACAAACAGTCGAACGTAAGGCCGCCATGAAGGGCATCATGGGCTGGGTGCGGCTGCACCCCTACAACATCGCGCAGAAGGTGCAGGTGGTGGTGGAGCACTTCCGTGAATTCGTGGCGCCGCTGCTCAGCGGCAAGGCCAAGGCCATGGTGGTGGTCGGCAGCCGCCTGGAGGCGGTGCGCTGGCAGTTCGCCATCGAGCGCTACATCAAGGAGTACGGCTACGCCATCAGCGCGCTGGTGGCGTTCTCGGGCGAGGTGAACGATAAAGAGTCTGGCCCGGACGCCTTCACCGAAAACAGCCCGTCGCTGAACCCCAAGCTCAAGGGTCGCGACATCCGCGAAGCCTTCAAGGGAGAGGAATACCAGATTTTGCTGGTGGCCAACAAGTTTCAGACCGGCTTCGATCAGCCGCTGCTGTGTGGCATGTATGTTGATAAGCGCCTGGCCGGCATCCAGGCGGTGCAGACCCTGAGCCGCCTGAATCGTGCCTACCCCGGCAAAGACACCACCTACGTGCTGGACTTTGTCAACGACACCGAAGAGGTGCTGGCCGCCTTCAAGGCCTACCACACCACCGCCGAGCTCTCGGCCACCACCGACCCGAACCTGGTGTTCAACCTGCGTGCCAAGCTGGACGCAGCCGGCCACTATGACGACTTCGAGGTGGACCGCGTGGTGCGAGTGGAATTGAACCCGGACGCGAAGCAGAGCGAATTGGTGGCTGCGCTGGAGCCGGTTCAAGACCGTTTGATGAAGCGCTACAAGGCTGCGCAAGAGGCATTGCACACAGCCAAAGCCAAGCAGGACGACAAGGCCACCAAGGCAGCTCAGGACGAGCTGGACGCGCTGGTCTTGTTCAAGGGCGACATGGGGGCTTATTTGCGGCTATACACCTTCTTGTCGCAAATCTTCGACTACGACAACACCGCCGTCGAAAAGCGCGCGATCTTTTACAAGCGCCTGCTGCCGCTACTGGAGTTTGGCCGCGAGCGCGAGGGCATTGACCTGTCGAAGGTGGTGCTGACGCACCACCACCTCACCGACAAGGGCCAGCGCGCCTTGCCGCTGGGCACGGGCGACACGCCGAAGCTGGCCCCCATCACCGAGGCCGGCAGTGGCATGGTGCAGGAACAGCAAAAGGTCTATATGGCCGAGCTGATCGAAAAACTCAACGAACTGTTTGGCAACGACACCACCGCCCAGGACCAACTGAGCTACGTCAACGGCACCATCTTCGGTAAGGTAGTGGAATCAAGCACGCTGAAGCAGCAGGCCGCCAGCAACACCAAAGAGCAGTTCTCCAATTCACCCGACCTCAAGACCGAATTGCAAAACGCCATCATGGAGTCCTATGACGCGCACACGTCGATGAGCACCCAGGCGCTGAACTCGCCGATTGTGCTGCGCGGGATTCTGGATATTTTGATGAATCACTCGGGGTTGTATGAGACGCTGCGGGCGCGGGCTTGAGGCTGGAAAAAGTTTTCGGATTACGCCGCTGCCTGCTATCTCGTATTCTCGTTAACCATCACCAATTTCCCCTTAACCCCGCGCGAGCCCATGTGTGAATAAGCGGCCTTCAGCTCTGTCATCGGCATGGTGCGGTCGATGACGGGCTTGATCTTGCCTTGCGCGTACCAGTTGGTCAGCTCTGCCATCATGGTGGCGTTGGCTTTAGGCTCCTTCCGGGCAAAACCGCCCCAGAACACGCCGACGATGGATGCGCCTTTTAGCAGGGGCAGGTTGAGTGGTATCGACGGTGTGGGGCCGGACGCAAAGCCGACCACCAGGTGCCTGCCACGCCAGGCAATCGAGCGGAAAGCGGGCTCTGAAAAATCACCACCTACGGGGTCGTAAATCACGTCGGGGCCTTTGCCGTCGGTGAGTGTTTTGATGGCTTGCCGGAACTGGTCAGGTACTGTTTCAACGCTGTAGTTAATCGTTGCATCTGCGCCTATTGATGCGCACAGCGCGCATTTCTCGTCAGTCGATGCGGCGGCAATCACTCTGGCTCCAGCGGCTTTGGCAATCTGGATGGCTGACGTGCCCACGCCGCCTGCTGCGCCCAGCACCAGAACGGTCTCGCCAGCCTTGAGCTGTGCGCGATCCATCAGCGCATGGTGCGAGGTGGCGTAAATCATGGTGAAGGCTGCCGCATCGACAAACGGAAAGCCTGCGGGCAGGGGCATGCACAGTGCTGCGGGCGCGATGCTGTGCGTGGCAAAGCCGCCTGTGCCTGACAAGCAGGCCACGTGCTGGCCGACCTGCAGATGTTGGACACCTTCACCCACCGCCTGCACCACGCCTGCGTATTCACTGCCGGGCACAAAAGGCAGGGGTGGCTTCATCTGGTATTTGTTCTGCACGATCAGCAGGTCGGGGAAATTCAGGCTGGCGGCTTTGATCTCTATCAGTACCTCACCCGCTTTGGGCGTGGGGGTGGGCAGCTCTTGCCACGTGAGGGCGTCAACGCCAGTGGGGTTCTCGCAAAGCCAAGCATGCATGGTGTTCTCCAAGTTTCATTTAATGCGTCATCATAGGGAAGTCAAAGCGTTGGGAGTTTTTGGGGTCAGAGCCCAAATTCGCCGAGCCTACGGCTCGCCCGGAGGGCGCGGTGCGATGCACCGCAGCGAAATTGGTGTCTGACCCCAATAACTCCCAACGCGCTGACGGTCACTTAGAATCAAATCATGAAAATTCTTATCTCCAATGACGACGGTTATCAGGCCACGGGCATCGTGGCCTTGTATGAGGCTCTGAAAGACATTCCAGGCGTTAATGTGGAGGTGGTGGCACCAGAGCAGAACAACAGCGCCAAGTCCAACGCGCTGACGCTGCATTCGCCCATGTATGTGCAGACAGCGGCCAATGGTTTCAGGTACATCAACGGCACACCGGCTGATTGCGTACACATCGCCATGACTGGCTTGCTCGGCTACCGGCCTGACCTGGTGGTTTCGGGCATTAACAACGGTGCCAATATGGGCGATGACACGATTTACTCGGGCACCGTGGGCGCGGCGATGGAAGGCTATCTGTTTGGCATTCCGGCGATTGCCTTTTCACAAACAGAAAAAGGCTGGGCGCATATTGACGCTGCCGCGCGGCGTGCGCGTGAGATGGTGGTGCAGTTGCTGCCCTCTATCGCAGCATTGCCTGAAGACACGAAAACTGCCAAAACTGCCATATCGCCCTGGCTGCTGAATGTGAATATTCCGAACTTGCCTTACGACCAGCTCAAAGCCACCAAGGTCGCGCGCCTGGGCCGCCGCCACGCTGCCGAGCGCGTTATCACGCAAACCAGCCCGCGCGGCGAAACCATGTACTGGATAGGCGGCGCTGGACCGGCCAAGGACGAAGGCGAAGGCACTGACTTTCATGCGACCAAACAGGGCTTTGTGGTGGTTACCCCGCTGCATGTTGACTTGACCGATCATGAGCGCCTGCCTTACTGGTCGCAAGCGTTTGCGCAGATGACCACACCCCACTTACCGCATAAAGCCGCTGCATGATGGCGGCTAGCAAGCCGCCGTCAACCACGGTCAGTCGACCCGGTTTTCCGGTGCGTTTAAAGCCCGATGCGGGCGTTCAAAAACCGGTTCCAAGTGGTCTGGGGCTTGATTCGCAGGTTGTGCGCGCCCGCATGGTGCAAAAGCTTGCCGCGCAGGGCGTAACAGACCCGCAGGTGCTGGCCGCCATGAGGCAGGTCGAGCGCCACCGTTTCGTTGACTCGGCGCTGGTCAACCAGGCTTATGAAGACACCAGCCTGCCGATTGGTCTGGGGCAAACCATTTCAAAACCCAATGTGGTGGCGCGTATGCTGGAGCTGATTTTGCAAGGCAGGCCGGGCAAGCTCGGGCGTGTGCTGGAGATCGGCACGGGCTGCGGCTACCAGGCGGCACTGCTAGCCCAACTGGCTACTGAGGTCTACAGCATCGAGCGGCTGCGCGGCCTGCACGACAAGGCACGCGAGAACCTGCGCCCCTTCAGGCTGCCGAATGTGCATTTGCTGTTTGGTGACGGCATGATCGGTTATGCCAAAGGCGCGCCCTATGCGGCCATCATTTCAGCCGCCGGTGGCGAGGCCTTGCCGCAGCAGTGGATAGACCAGCTGGCCGTGGGCGGCAGGTTGGTGGCACCCTTGCAGGCGGCCAACGGCGTGCAGGCGCTGGTGGTGGTTGACAAGACTCCGCAGGGCATTCAGCAGACCTTGCTGGAAGCGGTGCATTTTGTACCTTTAAAATCAGGGACAAGTTGATCTACAGGGCACAACATGGCGAACTCCACCACATTTCACTCCATTAAGGACCCTCTGCATAACTCTGGCGAGGCTGTGGTGTGCGGATCGAGATGGGCCGCAAGGCGTTTTTTTGCAGTCAATAGCCCAGCTATTGGCAAGAAAAACAACGCAGCGGACCGCTCGAGCTCGCGCAATCACAGACCGCAGGGAGTTATGCAGAGGGACCTTAAAGGCATGGCCTGCCTGCTAGTAGTTGTGGCCGTTGCTTGGTTGGCAGCAGGTTGCAGCCCGCGCGTGCTCAAACCAGCCCCCGTGGAAGACCGAGGTGCAGCTCGTTCGTCAAGCGCTGTTGCAGGCGCTGTTGCAAGCGTTGTTGCCCCGTCGGCTATCAAGCCTTTGCCGGGTGTTGAAAATGCAGGAAAGCCCGGCTACTACACCGTCAAACCGAGCGACACCGTGATTCGCATTGGCCTGGACAGCGGCCAGAACTGGCGCGACATCGTGCGCTGGAACAACCTTGAAAACCCGAACCTGATTGAAGTCGGCCAGGTGTTGCGCGTGGCACCACCGGTTGGTGACAACAGCCAAGTGGTGACTCGCCCGGTAGCACCCGGCAACGCCACGGCAGCTTCCGCTGCTGTGCGCCCGGCATCAGCAGCCAGCGGATCATCGTCGCCAAGCGCGCCGGCGTCCACCGCACCGGCGGGTGAAGATGAGGCGGCCTTTATTTGGCCTGCGCAGGGTCAACTGATAGGCGGCTTTGATGGCGAGAAGAACAAAGGCATTGATATCTCAGGCAAAGCGGGCGACCCAATTTGGGCTTCGGCTGATGGCCGTGTGGTGTACGCAGGTGCTGGCTTGCGCGGTTACGGCAACCTCATCATCCTGAAACACAACAACACCTACCTGACGGCCTACGCCCACAATCAAACGTTGCTGGTCAAAGAAGACCAGTCTGTCAAAAAAGGCCAGAAGATTGCCGAGATGGGCAGCAGCGATGCAGACAGCGTCAAGCTGCACTTTGAGGTCCGACGTCAGGGCAAACCGGTTGACCCGGCGAAGTATTTGCCTGCCAAGTAGAGGGCGCCTCTAGGTTATTGGGGTCAGACCCCAATAACCCTACTCACGCAGTTGTCTGGCCAGTAACACCGCAACGTGAATCGCTTCGCGCTGCGCGCCGTCTTTGATCTGGTGCCGGCAACTGGTGCCGTCGGCTACCACCACCGCATCAGGCTGCTGGCGCACCGCAGGCAGCAGGCTCAACTCAGCCATCTGCATCGACACCTCGTAGTGGCTGGCCTCGTA
>Ga0105055_10004661_pt1 | contig 19850 bp, 17 predicted proteins | sample BON03_FD_78090 | JGI IMG/M metagenome (GOLD analysis project Ga0105055, IMG submission 78090) | Freshwater microbial communities from Lake Bonney liftoff mats and glacier meltwater in Antarctica - BON-03 | ecosystem: Environmental > Aquatic > Freshwater > Ice > Glacier meltwater | place: Lake...
GCTTGTATTCAGAATAAGACATCACTTGAGAAATTGAGAGAAATCAAACAACTGATTATTGGCGGCGCTCCAGTTAGCTCCATTCTAAAAGATAAACTGATTGAAAACAGTATTCAAGCCTACCAGACTTACGGAATGACTGAGACCGTTTCTCACATCGCACTGGCCAAAATCGAACTGGGAGAATTGAGATATAAAGTCCTTCCTGGTGTTGAATTTGGTGTGGATGAGCGAAATGCCCTTTGGGTAAAATCATCATCAAGTAACCATGAAGTCGTCCAAACAAATGATTTGGTCGAGTTGCTTGACAACAAATCCTTTCGCTGGGTGGGTCGAGCTGACTTTGTCATCAACTCAGGCGGGGTAAAACTTCACCCAGAACTCTTGGAAACTAAAGTCGAACATGTTGTTCACCGTTTCTTTCCAAACTCAGCTTTTTTCTTTTTTGGTAAAAAAGATGATAAACTAGGGGAGAAATTATGCTTGGCAATCGAATCAAAAGATTCCAATCAAGAAAATAGAGGTAAGCTCATTGAAACACTAAAAATAGAGTTGGATAGATTTGAACTTCCAAAAAATATTTATCTGGTTGCTGCGTTTTCTAAGACTAGTACCGGAAAAGTAAACAGACTAAAAACCGTCGAAAAGCTATGAAAATGGCATTTATAAGCCTATTATTATTTCTAAATATCACTCAGCCACAAAACGATCTTGGTGCTATAGAACTAGTGATTTCAGAAACACCCTCAGATGATGGAGTGATTCAGGTTCTTATTTTCGATCAAAAAAATGGCTGGCCAGAATCACCTGATTATGCTTGGAAGATGCTAACCCTACCGATAGAAAATGGAATTGCGAAGAAGACAATAACCAATGTTCCGGCTGGGAACTATGCAGTCACAGTATTTCATGATCACGATGAGGATGGAGAAATCAGAAAAAACAAGGCGGGCTTTCCCTTGGATGACTTTGGATTTTCCAACAATCCAAGGTTGATATTTGGATTACCCACTTTTGGAAAATGCAGTCAAAAAGTGAATCCTGGTAAGCCTACTCGCTTCGAAGTTGAATTGCGCTAAGAAATTTTGAGGTAAAAGACCTACTTTTGCAGCAATGAAAAAGAGTAACGACCACACCACCGGAATCGTAATTGAATTCGACTCAGGAATCGCCCCACCTCCATATAGTCACGTCTATCGACTCTCGCTAGACTGGAGCGGTTCTGAGCTAATCACAGAATTGGAACTACACTATACCGACAGGGAGGATTTGACGGAAGACGAAATTCTCGATGAAGGATTTACAGCAAATGATGACTATAGCTTCAAAGGATCACTTGATTCGGCTTGGAAAAAGGTGATTTCTATTGAATTTGAAAAAACTAAGTGGAGCGGTAGGCATCTTGAAGAAGGCGGTCTAACACTTTCAGCGTTAGAAGATGGCAAGACTGGTTCTGCAAAAGTTCCTGCTGATCAAGAAGCTTGGCAAATGCTAGCGCAGGATGTGATTCAGGCGATTTACGAGACCTCAAAAAAAGAAGCTCCTCTTACTGTGAATTACCGCCAGATTACGAATGAAGCAACCTCCGATTGTTCGATTACGATGAATTTCTCTACACGTGAAGCTGTTTTCGTTTTGAAAAACGAATCAAGAACTATCAACTGGGACTATGCAGTTCAGCTTTTGAAGTTGGTATTCTCTCCAGACTACAATTACGAGATAGCCCAAGAAACTGCCGGGACAAAGCGCGGCTCATTCATCGAATGCGGAGATGGTTACTGGCATGAGCTAGGAAAGGGCGTAATTAACGTTGACACATCCTTTGATGCAGTTGAAAAGATAAAAGTTGGATTTGAAAATCTGATAGAAGAATAAAAATAACTCTTCCTATTGCAATTAAGAACCTGATTCGTTTAACTTTAAGTAGTTAGAATCAGGTTTTTTTATGCAAAAAGAAAAAATTTTTATCAGCTATCGACAAAGCGACACACAAAGTGAAGCTAGCAAGCTAAAAGAAAATCTCGAAGAAGTTTTTGGTGAGTATAACGTGTTTTTTGATATAGAAACACTTGAGCCAGGATTAAATTTTGCGGATGCTATCGAAAAAACCATTCAGCAAAGTCATATTTTTTTGGTGCTGATAGGCCCTGCATGGACTGAAGTCAAAGATGCCAATGGAAATTTAAGACTCTTCAATGAAGATGATTGGGTAAGACGGGAAGTTGCTATGGCATTGAGTCTGAACGGCAGGGGGACTACTGTAATTCCTATTTTGGTGAAAAACGCCACACAAATTTCCAAACAAAAACTTCCGGATAATATCAAAGCGCTAGTAGACGTGCAATGGGCAGAAATATCTAGTAAAAGATGGAAAAACGATGTAGAAAATTTAATCCAAGTATTGAAGAAAATTACGCCTCATTCTGAACCCCTAGGTCCAACGAGTAAATTGGATATGAATGAATTATTCAAATCTAGGAAAGTAGTAATCGATTCAAATTCTCTACAAGGTTTATGGAAAATGTACCGTTACGATGTATTGCATTCGCTGTTTTAGTGATTATTGTTAAGAGTTTTTCCGACGAACAATCTCAATATTACGAAGAAGGATACAATTCAGGCTTTGATATTCATTTGCAAGCATTGGAATTATCCTCCAAAAATAACCATCAATCCACCATAACAGTAAAACTAAACTAGCTAACCGCTGCAGTTTCTATGGAAAAGAATAAAATTTTTCTCAGTCACAGACATTCTGACACCCAAAGTGATTGTCACAGAATACGGGAAACTTTAGAAGAAGAGTTTGGTGTAGATGCTGTTTTCTTAGACATAGAAAACCTTGAACCGGGAATTCGTTTTGCAGATGCGATCGAAAAAGCGCTGACAGAAAGTAAAGTCGTCTTGGTCGCGATTGGGCCAGATTGGTTCGGTGATCCCGATGAAAATGGAGTCAGCCGCCTATATCAACATAATGACTGGGTAAGAAGGGAAGTAAGCGCGTCGTTGTCCCGATCTGATACGCGAGTGATTCCCTTATTACTAAAAGGAGCGAGTAGACCTACGGCCGATCAATTACCAGAGGACCTAAAAGATTTGGCAGATTTACAAACTTTCGAAATCTCTATCACGCGATGGAAATACGATTTGGGTGTGTTGGTGGAAGCGTTAGCCAAACTTATCCCGAAGAAAAAGAGATCAATAAATCCTATTCCTCCAAGGCCTACTCCCACCCCAAAACCTAAAGGCTGGTGGGCTAAAAATTACCTATGGGTGCTTGGAATTTTTGTAATCCTACTAATTTTGATTGTCAGCAGTGAAGATTTTCAAGAAGGCTATCGGGCAGGACTGAATGGTTCAAGTACCGTTTATGATGCGGGGATTTCGGAGGATCCAGATGAAACCCTTGCAAATATAACTATCATTTATACTGGAGATAATTATAGTTGCAACCTAGCCCTTCAAATAAATATTGCTGGCAAAACATTCAGTCCTTCTGCCAATGAATTTTTGGCTTCCGGGTTAAAACAAGGAAATCAAACCTATTCTATTACGGGAAACATAAGCTGTCCAAACATCGGGTCCTGTAGCGTGAATGGGTCAGGGGAAATCGATATTATACCTAATAAAAATTACTATATAGTTTGGAATAATACAGCAACAGGGGGTTGTGAAATTACATTGAGTATGAATAAATAATTCATTCAATGCAGGTTGAAAAAAGCACTCCTAAGCTAAGAGGTTATACTAAGGTATTTAACCTTTCAACGTCCTCAGATCTGCTCGGATATCAGAGATCATTTCTCCTAGATCTTCTAAAGTCAACGGCTTTTTCTTATCGCCGGGGTTTGGGAAATCTGTACTGATAAAAGCTTTGGCTTCCCAAACTTCCACCACGTCATCACCCTTGACCTCGTAAGGTTTATATTGCTCGTTGTCCGAAACCAAAAAGAGTTTGCCGTTATCACTTAGGTAATTAAACACGCGCTTGTAGACGACTCCTTCTGTCTCTGTCACGAGCACATAGGTTTTTCCGCTCTTGATATCTTTCAGTTGATCTATATAAGCACCGATTACTATTGTACCTGAAGTCAAGGGGAGCATGGAATCTCCTGCGAGTTCAAATGCGCGATAAGTTGCTTGCTTAGAAAGCGTAGGAATCTGAAACTGAGGCAAACTCTCCATGTATTCCGTGTCAGCAAAACCATTTAGATAACCCGCTGAAGCCTTCTGCCCGACCAACGTAATGTTCTCCTTTTCATCTTCGTCACAGGCAATCGTAAGGATATTGATTCCTCTTTTCTGAATAGCTTTTCTGCCTTTACCTTCAATATCATGATTCAAAAGCTCTTCCATCCCCACTTCCAGCACGTCACAAAGCTTCCCAAGTGTCAACAGCTTTGGCTCGGATCTACCATCTTCATACGCAGAAATCATCGTACGCTGTACATTCAGTTGATCCGCTAAATTATTTTGAGTGATGCCTTTTTGCTTACGCAAAAAACGAAGGTTGGAAGCAAGATATTTCATGCTGAGTATAAGTAAAAGTTGTGATCTTCCGGAGTGACAGGAATTGGGAAAAATGGATTCATATTCAACGAAGTATTCCTCCTTCTCTCCATCCGTTGTTTGATTTCATCGATGATTTCTCCGACAGGCTTTGGGCCATTTACCAGCAAATAACCGTATAGTGGTTTTACCTCATCTTCGATAAAAAATTTAACCTGACAATTACCTGATGCCAAGGTCTTTGTCGTAATGCTGATCTTTTCCTGATTTTCCATAATTGCTTTTTTTAACATCAGCTAAGATAGAAATGTTGTTTTTATAAACATAAAAATGTTCTAAAAATTAACATTATTTTGTGACGCTTATTGTCAAAGCACCTTTTTTTATCCTTCCAAAGCCACCTTATGAGTAGTAGAGCTCAAATGCAAATCCCCTATCTACTACTCAATAAGCCATTTGACCGCTTAGATAAGCCATTTGACCGCTTAGCCAATTATTCCTCCCTATCCTGCGAAGAACTTTTGTCCTTTGATGTACGGTTGACCTCCACCATATCACCAAAATAGTCTCTCTATAAATGAGAGAAACGCTTTTAGCAGAAGCTCTCAACTAGCCTACTATAATGAAATACTTATTCTACCTATTCTTTTCCCTATTTTCAATCTCCCAATTATCAGCTCAAACCTATTCTATCAAAGGAAAAGTAAAGCAAGCAGGTACGGAGATTACAATTCCCAATGCAACTATTTTAATTCAAAATCTACCTGACTCTGTGCAGGTGGAAGGAATGATTTCTGATTTGGATGGAGAATTTGAAATAACCAATATCAAGAATGGTGAGTACCTTCTCAAAATTCAATATTTAGGATACGAGAATTTGTATAAGACAATCCATTTGACTCAGGATTTGGACTTAGGTGTATTAGGTCTTAAGGAACAGGCGACAGCTTTGGATGAGGTCACCATTAGTGCCAGAAGGGCACAGGGAGAACAGAAAGGAGATACGACACTTTATAATGCTGATGCTTTCAAAACCTTACGAGATGCCAGTGCACAGACTTTAATCCAAAAACTTCCAGGTGTAATATCTCAAGACGGTTCGTTACAGGCTCAGGGTGAAGCGATTACTCAGATTTTGGTGGATGGCAAGCCATTTTTTGGCGGAGATATCAATACGGCTTTACAAAATCTTCCCGCTGAAGTAATTCAGGGTATTGAAATATTTGATCAAAAGAGTGATAAGGCACTCCTCAGTGGATTTGATGATGGTGTTCGTATGAAAACCATCAATATTATCACTAAACCAGATAGAAGAAAGGGACAATTTGGGAAAACCACAGTTGGTTATGGTACCGATGATCACTACCTGGCAGGTACGAGTATCAATGTCTTTAATGAAGACCAGCGGATAACTTTTACCGGATTGAGCAATAATATTAATGTGCTGGATTATTCCAGTGATGCGAATTCCCAAAGCAATAATCGCCCGCAAAATGGCCTAATCACCACGAATATCCTTGGAGTAAATTATTCAGATAACTGGGGAGAGAAAATAAAAATCAGTGGTAGCTACCTCTTCAACCAACGCAAAAACACCAATCAATCCAGTCTCAGCAGAGAATATGTGACTGGATCTGAATCTGACCAACTCTATACGGAAGAAAGCAGAGAAACGCGAACCAATCAAGATCATCGATTTGACTTGAGACTCGAATATAACATCAACGAAAACAATCGAATCCTATATCGACCAAGAGTCTCTGCAACCTTCACAACAGAAAATTCAGGATTCTTTGGCAAAAGTGTAAATAACGCTGGCCCACTGAACCAAACAGAAAATATCCGCACCTCCGATAACCAGGATTATGACATGTTCCACCGACTTTTCTACAGTCACAAATTCGACAAAGATGGCAGAAGCCTCACGCTAAGTGCGAATACGGGAAGTCATGGGAATAAGGATAATGCCAATCGCACGGCAACAAACATATACTATCAACCTAATGAGCGTACAGAAATAATCAATCAAAATATCACGCGAGACCGAACTGGGTCAGATTGGGAAACAGGCATTTCCTACACCGAACCGCTTGGGAAAAATGGTCAGATGGAATTAGAATATGAAATTGGCAATAGGTATAATAACTCAGATCAACTGACTTTCGATATTTTAAATGAAGAACTCACCAATCCTGACCTCTCGTTGGACACGGCTCTGAGTAATTCCTTTGAGAGTAAATATCTAAGACAGGAAGTGGAACTTGGGTATCAATACCAACTGGAAAAACTGAAGTTTCAGGCAGAATTGGAATATCAAAACGCAACACTTAAGAACGAGCAGCTATTCCCTGCAATTGGATCATTGGATAGAACCTTCCAGAGTTACCTTCCTACCGTCAGGTTTGATTACAACTTTTCCTCTAATACCAATTTCGAACTGGACTATGACACTGACGTAGATGCCCCATCTGTGGGTCAACTTCAAAATGTAATAGACAACTCAAACCCACTGCAACTGAAAACTGGTAACCCATCATTGAATCAATCCTACTCGAATAGAATGAGACTTCGGTTCCGAAGTAATAATCCAGAGAATGATCGTTCTTGGTTTGTCTTTGCCCAGTACAACTTGGTAAATAATGCTGTGTCGAACAGTACATTTACTGCGCAAGAAGCAACAGAATTACCAGGGGGAATTATCTTGGAAAAAGGATCTCAGCTGTCGAATCCGGTGAATTTGGATGGGTATAAAGATTTTAGATCTTGGGTAAGTTATGGTATTCCGCTTGATTTCGTCAAATCAAATTTCAATATCAATGGCGGATTTAGCAGTACTAAAAGACCTGGTCAGGTTAATGACCAATTGAGCTTTAACAACTCATCAAGAATAAGTACTGGAATTTCATTGAGTAGTAATATTTCAGATCAGATAGACTTCAACATCTCTACCCGTTTCTCATACAACGACGTGAAAAACACACTGAACTCTAACTTAAATAATGAATACTACAATCAACGCTCAAGACTAAATTTGAGCTGGATAATTTGGGAAGGAATCATTTACCGATTGGATGTAAATCATCAATTGAACTCTGGCCTTTCCGAAGGATTCGATGCGAATGTAGTTTTGATGAATATGAGTATAGGTAAAAAAGTATTTGGGAATCAGCGGGGAGAAATTTCTTTAAACGTTTATGATCTACTTGGCCAAAACAGAAGTGTGTATAGAAATGTCACAGATTCTTATGTGGAGGATGGCCAAAACAACGTCATGCAACGCTACTTCATGCTTTCTTTCTCCTACAATATCCGTCACTTCAACAAGGGAACGGATATGGATGACTACAACAAAATATACAAGTAACCTAAAACGGCTGATGGATTATCCATCAGCCGTTTTAGGTTAATCCTGATTAAGTAGCAAAGTTCATAGTAGGTATCTAAGCTAAAAGAGCCTCGCATTCTGCGATGCACTCTCTGCATGATTCAGCACAGGCACGACATGCCTCATGCTCGTGTTTTTCACATTCATTAGCACAGTTGTAACAAGCATCTATGCATTGTTGCATACCTATAGATCGATCAAGTGAACTGCTTTTTGACGAGGCAATACAATCTTTGCATGCATCTATGCATCGCTCACAAAGTAAGATACATTGATCCATTCCTTTCATTTTTTGACAAGATTCGATGCACGCATAGCAGTCTGCAATACATTTCTCACATGCTGCGATGCAGTTATTATTAATTTGGGCTAGTGTGTTCATAATGCGATTTTTTTTTAGTTTAACAATAAACTGTACTGAGTAGTCAAAGTCCTAAATTGAATAAATTATTCATTAAATCATTTGAATTAATTTTTCAATTTTTATGGCATGACAATATCAATTCTTCCAATAAGTAAGCCACTGAAAGGACTTTAGCCTATGATTGCCTCGGAGGCATATGAACACGATTCCTACTTACTCATCCTAAGTAAATAGTGTTGAAAGTCAGACAAATGTGGGGCATAATTATCTCAATCCGAGGCTTCATAAAATTATTCGTCCAAAGTAGGTGCTTCATCAAGAAACTTTCTGAGTCAATTTTATATTAGTATGAAAAGAAATCACCTCTTCCAGAAGCATCATGTTTCTTATTAAATCAAGTTATTGACCAGCTATTTTGAAAACTACCAAACCCTACTCCCTACTCGATCTTGCCTTCATCCGTGAAGACTTTGATGCCAAAGACGCTTACCACCGAAGCATGCAAATCGCTCAGCATGCCGAGAAACTTGGCTACACTAGAATGTGGCTCGCCGAGCACCACAACATGGCAAATGTCGGAAGCTCATCTCCTCAGATCTTGCTTGGTTATTTGGCTGAAGGAACCTCTACTATTCGCTTGGGTTCTGGTGGCATCATGCTTCCAAATCACAGCCCACTGATCATCGCAGAGCAATTTGGAACATTGGCAACACTCTATCCAAACCGAATTGATCTAGGTCTCGGCAGAGCGCCTGGCACCGACCAAACCACTGCTACGGCACTGCGAAGAGGAAGACATGAATCTGTCCAAGAATTCCCAAGTGATCTTGATGATTTACAGCGTTATTTCTCTGAGGATAATATCGATTCAAAAGTTCGTGCATTCCCTGCAGAGGGTCTAGATGTCCCCATCTACTTGCTGGGTTCTAGCATGAGCAGTGCTGTGCTTGCGTCAGAAAAAGGATTGCCTTACGCATTTGCCAGTCACTTTGCACCCGGATATTTAATCAATGCCTCGAAATATTATCGAGAAAATTTCCAGCCTTCAGCGCATTATGCATCTCCATACTTCATCTCTTGCGTGAATGTGATCGCAGCTGATACAGACGAGGAAGCGCACTATTTGGCTACCTCATTTTACCAAGCTGCTTTGGGTATCATTCGTGGTAAATCTTATCCTATGAAAAAGCCAGTGAAGAGTATGGGAAATATCTGGAATGAAGCCGAAGCCGCTGCTATTCAGAATATGATGGCATGTTCTTTCATTGGAACGAAAGAAAGTCTTAAGCCACAGTTTGAAAGCTTCTTCACTCAAGTGGAAGTGGATGAGTTGATGATTTCAACCAATATCTATGATTCTGAAAAACGCTTGAGATCTTTGGAGATTACCGCTGAAGTGCTAGGATAAATAAGTGTCACATTTATTCATCCTTTTTTAGCTATTTTGAAGATTAAACCTTGTCTAGTGCTGACTAATTTCAAAACATACCTAAGCGAAAAAAGTGAGCTTGACGAAACGTCGATTGATGAAATCTTGAACGATGTACGAGTAGAAAGCCTACAAAAAGGAGATTTTCTACTCAAAGCCGGGGATGTATGCAAGCATGCTTTTTTCACCGAAAAGGGACTTCTCCGCGCATTTACCATCGAGGAATCGGGGAAAGAACATATTATCCAATTCGCTCCCGAAACTTGGCTCATCTCCGACCGTAGCAGTATTTATTTCAACGAACCTTCAGCTCTTTTTATAGAAGCGATAGAGAATAGTACAGTGCTCTTTATCAGTGCGGAGTTTATGGGCATGATCGCAGAGAGGAGTCCCAAATTCCAAAAAGCGAATGATCGGGCACTGCAAAGTCATATCCGTCAGCTCCAACAACGGATCAATCAATTGCTGGGAGCTTCAGCAGAGGAACGCTATTCAACTTTCATCCAAAAATATCCTGACCTACTCCTTCGTGTACCACTTTGGATGATTGCTTCCTACTTAGGCATCACTCCAGAATCACTAAGTCGCGTGCGTAAAGACCTGGCAAAGAAGAATTTTAAATCGTAAAGAGATCTTACCATACATCAAGGCGTGAGCAATAACCCTTGCCGATATTTGTTTTATCATTTAAACAAACGGCCTCATGGCAAACAAAAATATAGAAATCGTAGTCAATCCACCTGCACCTCATTTTGTCGGTGATGGATTCAGAGTTCATAATTTCATTCCAAGCGCTTACTATTTGGACATGCAGCGCATGTCTCCTTTCATCATGCTGGATTACAATTCCAAGTTTCACTTCCCTCCTTCCAAAGAACCAAAGGGAGTTGGTGTCCATCCGCATCGTGGTTTTGAAACAGTGACCATCGCGTACAAAGGAAAAGTAGCACACCATGATAGCACTGGAAACAGTGGGATAATCGGTGAAGGTGATGTACAGTGGATGACTGCTGCATCAGGGATTTTGCACAAAGAATATCATGAGGAAGAATTCAGCCGAACTGGTGGAGAATTCCAAATGGTCCAGCTTTGGGTGAATCTTCCTGCCAAAGACAAAATGAGTCCTCCGAAGTACCAGGGAATCACCAATGATCAAATTCAGAAATTTACCTTGCCAGATAATGCAGGCGAAATCGAAGTGATCGCTGGAGAGTATAATGGATTGAAAGGCTCCGCAAGCACATTCACTCCCGTGAATTTGATGAATGCCAAATTGAAAAAAGACGGCGTGGCAAGCTTCTCTTTCCCTGCACATTTCAACACAGCTATACTAATAATAGAAGGATCTATTGAAGTCAATGGGAAGGAGAAAGTAGGGACAGACAAATTCGCTTTATTCGAAACGGAAGGTGAAACCTTCGATATTAAAGCAAGTGAAGATGCTGTGGTTCTGATTCTTAGCGGCGAACCAATTAATGAGCCTATTGCCTCTCATGGTCCTTTTGTGATGAATACAAAAGCAGAACTGATGGAAGCATTCAACGATTTCAATGTTGGCAAATTCGGCTATCTCGAAGATTAAGTCACCTTGATTATACTTATAAAACCCCCTTAATCAATGTTGATTAAGGGGGTTTTATGGTTTGTCGAAACCTTAGTATTAACCTTAACCTACATAATTCTTCCCGCAGATTAACGCTGCAAAAACACGAGAAGGCAGCAGATTATTAAATCCCTACAAACAAATTATTGAATCATAGGATCTGCGATTATCTCCGGGAAAAACAACTTATTCATCCGAAAAACTGTCAACCGGATTACCCAAAGCTGCCTTTACAGTTCTAAATCCAACAGTCACTACAGTAATCAAAAGTGAAACTGCAATCACAAAGACATATACGCCGCTAGGAACTTTGGTTTGATAGTAGAAATTTTGTAGCCATTGATCTGTGAGGTAATATCTTCACGCCATCCCAACTTTGGCAAAACCAGTTGGTGCAAACCTCCCTATTGCTCAGGCAGGCACTAACAGTAACTGAGTATATTACCCAAGATTAATCCATAAAAAAGTGCTGTTGCAAGCTATAAATGGGGTATTTCGAAAAATACGCTGAATTACTCCGAACATTTTTGTTCGCTTTCGGGCGAAGGTTTGATTTTAGACACATAAAAGACTGTCGACACTCTTTGACAGTTCAATCCTAATTCTGTCAAACTTAATCTGACAAAACACAAAACCCCGAGAAAATCGCTCAGGGTTTTGTGGCTTAAACGCATAAAATTTTATTGAATTGTAAAGCGTATTTGCACTACCTCACACTTTCCTTTGAAACGGTGGATTTGGATGATATGCACCTCCTATATGCTTTTAAGAAAGTCTAGAAATAAGAGTGAATACCTGAATTGGAGCAACTCCTGATTGACCCAATGAAGCAATCAATCTGTAGTACGAATGCCTTGATACTTAACTCTCGTATCTATTCTCAATCCAGGACCTCCAACGTACCCAACGCATGCTGCATCAATACTTCTTGGAAGAACAACGTATAAACCGCCTGCGCTTTGTCAGCTTGTGCGCTCACGAGTTGCTGGTTAGCTGTAGCCAAATCGACGAAATTGGAAATACCTAAGCGGAAGCGCTCTGCAATCGCATTTTGAGCTTCTTCAGCCGCCATCACTTGAATACGTGTATTTCCTTCCTTCTTTACAGCGGCCAAGTAGTTTATAAAGGCCAGTTTCACATCTTGGTAGATTTTTCTATCGACAGATTCCTTTTGTAAAATCTGATTTTTATAGTTCACTCTACTTCTGCTTACATCAAGTCTTGTCTGGAAATTATTGAAAATTGGAATCGATAGACTAAGTCCAAACATATTCTGCGGATAAACTTTGAAAAGCTGATCTTGTAGGTTTCGATCATCTAAGGAAGTAAAGAAGGTGTTGTAATTATAAAACGCTCCAATTCTAGGGTAATACATCGCTTTGATCGCTTGCATATCCTTTTTATAAGAAGTTTCCAAAAGCTTCTGCTGCACACCATCAGCTCTATTTGCCTGGGCTATTTCATACAAGTCCTGCATACCCATTCCTTGATATCTCAATTCATCTGATCTGGGATCTACTGATTCCAAAACTGGCATCACTCCTAGCTCCAACTGCAAATACTCTGATAAGTCCCATACGTCATTCTGATACTGCAAGTCAGCATCTACGAGTACAGATTCCAATCTCGCTACTTCAGATTGTTGATTGTATTTGTCTGACATTGTCCGAAGACCTGCTTCCAAAAAACCTTCAATTTGTCTCAACTGCTCCTTTTGATTGTCAAGATTCTCTTTTGAAATTCTTACCAACTCCTCATCCAAAAGCACTTGAAGATAGCGTCTAGCCACGTCAAACATCACTTGCTGAGATGCTCTATCCAACCCGTTTTCTCCAGCTTCATAAGCCAATTTTGCAGACTGCGTATCCAATATCCTTCTACCGGAATTGAAAATAGGGATGTTCATACTTAACCCAGCGTTGACTACCTCGTTTGTCACATTTGTCACCACGATTTCACCTTCTATTTGCTGAAACTGCTGTCCAGACTGTTGGGAAAATGAGCTATTAATGTTTGCATTAGGGAGGTGGGATAGAAGAGCTGACTGCTTTTGCAGCTTTAGGACTTCCATGCTATTCGACTGGGTTTGATAAGCTACATTCGCTGCCAAAGCCAAATCCACCGCTTGACTGAAGTTTATTCTCACCGTATCCTGAGCTCGAATAGTCCCTGCGACCAGAACGGCTACAACTAGTGTTATATACTTTTTAAACATGTATAATCGCTTCATCTTTTTCAATTTTACCATCCAGCATATCGATTAATCGTGTACCGTAATCTGCATTCTCTCTCGCATGAGTTGCCTGAATAATTGTAGTTCCTTCTCGGTGCAACTCCTGAAAGACTTCCATAATTTCGTTCGCCTGTCCAGAATGCAGATTCCCCGTAGGCTCATCGGCCAAAAGTACACGCGGCCTTCCGGCTACAGCCCTTGCTATACCGACTAGCTGCTGCTGTCCTCCAGATAATTGGGCGGGGAAAAGATCCTTTTTAGCCACCATATTGAATCTATCAAGAAGATTAGCTATGATGCTCTTTCGCTCACTTGAAGAAACATTTCTATATAAAAGTGGTGTTTCGATATTTTCATACACCGTCAGTTCATCGATCAAATGATACGCCTGAAAGATGTATCCAAACTCACTTTTGTGCAGTGCAGAACGCTCTCGATCTTTCATGGATTTGATGCTTCGTTCACCAAATAGATACTCTCCATCATACTCTTCGTCCAGCAATCCAAGGATATTCAGCAGCGTAGATTTCCCCGCCCCACTCGGCCCCATCAGGGTGATGAATTCTCCCTCGTTAATCGTAAGATCTATTCCTTTGAGAATAAATACACGCTGAAAACGTGATTCAATGTATTTATCCAAGTTTTTTAATTGTATCATTTAGGTATTGAAATATTGTAAAATATTAAAGGTGGAAGCTATCTTAAGCGCTAGTAAATTGAGTTTTTAACTTACTACTATATTTTTACTTCCGTTTTAGGAGTTGCCGACACCGGGCATCCGACATCCCACACCTATTCACTCTTTAATGTATTGGCAGGATTCAATCTGAAAACCTTCCAACTTCTGTAACCGATAGTCAATCCTGCCAGTATAAGTACGAGCAAAATCGCTAGAATATATGGCCAAGGTGAGAACGAAACTCTATTGGCAAAGGACTGAAGCCAAGTATCGCTAAACCAGAGTCCAAATCCAATTGCCAAGACTGAGGCTATTATGAGCAACTTGAAGAAATCTGAGCCAAGTACAGAGACCACATCTTTTTGCGTAGCTCCAAGCACTTTTCGAATGCTGATCTCGCGAGTTCTTCGCAAAGCCACGTAGGATACCAATCCAAATAAGCCCATGCAAGCAATGAAGACTGCTATGCCAGAAAACAAGGTAAATATCACTCCTACTCTCTCTTCGGATCTATACAACTGAGCGTATTCCTGATCTATAAATCGATAATTAAATGGTCGCTCTGGCACAAACTTTTTCCATACCTCCTCCAGAGAAGCCAGTGTAGCAATGGGATTACCAGAAGGTATTTTCACAAGCATCACATTGGCATTCCCCTGGTCCATGAATATTCCCAGTGGGCCTATGTTTTCATGCATAGAGTTGAAATAGAAGTCTCCTACCACAGCTTTGATTCTCGCATCTGAGAAACCAAAATTCACAGTCTTCCCTATTGCCTCTTCAGGACTCCAACCCATTTCTTTGATAGCGGATTCATTGAGAATTATCGGGATTAGCTCTTCGCTTTCATTGGCCTGAGTTCTAGAAAGATCATTTTCATTGAGATCATTCCCTGCCAGAATTGCCAGGTTTAGTGTTTTCACGATGTCTTCATCCGTGGAATATCCCGTGATCATAAACTCACGCTGATTATCTCCATCGGGAAAAATCGTATACCCTGCCTCGATGTGAACTGGCATATCTCCAGCCAGTGCAACAGAACTGGCTGCACCACTTCTAAGCATTTCAGACTTCATGGTCTCCGCTACATTGCGCATGCTGTGGTGATAAGTCAAGGCTACAACTTGCTCTCTATCGTAACCCAAACTAACATTTTGCATGAAGTCAAGTTGGTTTTTCACAACAAAAGTTGCGATCAGCAAACCGATGGAAACAAAGAACTGGAAAACTACCAATGATTTTCTCACCCAAGCTCCTCCACCCATTTTAGTCTTATTCGCCAACGCTTTGATCGGCTCCATGCCTGACAAAATCAAAGCTGGATACATGCCCGCCAGCAAGCCAACAAGCACTACTAGCCCAACCATAAAGCCGATCCCAACAGGATTCATCATAGAACTTGCGTCAAGTGGCACTCCGCCAATCTGTGAGAACTTGGGTAAAATCAAGTACAGACACAGTACGCTCAAAACAGTAGCTCCGAACGTGAGAAGCATGGATTCAGAGACGAATTGCCCAAATAACTGTCCTCGTCCAGCACCCATTGCTTTGCGAAGCCCTACTTCCTTATTACGCTCAGTTGCTTCCGCTGTAGCCAAGTTCACATAATTGATAATGCCAATTGCGATAAGCAATAAGGCTACGATCCCAAAGATATATAAGTAGCGGATATCGGTTCCTGGCTTGATATTGTTGAGGGATTGATCTCCCAAGTGGATCTCGCTGATCGGCTGCAGGTGAAAGGACGTTTTATAGCCATATTCTGCAAGGTCTTTCCCAAGATACTTTTCCTTGATTTGCTCCATTTTAGCCTGAAAAGCATCCACATCCGTCCCCGAATTCAGTTTCACATAAGTATAGTAGTTGCTTGGAAACCATTCAGGATCTGTCCCATGTCTATGAGATTTGAAAGATGCCAAAAAGTCAAATTCCATGTGGCTGTTGCTCGGGAAATCCTCCATCACACCCGTCACGATATAATCCTCTCCGTCCACCTTCATTACCTTACCGGAAGCTGATCCAGCATCACCGAAGTATCGCTCTGCAGTGCTTTTGGTAAGTACGATTTGATTTGGCTCTGTCAAAACACGAGCAGCACTTCCGGATAAAAGCTCAAAATCAAAGACTTTAAAATAGTTTTCATCGGCATAAGCAAAGGACTGTTCCTCTTGATTTCCTTCTCCTGCATCTACCAGCACAGAGGAGAAAATACTAATGTCAAAAACCAAAGTACCCGTCTCCACATCTGGAACTTCCTCTATAAGTGTAGGAATCAGACTAGAGGGCGTGGAACTGATTAACTGACTTTCCCCTTGAGAAACGAATTCCTGGTTGATTTTATATATACGCTCATAATCCGCATACATTTTATCATAGCTCCACTCATGCTGAATGTATAGGCAAATAGCCAAAAAGCTTACGATAGCTATCGTCAGACCAATAAGGTTGATACCAGTGTACAATTTGCGCTTGCGCAGATTACGAATGGATATTTTAAGGTAGTTTTTCCACATGATTGGATAGTTAAAATAGTATTCTCAATTGGGTTACTTCATTATTCATTATTCGACAATCTTCATTCGCCATTTCTTGATTTCTTAGAAAATTGTTCATTGTCAATACTTCCTTACTCTTAATCAACCCTTTATTCCAGATAGCCAACGCAACGTTCAGGATGACATCTCAAATTTTCAATTCTACATTTTGAATTCCTTTCATTCTTTTCCACTTTTATGCCATAAAAAAATGCCTCTGAATTATCTCCAGAGGCATTTTTACACTTTTATTAGATTTGCTATCTCGAACATTTTTGTTCGCCAGCGAACAAAACAAATGAGCAATGATCAAACTCAAGTTTCAAGCTCCATATTCAAGAAGCAATTCTCCACTCATTGCCATCTCATTATTTTACTTGACTCTTTATACTTCTCAATAGAAACACAACGATTGCTTCATTCAAACCGCATTCGCAATGAGGCTAGCCTTAACTAGTTAATCTTGAAACTTATATCTTAATACTACCTAATTCAAGCTTGCTACTTGCTATTAGAACTTACGGTACTTTCCGTCCAAGAATTTATTTGCTTTCTTCTCTGCAAACTTCGCTTTTTTGCTATTCCAGTGCAGTGTCTCGTTAGGGAATCTACCTGCAATCACGCCGAGCAAGATAGTTTCTGTTAATCTAGATGCATAAGAGAATGGCGCACTAGTCTGATCCTTACCTAAGCAAGCATCCACAAACTGATGGTAATGCTTTTTACTTTCTCCATCATAATCCTTCACAGGCTTGCCCAAATTGAATGATTCGATGTCCATTTCCACATATTTACCATCAACGATTTTTCTTGGCAACTGCTGGAAGTGTGGCAACAACAATCTGCCTTTCTCTCCCATGAACATCGCTCCTTGATCTGGCAACTCATCACCATTTGGAAGCATCAAATCTTCATGAGATTCTGGAGCTCCGATTCCATCATACCATACCCATTTCAATGACTCTGCAGTATGCTTTGTACCTGGAAATTCATACGTCACTACGTTGTTTGCAGGAAATCCAAATCCCGTAGGCTCACGACACTCATTGATGATCGTACGGGGAACGTCAAGTTCTAACGCATTGTATGGCGTGTCAAAAATATGTACTCCCATATCTCCAAGCGTACCACAGCCGTAGTCCATTACTTTTCTCCAGTTGCCTGGGTGATAAAACCCTTCCTTATATGGACGCTCTGGAGCAGTTCCTTGCCATAGATTCCAGTCAAGATTTGCTGGAACAGGATCACTTCCTTCTGGCTCTGGCCCATCATAACCCCAATCTTTTGGAGACCAAGCTCTCACTGTATGTACTTTACCGATGATACCAGACTGGATCAATAGAGTCGCCAATTTGTAATCATAGAAAGAGTGTACTTGGATACCCATTTGAGTAACCAAATTCTTTTTCGCAGCCATTTTACTCATATCTCTGGCTTCACTTACGTGGTGCGTCAAAGGCTTTTGGCAATACACTGGCTTGTTCATCTCCATAGCCATCATCGAGGCTGGTGCATGCGTATGATCTGGCGTAGAGACTACCACAGCATCTATCTGGTCACCCATATCCTTGAGCAATTCTCTATAATCCGAATAGGTTTTAGCATTTGGATGCAGCGCTTTGGCTTTCGCCAAATTAGCACTATCCACATCACAAAGAGCCGTTACATCGACTGATTCATGGGATGAGATTGCTCCCAAATCCGCCATACCCATACCGCCAAGACCGATATGTGCGGTTCTTAGTCGCTCACCGGCGTTTAGCCTAGCTAAAAGAGAAGGTGCCAAAGCAGCTCCCAAAATCCCTAAGCCACTTTTTTTGACAAAGTCTCTACGATCAATACTTGTTATTTTGTTACTCATTTTATTGTTGAAGTTATTACTTGGTTGCAGTTAATTCTTTGATACTTATATTTTTAAAACGAACGACATCCCCATGCCCTAAGAAGCCGATATGACCTGAACTTCTCTGCAAGCCTGGATGATCTTTGTGATCTAAGGTTCCATTTTTACTTGCTTCTAGGTAGTCCCCATCTACAATTACCTCTCCATTCAGGACGATTTTGATATGCGGATGATTTACAATCACTTCTTGGGTATTCCATTCGCCTACAGGTTTCAAAAATCCACGCTTAGCTGGTATTACTCCATACACCGAGCCATGGTATTGGTACACTTCCAGATTGGCAAACTTGTCTGCTGTATTATCTAATATTTGAAGCTCCTTGCCTGCATAAGCTGCATCTCCGGTCAGTAGCGCATGAATTCCCAGACCATTATTTGCACCTGGAGTTAATTGAAAATCAAAGCGAAAGATAAAATCCCCATACTCCTTTTCTGTGAATAAATTTCCTCCACCAGCACCTTTGGGATCAATGACGATCATGCCATTTTCGGCCCGATAGGAAGTCTTATTGCCTACCCATCCGTCTAGATTTTCACCATTGAAAAGTTGGACGAAACCTTTACCTACATTGCTTTTTTGCGACCCACACGAGGTTAAGAGCGATACAAAAGCAAAAAGTGCTAGAAAAAAAACAAAATTAGATTTAGACATGAACGTATTTTTAAAGCGTTTAATTATAATCAATCGTTAAAACTAGAATGCAATTTAACGTTTCACACGAATTTTGAGACAAAAAACTTAATTAAAAATTTTATTTACTTTTATGGTTATTTATTGATTTTTTCGGGAAAGATAAAGAAGGATAGAATACAAAGTAGCAAGTAGTAGCTAGCAAATAAGCTCAGGCAATGAGAACAATATGTCTTCTGAATGTAGAATAGGCATTGGTTTAGGTGTAGGTGCAACCATACCTTTTTATTTATAGGATTTGAAATCCTTATTCTTCAATAGCTCAACCCGTTCAGGGTTGCCATCTCTTCTCATCGATATCCTATACCCCCAGAGGGCTATTTATGGTTTGACCACTACGTGGTCGATAATTGGTGCAAAAGAATGTTATGAATCATAAATAATAAATGATCCCTACAGGATCAAACTAGGAAGTGTGCCGGGCATGCTTCATTGCCAAAGGGTGAGAGTCCCGAGGGAGCCGTAATGATCGGAATCCTGTAGTCGAAAGCAAGGGTGTCCACCGCGAGGTGGAATCTGA
>Ga0105055_10004662_pt1 | contig 19848 bp, 11 predicted proteins | sample BON03_FD_78090 | JGI IMG/M metagenome (GOLD analysis project Ga0105055, IMG submission 78090) | Freshwater microbial communities from Lake Bonney liftoff mats and glacier meltwater in Antarctica - BON-03 | ecosystem: Environmental > Aquatic > Freshwater > Ice > Glacier meltwater | place: Lake...
AATGTCAAGACCATTACTGTTACCAGTGAAAGAACCAAAGATCGAGTTGTTTGATCCTGTGGTTATTGCTTGACCTGAGTTAAGACCAATTGTAGTGTTATTTATGCCAGTGGTGTTGTTCTGAAGTGCTTGAAACCCGCTGGCTGTGTTGCTAGTGCCAGTGGTGTTGCTGTAGAGTGCTTGAACCCCGCTAGCTGTGTTGCTAAAGCCTGTGGTGTTGGCTTGAAGTGCGCTTTGCCCGGTAGCTGTGTTGCTAGAGCCTGTGGTGTTGAAGAAGAGTGCGTTGAACCCGCTAGCTGTGTTACTGCTGCCTGTGGCGTTGCTAAAGAGTGCGCTTCGTCCGCTAGCTGTGTTGAAGCTGCCTGTGGTGTTGGCTTGAAGTGCGCCCCGCCCGCTAGCAGTGAGGTCGCTGCCTGTGGTGTTGCTGTAGAGTGCGTAGATACCGTTGGCTGTGTTGTCGTAGCCTGTGGTGTTGGCTTGAAGTGCGCTTTGCCCGGTAGCTGTGTTGCTACCGCCTGTGGTGTTGCTCAGGAGTGCTTGATACCCGCTAGCTGTGTTGCTGCTGCCTGTGGTGTTTGCCCGGAGTGCGTTTACCCCGCTAGCTGTGTTGCTGCTGCCTGTGGTGTTTGCCCGGAGTGCGTTTACCCCGCTAGCTGTGTTGCTGCTGCCTGTGGTGTTGAAGAGGAGTGCGGAGAGACCGCTAGCTGTGTTGCTGCTGCCTGTGGTGTTGAAGAAGAGTGCGTTGAACCCGTTAGCCGTGTTGCTGGGGCCCGTGGTGTTGTTGAAGAGCGCGTCCCGTCCAGTAGCTGTGTTGCTGGGGCCTGTGGTGTTGTTCTGGAGTGCGCCACTTCCGCTAGCCGTGTTTCCGATTCCTGTGGTGTTGTTCTGAAGTGCTTGAAACCCGTTAGCTGCGTTTCCTTCGCCTGTGGTGTTGCTGACGAGTGCTTGATACCCGCTAGCGGTGTTGTTGCTGCCTGTGGTGTTAGCATTCAAAGCACCCGAACCGACTGCGGTGTTAGACGCTATTGCTCCAGCGCCTTTTCCTACGCGCACACCTGACAGGGTTGCGTCGGCTGTGGAATTAATAGTTCCCGCCACATCCAATCTGGCTGCTGGACTCGCCGTGGCAATCCCCACATTCCCACTTCCGTCTATGGTCAGCCCGTTTGTGCCGTCCTTTGCGTTAGTCAATCCCGTTTGGTTTATCGTGTCGAGCGGTGCAATACGGAGTGAGCCAGCAGGGTTTAGGCCTGTAACCCATCCGGTAGAGCCGTCCCTGTTAAAAAGCAACCCGGCTTGATTAGACGAACCAACAATTTCTACATAAGGCAACCCCCCTGCTAACGTAACCCGAAGAGGCGTGGCGTAAGAGCCATAGCTGGTAGTACCGGCTGTTGCCCCTCCAATGCCTACGCCGCCACTAGCCGTCACCGCACCGGTTACTGCTAGTGTCCCAGAGTTCACATCAGCCAGCGTAGAGGTTCCTGATGCTGAAAGTGTAGTAAACGAACCTGTGCTAGGCGTGGTGGCACCCAGTGTGCCGTTGATACCAGCACTATCAATCGTGGCTCGTTCAACAACCCCAACAGTACCCTGATTGGCTGTACTGAAGCGAATGATACCGCCTATTCCTGAAGTGCTGTCAGCAATCGCACCCGTGCTGTCGTGGGTTATCCTTGTGGCTTCTTGGTAGAGATTGGTTGCTCCGAGATAACCGAAGCCTGATTCTGTTAGCAGGTCATCGCCTGAGGTGATAACTGTTGGGGCTGCTGCTGTGCCACGGGACTTGCGGGCGTTTATGGCGAAGGAGGTTGCGTCGGCTGAACCGCGGGCTAGGACTGCTGATGCTGTTGCGCCTGATACGTCTAGGAGTGCCGCTGGAGATGTGGTGCCAATACCTACATTACCTGCAAAATAATTTCTAGCCAATGCCCAGCCAGAATACACACCCCAATTATTTGTAATTGTCACCGTGCCAGTATTAAAAGCCGCTGGCGCAGTGAGGTTTAATCCATAAAGATTAGTTATTATTGCAGTAGACCCAGCGCCTGTTGGGTTTAGAGTTAAACTAGTGGTAAAACTAGAGTGATTGGTTATGGTGGTAGTGGTGTTAGCACCGCTTCCAATAATAAACATAGAAGCTCTGTAGTTAACACTATTAGCTATGTTATATGTAGTGTCAGAGTTAAGATTCTGAACAAATAGGCTGGGTGCGGTGGCGAAAAGGATTGTTTGAGCACCCCCAATTGGCGCAAGCAGCCTAATTTCAGAACTAACGTTAAAGGAGGAGCTCGTTCTACCATTTGCATTTATGCCGCTATAATTAAAAACATCGTTGGTGCCGACGTACTGTTTACATGTATTAGCATCTGTCCAAGTAAACGCCTGAGAAAAACCATTGTAGTATGTGCGTTCAACATCGCTTGTATTTCCAGCCGATTTTGTGTATTTTCTGCGATCACCAAAGATAAAATTAAAATTGCTAGTTACGGTTTCGGCAGTACCTAGTTCCAGATCAGCCAATATTCCAGGAAATGCAGCAGTATTACCTGATGTAAAATTATAAGTTTTAGTTTGTGTGTTTATTAGACTTAAACCATTTCCAATTGGCGCATTTATAGGGCTAGGCTGAACAACGGTTAGAGGTGTTACATTAACCTTTCCTGCTACATCCAGTTTACTAGCAGGACTACTAGTACCAATACCAATGTTTCCACTAGCGTCTTTATACAGCTCACCAGAGCCAATGTTAACTATCCCAGTACCACCTGTTAGTGTGCCTGCGTAGGAGAGGTCAGTAGAGGATACTGTGCTTGCTGTTGTTGCGCCAACTGTTCCGTTAATGTTAATAGATGCGGTACCAGTCAAATTAGTGACTACACCTGCCGATGGAGTACCAATATTTGGTGTGACTAATGTAGGACTTGTGGCAAATACTAAAAAACCTGTACCAGTTTCATCACTAATCACTCCAGCTAATTCCGCAGAAGTTGTAGAAGACAGAACACTAATTTTATCAGCAGTTTTTACTAATGTAGACGACGCAGGTATTGTAGTACCATTTAAAATTGTAGTCGATGAACTGTTTATCGTCGTAAATGCGCCAGTTGATGCAACACTTGCGCCGACAGTTGTACCATTTATTGACCCGCCAGTAATCGTTACATTTGATAGAGCATCAATCTCCATTGCATTGTTAAGTTCTTCACGAGTAATTTTCTTCATTAGTTCAGCAGAAGAATCATATATCAAGAAGAAGTCATCGGTAGCAGTACTAGAACCACCAATTGCAGTCAGGGCACTTACCTTTGTATTTGCCAAGTCTTCGCGTGCAAGTGGATGACCACCGACTGCAACACCGTCATGTACGACTACAGTATCTTTCGTGGTATCAATTGTAATTTCACCTAAAGCACCAGTGAACGTGGTATGTTCTGCGCTAGTACCTCTGCGTCTTTGTACGACCTTTGACATTTTATGTTTCCTGTTTAATCTGTGATAAGACCGTAGTCTTGTGATGCTTGGTCGCTGACAAACCGTATGGCTTTGTCGCCAGTACCATCAGATTGTTTTAAATACATATATCCATCATATGTATTGATTGCAAGTTCACCTAGTTCAATATCACTTGTCGTAGGTGCTTTGCCTGGAACAGAAGACCGTCTAAACTTAAAAACACTTGCAGATGCCATAGGAATATTCCTTAACTCTTTATGTGATGCCCTATATAGAGCGAGTTGTTATACGTTTATTTATAATACTTAATATGTGCCGCCATCAACGGTTTGTTTTTCTAATAGTTTCGTTGACTTCCATTTACCTATATTGGTAGAATAAACAAGAACAGCACCGTCTTGCAAATCTGACACATCAATATTACTTAATTCATCTATAGATGACGGACCAACCTTTGATTTAACTATAAGATTATCTTGACTTCTTGATTTAACTATAAGATTATCTTGACTTCTTAATTTAACTTTTATCGACATATATCACTCAATAATTTTTGTGACTGATGGAATTAATTCAAAAATTCCTTCTAATAATTTTATCCTGCTATTACTTATTTCTGTGTTAATTGAATATATGTCATACACATACCGACCGCTCTTCATACTAGCAGTTTGTTCTGAGGTTAATTTGACACGAATAACGCCACCGGTGGCATTATACTTAACAATAGTAAAATCGACTGCATTTGCTGATTTGTATGTACGTCTAATTTGACCATATAAATTGTATTCGGTTAAATCTAAAGGGTCGCCATTAGCATCTTCTAACTCTAAGATAGTCTGAAAATCCGCACCCTGATCTGCGCTAATATTAGCATATGACGCCATTGAAGTGAATTCCTGCGGTTAATTGTTATATTAGTATTTATACTTTTTACAATTTAAAAAGTATAAATAACTACTGAATCTAACATTATTTATAAGAGAAAACTTCATGACCAGAAGCTTCAGCAAAAAGGGTCTAAGACGAGACCTAAACTTTTCTGACATCATAGACCCAAAACAATCATTAGAAAACTTGCTTAATGGACTAGTGCAAGAAGAAGGCGAAACGTTTGTTTCTGCGGACATTGAAGTCATCAAGAACATTGATTCAAAGGGTATCACTCAGGCAGACTTTGCAAACATCGCAGGCTCTGCCATTCGAGTCGTCAATTCAGTAGGTGGCACTGAAGTATATAAACCAGTCATAACGCTAAAAAATCGTATTGACCAATCAAAGTATATAACTGGAATACCTCAGTTATTTGGCGGTAACGGATTGACTGCCAGATACTATTCTGATAGTCAAGTCGATTCTATTGCAGTAGACCTAGACAATATTTTTACGGGTGCTCCAGCAGAAACAGAAGTCTTTTGGGAAAATGGTGATATAAACCTTTCTGTCGATGTACTTCAGCTGACTCAGAGCAATTATGGCGGAGTAATTTACACAGGATTTTTTAAACCTATAGAATCTGTTCCTCACGTATTAAGAGTCAGTACTAATTCATATTTTACTGTTGAATTTGGCGAAGCCGATACACTATTGGCCAGAAAGTCTCAGGTAGTATATACGTTTGCATGTGATGCTGCTTCTACATCGGTGACCACTATTACACTACAAAATATTGCTAATGTAAAAAATCTCTTGATTGGAGATATTCTTGTCAATAACGCAATACCTCAATTCAGTGATCCAGAAAGTAATCCCATCACTATCACTGGAATTAATTTATTGACAGGAGTTATAACCATATCGGAACCGCTGGATGCCGGATTTGCTGGCGGAACTACATTTGACTTTACATATAACATTGGAAGCGGAGTAGCAAGTAATGTAGATTTAGTTCTAGGTGATTTAATCATTAGTGAAGCATATCCTATACAAATTAGATTTTGGCTAGATGATGCAAATGGCGAAGACATATCGCCTGCAACTCAAAAGACTATTATTTTCAGCATTAATCCAAATAGAAGTTTAAACTATAAATTTTTATATGATGAAGATTATAATATAAACCCATCTCCATCTGACATAGATTATGGAGAATTCAATTCATTTTATGATAATCGTATTCCGTCATATGGTGGTATCGTAGGCGGAGTGTCTGCATATTCCGATTATCAATCAGTGGTTTCTCTTAACAAACTTAATATTACATATACACCACCTGTATCACTATCAAGCGCAATTAGACGTACTGCAACGGTAGCATTCTTGACGGGGACAACGACTCTTGCTGTATCAGATACGACTGATCTCATCGAGCCAGGGAATTTTGTATTTGGTACTGGAATAAATGCTGGAACACGGGTAACCGATCTCAACATCAATTCATTAATATTCATTAGTAGTGAAACAACAGCTACTACTGCATCTACTTCTCTGGTATTCATCAATCATCGTGGTCTAGGCGCATTTGAATCGTCTGCCACATGGTCGAATAGCGGAACTACCATAACAGGGCTTTCTACAAATACAGTAAACAATATTCTTGTAGGTGATGTTGTTGTATCAAATGGCTCGCCAACCTATAATGTAGTTGTGACAAAGGGCGCATCTAGCGTAACAACTTCTAAGGCATTCACCGCATCATCTGGTTCTGCTATCAACGGTACTGCACTGTTTTATCGTGCCAAAGGTCTTTATAATAATTCATTGACCGATTACTGTACAAATGTATTTTCGGACGTAACAACAGTGCAAAGTAACGCAGGAAGTAATACGCTTACTATTGAAGATGATACAAATTTGATTGCAGGACAAGTTGTTCAGTTTGGAACTCGCATACCCACAGGCACTACTGTAGTTAGCATTGTACCATCAGGCAGTGATTTTATTATAACTCTTTCTGCAAATATAGCAGATGACATTCCTTCTGGACAATTGATTACATTTGCCCCAAGCGGCACTACAGACTCAAAAGAAGTTTGTTTTCCACCAATTGATACATCTCCACCGTTTACAGCAACATCAACAGGACTGATTACTACATCAGGCAGACCATCTATGAAAATTGAACCTACGATAACAGGAACAGGTGAATTGAAGTTTCAGTCACTCAAGGCAGATTCCGTTACTGTAGTGTCTGCCTCAGTAGTAGATACTTATGATCGTACAATTGCAATCAAAGATCTTGCTGGTGCAACATTCAAGATACTTGGTAAAATTATTGTGTAAGTAGAATGAAATATTCTACACCATCAATGATAATAGGAATCTTATGGGTAAAGCTAGATGCTGCACCCGATTCTGTATTAAATCCATCGATAGAGTCAAACTTTATATCATTTTCAAAATAAAGATCGCCAATGTTGACTTGACTTGACTTTGTATCCAGCGATGTTACACCTTGTACCCATGGTTGATTATCGCTAGAATATGCTCTCGTTTTACTAATTTCAAATATATCAGAAAATGGATCAGTTATGTATACACCAGGTGAATTAACTTCGTTCAGGTTTACTTGAGAAGTATTATGAACTGCCGGATCTGACGCAGTAATAAAACCTTGTGTATTAATTATATTTGATGTAGCAAGTGATTTATTACTAGTATATTTTTGTGCGCTCAAAAAAGAAAATCTATCAAGGTTTTCTTCTAATGCACTAAACCCTTGATTATAATTATTTACACCATATGTAGTGTCAACTTCTGCATTAGTTTGAGTTAAAAATGTATTACGTGATTGCGGTCTTGCAATATTGATAATATTATTTTGATTGACAAAGTCATTACGTGTAAATATTAAATGACTTGTAATAGAACCTAGCGCAACGAGGCTACCGTCTACAGTAAGAGACAATCCAAACGATATTTGATTTGATCTAGCGCCAGACTTAGGATTATATTGTACAACATAATACAGTTGATCAGAGCTAAGACTGCCTAAAGAAGTTCCGCTCACATATACAGAATCATTATTTGTATATGTTGCCAATAGTGATGTAGGGAACAAAAACTTGTTTCCGACTATTGACGATCCAAGTGTCTCATAGCTCCATTCCAATTCAGAAAAGTTATTTGTATTGTTTCTAAATATAGATATATCATCTGCAATACTTCCGCCGCCAAGGTTATTCAGAGCCTGTCGGTCATCTATAGATTCCGCAAGATTCCTTGCCTGATCATATCCTAAATTTCTTAATGCCATATTTTTGTTACCATGAAATTTGCCAACCACGTTGACGGAGGAATGTTATTTTTTCAAAGATTTCTTGTTCACGACTTGTGCCAATTTCAGAAGGATTATATCCGAGTGCATTTGACTGACCACGAAGATTCACACTAACTGTACTTCGAGGAGCAAGTATATAATTTTCGTACAGGTCTTCGATAATAGTATTTAAATTAGACTCAGATAAGTTGTTAGTTGATACGTCAAGGAATTTGAGTCTTCGGAGACCTTTAAAGGATCCACTCGTATAGTCAGTGAATTGATTATTATAAAGATATAGTCTATCGATGTTAGGCGAGTCTTCCGACAGTGCAGGTATAGATCCTGTTATCTGATTATTATACAAATAAACATGATACAGATTAGGTGTGTTTATAAAGCCATTAAACGATGTCAGTGCATTATTATTTGCATAAAAGTAATTCAATGCTAACTTGTTATTGAAGAAAGGCACACCACCAGAGAGTTCATTACTAGACACATCAATATACACAATGCTTTGATTAGATGTAAATGCAGGGATTGATCCACGGAATTTGTTTACTGGCATTATAAAATAACGCAATGCAGGGCAACTTGATATGTTTGGTAAAAGAATGTCGGTAACTGAGTTGCCAGTACGATTATATGAATACCAATAGAGATAGGTAAGATTCTTTAAATTCTTAAATGTATCTTCTTCAAATCCCTTTCCGACCAAAAGACTGTTTGATAATACTCGGAAAAATGATATGTCCTTGGCATCATTAAAGGTATCTTTGTACATGACATAAGTTGTACCATCTACATAACCATGCTCGCCGTTATCTGGTCTGCCGCCTGTTATTGATTGCGCAGCATAAGCATCGAACGAAGTCAATGATTGATTGTTTTTGAACTTCGGTATAAACCCAGCAACCTTAGAGGCAAATATACTGATGCCAGTAAGAGCAGTACAACCAGAAAACTTATAGGATACATCAGAAGAAGTACTAACATGAAAAGGGCTAGTGTTAGCGTTGCTAGCATGCCCATAGCTCGTTAAGAATGTTCTGCTTCTTAAATCTGGCATGGGCAAAATTGTACTACTGATATTGACTGTCTGTATATTAGTCGAGGCAATAGAAAATGTTACATCGCTTAAATTTACATTACTGCTCAAATCAATATTTCGCAATTCAGGTAAATCTTTTAGTCCTGTAGCAGGAACTGTTCTAAAGTCATTATATCCTACATAATAATTTTGACAAGTATCTGGCATCTGTGGTAAATGACACAGAGGATCATATAAATCTGAATTAAAAAATGGCCCAGAACTAGAACCACGTCCTACGTTAAACGTAACCAATGATGGAAAGCGATACTTAAATACAGATACTGCGCCTACACTTGCTGGAGCAACTTCTATACCAGATAAATTGACCCAGCGTATCGAACCAAAGAACGTGCCGTACATATTAATAGATGTAAGACTTGTAGGAAAATGATTTAACACACCTAAGTTCAGTTTCTTTAGCGTGGCGCTTTCTGCCAAGTAAAGATTGTTACGAAATATATTAAGTGTCAAAAGGTTAGGCGAAAATATATTCAGATTAGGAACAGTTCGTATATCATTAAATGAAATATTTAATTGTGTAAGATTTGGCAATTCAGCTAACGGAAGAGTACGGAGATTTACACCAGTAAGAGTTAATGATGTGAAATTATCTGGAGAGTAATATATTTCAATTGTACGAGGTGCAGACTGTACGCTGAAATAATTTAATGTAGTGCCTCTATTCGGATATGATTGAATATCTGATGTATTCACTTGATTAATAATACGCCAACTGATGTTGATTCCAGTTATTGGAGTGACTGCTACAATGCTATTAAAGTTTCTAAAAAATCCACTAAATTTTAGTGGAATAGACTTCATGGCATATAACTTAACCTGTTGCCCATTGATTGTAGTCGTGATTGCATGAGTAGGTACTTCTGCGGTATACAATTTAGGGACTGCATTTTCTCCCCACTGAATTTTGTCTGTCGTAACAGTTCCGCCATCATATATCTTTACTTCTGAACCATAATATATTGGATCGGATTTAGAAGGAAAAGAACCTGCTGGACTAATAGACGACCAGGCCGATACACGAGATGTAGAAATATCTGCAAAAGCAATTTGGTCAGTATCTGTATTAACATAATTATATCGAATGGCCGAGGCACCAATTGGTCCATTGACCTCTAGATTACCCTGAAGTGAGTTATCTGTTCCGCCTGCCTTAGATAATACATCTGCATATTGTGAACTCTCCGATAAAAATCTATCCAAAGTTCTATAAATTGGTAAGGTTAAATCAGACAGTGTAACCAGATCATCGCGTGTTGCGCCTAACTCACCTGCAACTCCACGTATGATATTAAGGTCGCCAATATTCAACCCTATTTTAAATAGAGCATTTTCTCTATCGATAACATCGGAAAGGTTATTAGACGCCTTATATCCGTAATATACGTTTGTTTCAAATGCCATAGTTTTATCTTATTGTTCCGATGTATTAATACTTATTTGTATAGTACCAGAAGAAACTGCCATCGTCTTACCAACAACAAAGGTTGCTTCTCTGTTAAATAAGTCAGGCGTAATAGATTCACGATCTGAACCATATATATTTGACATATCAATTATTTTTGTTTCTCCTGCGCCAACATAGAACGAATTCACTACGCTGTATGGTCTTAACTGTTGTCCAACTTCTACGTCAACTGCTACTGCAGATAATCTGTTTTTTGATAAAAAATTTACAGGAGGAAAATCGTCTTCTGCTGGGCTACTTATGAGTGGTGATTTATCTATATTATTATTTAGGAGCCATTTTGGTGATGATGCAATAGTCGTGTCGCCAATTGTTTCTTTTACAGAGATTGAATTGACTGCAGACTTGTCACGAAGAAAACAAACCAAGTATAACGGATATGGATTGAACTTCATTACCTTTGATTTATCTACATTGGCGGCATATATGCGTAACGATGACAATGCAATCTGTATATCATCTCCGTCATTCTTTCCTGGGAGTTGACCGCTTATCTGAGCAAAATAAATTGTATCTTCTTCAACATTATATGAATCCTGTTCTGAGGTAAACGTAATGCCTGTGCCAACAAAAACACTGCTATTATACAATCCTACTTCACCACTTATTAGTGCATCTGATTGAAATGACTCATTAGGTTCAAGAACAATATAATAATTGCCATCAGGTTCGCCTGTCTTAGGATTACCTAATTCTAATTTGCCATTTAATTGTATTTTATTTATTGCCTCAACTGTAAGTGTAGAACATACACCTGGTAATATACCAGTAATTGCAGGAATACGATAATCAATTTCGCCAACAGAAAATCCAGAACTAGCTTCTTCACCAGCTTCAATACCCTTGCGATTACGACTTGCACGAAAAGGTATATGCTCACCAAATAAAATGTCCGAGAGCGGTAATGCTGTTCGTGTATCTGATTCTGAATATTTCCAATTTATATCTGGATTGCCACCTGAGTCTAAAACTTCAACTGGCACCTTGTCGGTTACACCTAGCAAGAATTCTGCGAAATGCGCAAATGAATCGCTTAAACTTGGGTTTAAAAATTGTATTTCTATCTTGGAACTAGTCAGCGGAGTGATCGAAGCAGCAATAGCATCATAGTTAGTCAACCTAACTTGATATGGGTATTGAGTTTCACCAAAAGGTACTGTGATAACATCGCCTACGGTGTACGAAAACACGGTAGAAGGAAATCCACCAGCAACTTTTGTGAACCCATTTGTTGCAATTCTTTCTATGACTGCTTCTTCAAACAGCCCAGACCCTGGAGATGTCTCCAAATCAAGCGACTTGATATAAGCACCATACAATCCATCTGCAATTATCTTTGAACCAATATCTGCAACCGTAAACAACTCTGATGGTTGAACATCTAATGGATTTGCAGGAACAATAAAAAACGTATTACGAGCCGATGTATTTAATGATATATTAAATGTACGACCGATTGTTCCTGCAACAAGACCATGATTATACACATGACCAAAGCCAGGGCATGCCTTACAAGTCACTATATCTACTCGTGTCAATTCAGATGCAGTAGTCGATATTGTCTTTGGAAATATAATTTTTTTATTTTGCTTTGCTACACCATCAGAATTTAATAATACTGTTTTTGATGTCAGACCTATTAATGGTTTACTGATGGTTGAATTAATATCTTTCAGTCCAGACTCAAATGAATTCTGAGTCAATGCGCCTTCATCTCCACCATCAATATAGCATGATGCACCATATTTGTATATGTACTGCGGTGTACGGAGAGTAGCATTTTCATTAATATCAATTTGATATTTAAATCTAAAGTAAGGGTCTTCTAAACAAGGTTGTCCTAGTTTATTTTCTATGACTAGAGTATGAATCAGAACCCAACGAGCCTCTCCATTATCTACAGGGATATACACATAGAACTTTGCGCCAATTGCGCCATACCAACCAAACTCAATCTTGTACATCGTAACATTAGGAGTCGTCAACAGATAACCAGAACGACCATTGCCGTTAAGTTTATCACCATTGAAGTTATCACGAGGTATGACTAGTGTATAATAATTCCGTGGATTAAATGGATCACCTGATGACTGAAATATTTGCGCCGATGGTTCAAGACCATTTGCTCTGATAACATCTGCATCAAGCGGAACAGTAGATCTACGAACAATTGAAAAGTTTGCACCACGTACCTGAAAGACATATTGATCCGTCGGATTAGATATACCCCATTCGATTACGTTTGCTGCAGATCCTGAGTCCGAGGATATTCTAGCACCAAAGGTAAATCCTGATATACGACCAGGCTGATACCGATATGTTTTGCGTGATTGCATAAACGAAAGACGTCTAGTTCCAGAAGAATATCCTGGGCGTGTCTCATCAAAAGAAGGATTGCTACCAGTCAGTCCATTAATAATTAATGGAGTAATAATTGTGCCTGGGTTAGTAGGGTCAAAAAATATGTTGGAACGAATGTCAACCCATGTTCTTGTCCATGTATCAATTAGTGTAAACCCTTCTGCTTCTGTGACACCAATAAATTCAATTTCTTCATCGCTTCCAATGAATACTTTTTCGCCATCAAGAAAATATTGCGATAGGCCTGGCAATAACGTATATAATATGTTACCTAATGCTACAAAGTTTTTAAATTGTTGATATAACAATTCATTGTAATTACCAACATTTTGCCAACCTGGGCCAAATGGGTATGAATATGGAACAGGAAATGCACTTAACTTAATTGCTTGCTCTTCAGTTTCTTCTATCATCTGAGCACTATAGTGTTGCCCAAATCCTACAGCAGTTCTAGATTCCCATGGACCATATGAACCAGAACCAGAACTATAATTGTAGGTTTCCCATGATGACTCATCAAAGCCAAGAACAGATACGTCAGAAAATAAACTTAATTGAGTTTCTGCTCTGTTAATACCCAATAAAGTCGTAGCAGTTTCAGATGTCTCTGGGAACTGTTCGATAACTCTAACTGGTTCGATTGTATTAGGATCTGTTACTACGGATGTTGCATGCTTAGAGGTAGCAATTTCAGAAATTATTCTTTCTGCATCTGTGATAAGTGGAAGCCCTGCCTGATCCACGAGTTTTTCACCCGTGACAATATCAGACAGTTGAACTTCCGTAATAATAGAAGGTACTGGAAACTTATCAAACCCAATTTTTGTATGCATAACGTATTATTGCTCTTCCCATGTCAGACTTGCTAACACTGATGATTTGAGGACAGGTGAACCCGTAGGATCTCCGCTACCATCTATATCATATTGACGATCCACTGAAGCAGAGGTTAAGAAAAGTAAATCATTTTCATTCGTCAATGGATATGATAAGTAATCTTTGTTGTAATCAAAGTATGCATCTAGTTCAAAGATATTGCCGCCAGGAGGAATATAAAACGTTGTGACCTGAGTGCCAGTCCCTGGGATTGGAGTACGCAATTCAGAGTTAATCAGAACAGAAGATAATCTTGACAACTCTTCAGGAGTTCCTGTATCTGTACTGATTACTGTACCGTCTTCATCATAGTTGATTGCAACCATAAAGGAACCAACAATCTTTACTTCCTCAGAGTATGCATCTTTAGCAGTAAAGTTATATGCCGAACCGATGCGTCTCAATATACCGAGTACAGGAAACTTAAACTCGCCGACATCTGATGTAAAGTATGCCCTGAACCAACCATATACCGACTTGCTATCTGCAATTGTAGGAGTTGCTGATAATGACAATGCCGTTAGTTGTCCTGCAGATTTTAGTACAGTTGCTGCAGTGAGGGTCAGCGTACCAGAATATGAATCAAAGGTCTGGAAAATAGGATTCTTGCGTAACTGTAAAGATATAGTAGATGTACCTGTTGCACCAGTTGCAAGTCTAGTAGGATATACCTGAATACGGTTACGAACACGCTTACCCTGTGATGAAACAATTTCACGCTTAGTCTGAAGACCATAGATAATCTGAGGGCGATCTACCAGAATGTCCATTCGAACAGAAGCACCAGTAATAGAATTCAATGTCTTGTTAAGGTACAATCTTTTATTTGGTATATCTACCCATGTAACCTTAATACCACGGTCGACCACATCGCCAGATAATAATGTACCACTCATATAGAAATCCGACACAGCTGGGTTGACGTCATATGGAGCAGTTTCAATCAGACTCACATAAGGATCTAAATCCTGAGAATTTGAAGCATTAACTTTTATACGATACTTTGAACCATATACTTCAGTCGCAGCAGAGGAGGCATAACTGTAAAGTCGAACTGTTCCTCGATCACCACCATCGATATAATATGATGCACCATACTTAGTAATGTATTGTGAATATGAACCAGATCCTGGGACTGAATTAGGAATTCTTTTGCCAGAACTTGATGCATTCTCATAACCATATCGCTGTTCTGAACCACCACCATATACAAGGTATGTAATAGGCAAGGTGGCATTACCCAAAGAAGATACTTTGAGTTGATTAGATGCACGAAGATGATGAACACGAACCCAGCGAGCCTCGCCATTTGATACAGGAACATAGGCAAGGAACAGTGCACCAACCGCACCGTACCACGAGAATTCTATCTTCTGCATGATTACTTTAGTGAAGTCAATGTCCCAAATAGAATCAGAGGTAATGTTGCCGTCGGTTACTGGAGAGATAACGTTTTCACCAGGAAGTTTAATCGTATCATTGCCAGAACCTGTACGCACTACGTCAGAGTATAATACTTCCTGTGCAGTTGAATCCTGAGTGCCATTTAGGAAGTCGCCAGAGAAACGCGAACGTGGAATACGATATTCATAGACACGATAAAATTCTGGCTTGACGTTTTGCTCTACCCAATTTGCCCAACTTGTATTAACAACATCAATCTCTTCTGAGATACGAACAAGTGCCTGTGATACAGTTTCATCACCACTCTTAGAGGTCCCAATATATCCAACAGGAGTTCCTAAAACATTTCTGTCTATGTCAAACGACCGACGCAATGGGAACATAATATCATGAGCGCCTTCGACACCATTTTCTGGGAATATAAATGGCACAGGTGTACGGATAACATGAGTTCCTGTCAGTGTACCAAGTGTAATAGGAGTATTGCCCTGACCGTCATCACCTAACTCGGCCAACTTGACCGTGTAGTTACCAGCAGATGGTGCAGTCTTTTCAATGACACGATAAATCTTTGTCTTTATCAGACCAGTAATTGCAGTTGGTTCATCTGTGTGATAAGATACATATTGACCATTGGCTAATTCACCATCTGCAACTGCCAATGTTATTGCATTTAAACCTATTGATGAAGCAGCATGATTTGTTTCTTCTAACAATAGTGAAGGATCATACATCGCGGCATGAGACATGACTAGACTATCGCGTAGGATAACTAAATCACCAGGAGTCCCTTCTGCATTAGTTGATGAGGGTGCTTCGCCTGATTGACCATAGTCATCTATTTGCTGTCCCATTGCCGAACCAAAGGTAATCGGATTAGACGTAATAACTGCTTGAGTACGACGGACTACGACAAGTTGGTCGCCTTTGCCTGTGTCACGTGTTTCCCAAAAATAACCATCAAAATTGTCAAAAATTCCATACTTGCGAATTGCAGGATTACGATATACATCGGAAGGCTCGCCAGGGATAATCGAAGTCTTTATGCCAAATGTGGCCGATGATACACGACCTGGCTGATAACGAAAGAATCGCTTCGATGTAAGAATTGCTACCTTATTAGCAGGAGCCTCAACAAGAGCACCAGACTCTTCTGGGATATGTTTGATTCCCCAACCTTGTTCGCCACCGAATTCATCATACGCAATGTCATCTGCTTCAAGAATATCCTCTCGAATTGCAGGACTGCTAGACCATTCAGAAGGATTGACGTCATAGGTATTCACATCAGCAAAGATGCCAAGCGCAACTTCTGAACGTGGAATACCCAACAAAGATAATGCTACTTCAGAAGCAATCTTGTTTTGTTCAATGACTGGAACAGGAGGTTGATCAGTTGCTAATACAACAGGAATCGATTTACTTGCTGGTTGTTGACCAGGAGGTACTGGCGCAGTTCGTCCTACGACAACAACTGCGGCATTATTGTTTACATTAGTTAGACTAGACATTAATGAATTCTTCCTTTGGCAAGTATGAATGATTTTCTGATAGCGACATAACCTGTTACACCACCATTTACTGAACCAGATAAATCAACTTCTGCTGGTAATTGAATTTTTAGTTTGCGCGCCAAGCCAGATACAATCTTTTCTACAATGACGCTCTCGGTACTATTTATATCTGGTGTAGATGTATGAGTAAATATTTTTACTGTATCGCCTGAAACAAATGTAGCATATTGTGAAGGATCACTCAACGTAATGGTGATGAACTTATCACCGCCACTTGCAGAAAATATAGATTCCTGTATTGCGATTCTTTCACCGACATCAGTATTTGTATAAGTTGTACCTATGACTCGATATGCCAAGCCCATGATCTGCTCTCCTGCAACAAGTATTCCTGAATTCTCTGTAATCAACTCTGATAGAGTAGGAATCTCGTTAATATCAGTACCGAGTATCTTGAACTGGAAATAACCATTGTTTCTTCCATAGTCACCTGTATCGGCAGATATGAAATTAATAAATCGCGTACCACCCAATGTTTCGGAATAGTCAACACGAAGTTGCTCATCATTATTTAACTTTGTCAACATCCTAATGTCGGCAGTCAATTCTACGGCAGTCCCAGGAATACTATTCCTATCACCAGAACCGAGGTACGACACAAGGCCACGTTCCATATAGAGATATGCCGCAGAGATATAATCCACACCGATATCGAGTGAAATATTTACGGCATTATAGTCCGAGTCCATTGTATCAGGTGAAGGCAGGTACTCATTATCAGGCCCCATCAATAAATTAGGCGATGAAAGTAAATTAGCTGAACCATATATCAATAGACCCGATCCGCAGTTACGAACCGTATTACCAATTACTGTTCCGATATTAGTCACAGATACATCAACAGGACTCAAAAAGTTTTCAAACAAGTTATTCGTTACTGTAAGGTATCTAGAACCACCGGAAAAGAATGGAGACAACTCGTTACCCAAGTAGGATACACCGCCACCATTTAATATTTTACAATTCTGAAGACGAAGATAATCACACTGATACGAACGAATGCCACCGCCAGTAGAATTAACGACCTGAATATCAGAGAATGAAATATTCTCACCATTTGATATATTAATTAGGTATGTTGCGTTGGCTTCTGCATATCTTGCATTATTAGTAAAGTTACCATCTGCAGTCAAGTTAGAAAACGAAACACTAAATGGAGCCGACTCTTCTGATACAAATATATTACCCTTTTCGTTAGGGTTAACTGCATCATTCCAGTATTCAAAATTCCAAGGGATTTGTTTAAATACGGTTTGCTTGCCTGAGCCTGTCATCTCAAAGTTCGAAGGGACTTTCAGTTTAGATGTATAATAGACACCATTAGAAAAGTTTGCTTCCTTGACATTTAAATCCCGTTGGTCATTTATAAACTGCTGAAGACCAGTAGTATTAATATGTACAAATTCTAATGAAGAACCTGAGTTCATTTCATATTCTGCATCAAATGTTACTTGCTCCGTATTGTCTATGCTTTCAACTGTAGCAGTAACCCAACCTTTCAAAGGTGTTGCCGATGCAGATAACGGGAAGTGTATGATACCAGAATCGGCAGTATAGTTGCCAAAATCATCTTTACCTGCCCACTCTGTATTAGAATAACTACCATAGTCTATATATGATATATTAGAAGCAGACCCGCCCAATTGCCCTGGACCTAGTACATCAATAAGAACTGATTGGTCGATAGAATCTTGAGTTGCTCTATATATCACAATACCATAACTTGCGCTTGTACGATTTAATATCAAGGAAATATTATTAATCTCATTAAACTCTGACGCAACTTTATGAACAATGCCAGTGGTTATTTTTGTTGCACTTGATATTCTACCATCATTAAAGTTAAACTGCGCAATCCAATAGTAATATGTAAACCCTGAACCAGCGCCAATCTTAGCTGCCGATGAGGCAGGAGTAATAATAGGAGTAGGGCTCCCAGGGACAGATGCGCCAAATATTTTTACTTCATGGCCAATTTCAAAGGTAGATGAATCTATGACAACACTTAACACACCAGTATTTGATGCATAGGATATAGTTTCCCCTATAGTAAATGATTCAGCAGGATCATCTAATCTGACGTATATGTCATTACCCAAGACCTTTGTGACCGTTCCAGTTGTAGCAGATACTGATCCTACAATTTCTTGCCCAGAATCAAATGCGCCTTCTATAGTAATCAATCGTAAGATGACATCCAATGTGACTACAAGTTTATTTGATACATTTTCGCCAGTACCCTGAAAAGTCTCACCGTCGCCTGATACTTTATATTGTGCACCAAGCTGAGATGATATAATCTGACCAGAAAGATATATATTTCGTACAGATATATCACCACCGTTTAGATTAAGATCTCCGCTTGCCTCGCCACCAACGTTTATATTACCTTCAACCACAATATCTTTTGTATTACCTGCACCAAACGTCGCGACAAGTTCGTCATTCTCATTAAAGATTTTGAGACCATTAGCTTCGCTTATTGGTACGATTCCAGAAGTGGTTAAATTACCCGTCATGGGTATTGACCCATTGCGTTCTAGTTTTTCTATATTAAATGCGTCTAGGTTAGCATCGCCTTCAGCATTCGTAAGAGGTGTACCTTTGACTAACCGTTTTATAATTGTTGCCATCTTTTACCCGATTTTAATTTTCCACGAAACATTTAAGTAGTCCGTGGGTGATTTGACAAATGGTGTCGGCACAACAGTACGACAAAGTAATTTCCTTGGTGACGAATCAGAAAACAATCCAATTTCGTTCACTGTACCCGTACCGATGCCCTCTTCAAATGTTGTAGTGTTAACAAGAACATTAGTATTCACGGTATCAACAAAAGTAAACAACACATTGTTCTGAGCCAACAAAGTTTCCATAGCAGTATCAGTTATAGTTGCAGGAGTAGTGCCAGAGCCAATTGAAATCAACTCGATCACTTCGACATCGCCCTTTATTTTACGAACAATGAAGTTCTTACCTGCAGTGGTAACTAGATTATGTACAGTATCAGAATATTTTAGAACATGATCTGAGCCAAATAACTCTACCGTAACAACACCTTCTATTTTGATATTATCTTCTATCATATTGCTTTGGCTACCATTTGTTGAATTAAATTTCTTAAGTCTGCAACATCATCTTCTAGTTTATTTATTCGTTCTTGTTGATGTTTCATTTTATTACGTTGCTCAATGTATTTATTATAGTCTGTAGAAGAAGTATTCACGATGGCACCAGATTGCATTTCTCGATGCAACCCGATTTCATCTTTCACCTTTACAAGAGAATCCATATTAGGCGGTTGCAATAACAATTAAATCCTTTGCTCTAGGTATTGCTGAGGAGTTGAAAGACTTCATTACAAGTTTAATTGACGCAGCATTGAAAGCAGGAATAT
>Ga0105055_10004664_pt1 | contig 19841 bp, 18 predicted proteins | sample BON03_FD_78090 | JGI IMG/M metagenome (GOLD analysis project Ga0105055, IMG submission 78090) | Freshwater microbial communities from Lake Bonney liftoff mats and glacier meltwater in Antarctica - BON-03 | ecosystem: Environmental > Aquatic > Freshwater > Ice > Glacier meltwater | place: Lake...
GGGGAAATCTGCTGGTGGGAGTGCGTAAAAGCTCGGGAAATTCGGATTGCTTAAACTTTAAGCAGATGAATTTTTTTAAAACAGGGGGTTTTCGGCCAGGCACTATTTCGCAATGCAGGAGGTGCGCCGCTTGTCGCCGCAGCAGCCGGCCAGCCTGATCGGCCTGCTCACGGCCGTCTATGGTCTGGGCCAGATCGTCGGGCCGCCGCTGGCCGCCGCGTTCCTGGCGCGCAGTGCTTCTGTAGAGGCAGGTTTCAGTGCCGCGCTTGGTGTGGCTGCGGCGGTGTTGCTGCTCGGCGCGCTGATGTTCGGCGCCATGGTGCGCCGCTACCCGGTGGTTCCGGTGCAAGGTCGCTGACCCTGTTGCCCGGCGCGCGCTGCGCCCCGCCGCTGTGTCTCACTCCTGCGTCAGATCGACGGCTTGGCGCGCCTCGAACCGGATCAGCCCGGCCGACAACTTGCCGCCGGCCGCAAGCCACTTGCGCAGCAGACCATAGGTGTCAACATCGAAGGCCGATCAACGGCAGGTACTTGGCAACCGCACTGGGCGTTCGACTCAAAACAGTTCGGCAATCGCAAGAAGAACCTGCAACTGGTGGTAAACAACGCCAGGTTCCTGATCCTGCCCTGGATCCAGTCCAAAGGGCTGGCCTCCAAGATCTTGTCCATGGTCAATCGCCAGCTACCCAGGGACTGGCACCAACGCTATGGCTATCGCCCGGAGCTGCTTGAGCATTCGTCGAGACGCAACGCCATCGTGGGACCTGCTACAAGGACTCCAACTGAACGCTTGTCGGTCAGACCCGTGGGGCGCGGCAAAAAGAGCCGTGTGCATAGCCAAATCATCCCCCTCAAGGACATCTGGCTATACCCGCTACGCAACAACTTCCGCGCCGTCCTGTGCCAATAGGCCAACGTGACGAGACGGCTTCACCGAATATTTACATCGGGGTCAAGGATTCAGCTATTACTTTCGTACCCAGGATTTGAGTTTTTCGTCGAGCCCGGCGAGTTCCCTGCCGCAGACCAATTCGATGCTCAGCGCCTGGGCCAGTTTTTTATCGGCATCGCGCAGCGGGCGGTAACTCGCCAGCAGGCCGCGCGTCCCCAAGCCCCCGACACGTTTGCAAATTTCCGCCAGCTTGAACAGGGTGTCGTTGGCCTTGGGCACCTCGGGTTTGTCCATGCGCGCGGTCTTGCATTCGATGACGAACAGGCGGTTACGCGCCATGAAGGCGGTGTCGAGTTCGTTCTTGACGCCGCGGGTGTCGATCACTTCCAGGTTGGCGGCTTTGTCGCGAATGCCGAGTTCACCGGACAGGTCGCTGATCGTGCGATAGACGTAATGCTCCAGCCAGCCGCCTTTGGCAAAGCCAAGTTGGTTTTCATCGGTGAAGATGAGTTGATCGCCCTCCACCCGTAAAATGCCAGCCTGCTCAAAATGGCGCAGCAAGGCTTCGAGGCCGCGGCTGTCTTGCTGCTGGGCAGAAAGTTTGACGCGCAAGGTTTGTTGATTTTCTGCTTCCTGTGCCAACCAGTTGAGCTGGCTGAGCGGCTGTTCCAGACTGCCGATCTGCGAGATCAGCGTGCCGAGCAAATCGTTGTGGCTCCGATTGGGCAGCGGACGCTCGACGCCATTCGCCAGCTCGAAGCCGTAGCCCATCAGGTAATGACGCAGTCGCAAAGTTTGGGTGAGTTTGTGGCGGGGTGCGGCGTCCTTGCCGAGCCATATGACTTCGTCGGTGTCCACATCAACGTAAAAAACCGACCAATTGGCGGCCTGGGCAATCGACTGCGCGGCCAATGCCATCAGCTTCGTTCCACCCGTCACATTGAGCGCAACGGTTTGGTTGGTGCGTGAGGTAGCCAGCTCCAGCAGCGTACTCTCCAGTGCGTCAAAGTCGTGTTCGTTGGCCAGTGCAATACGGCTGGTTTTCACCCCGGTTTGGCGAAGAACCTGCTCCAGCGCGTCGGCGTGCGACTGCATTTTTTTACTCACCAGCAGCACGGCTTCGGCAGGCTTGAGGGCGGGATCAAGCGCGGGCAGCAGATTGGGCGCGGCCTGGGCTGAGACCAGCAAAACGTGAACTTCGGCGGTTGATGTCATGGCTTGCCTTGTTGCAGGTTCACGAGCGAATGCATTCGACGGCAATGCCCAAATCCAACTCGCGCCAACAGCGGTCGGCGGTCAACGCCACGGCGCCCATCTGTTGCGCCAGCGCCAGGCAGGCGCGGTCGCCAAGAGACAGACCTTTGGCGCGGGTGCTTCCGCGCAGATCGGCGGCAAGGCGCGCCAAACCGCGATCGAATGGAACGAAGTCCAGCCCCAAGGCGGCGATGCGCGCTTCGGCCTCGCCAAGCGGCACCTGCCAATCGGCCAGCCGGGTTAGCACTTCGGTCAGATTCACGGTTGAAAGACAGCAGCGCTGGCTGAGCAGCAGGTCTTCAACCCGCTGAGCACCGGGCTCCGCTTGCAAGTAGGCCAGCAGCGCTGATGCGTCCAGCACCACATCACTCACGTTCAGCCTCGGCGCGCCGTTCGGCAATCAACTCATCCACCAGCGACACGCCTTGTGGCACGTATTGGCGAACAAAGGCTTGTGCGCGACGCATGCGCTCGCGCTGCGTGGTGAGATGCGCTGCACCATCGACCAACTCCCACAACACGGTGTCGCCATCCTTGACGCCCAGCGCCTTGCGGATTTCCGCTGGAATGACGACTCGCCCACCTTCTGACATTTTCATTGAAATCATTAACATACTCCATATTTTCAATAATGTGTCATTTTATCTATGTATGGCATATTGGCAATAGATTGGATGGTGTATTCCTCCAGCCGCGCGCGATAGGCTTGCAGATCGTTGGCGGACAGCTCTTGCCCGCGCGCCTGCGGTGGCATATCGAGCGTCAGGCTGAAAAATCGCCCACCGCGCATACAGACTGCGGCGACCAGACTTACCGGCAAGGTGCCGATCACCACGTCGCCGGGCTGGATGGAGCTGGGGTCGAGGTGGGCGATTTGCCGATCCACTTGCAGGCCACGGCGCGCTGCCCACTCGACGGCGCCGGGGTGGCGCGACACAAAGAACATCGTCATAGGCTCAAAGCACTGGTGGCGCTGGCGTTCATACCTGCCCATCCAACCGAGTCAGCAACTCTTTCACCGCCTGTTTACGTTCCTTATTGCCTGGCCAGTTGGTGAACTTGTAGGACTCGCGGAGCACGCTGGCAACGCTGAGTCGAACAGCCGAACCCAGCAGCGCCGATGCGCGCTCCAGAACAACCGCCCGTTGCTGGTCGAATGCCGAACCGGGTTTGTACCGTTTTGTCGCCTTCTCGGCAGCCAACAGCGACTGAAATTCAGCGATCCATAGGTCTGCATCTTCGGCCTCAATCTGTTCGGGACTCATGTCTGCCTTGCGGAGTTCGCGCAATGCTGCCGCAGCCGCGTCCTGCGCGGCCGCCATCTGCTGTTCACGCCGATCACGCGCAGCTTTGTCTTCGGCCATCGCGCCGTAGCCCACCGCCGTCTTGGCGCCAAAGCCCAGCCAGTCGAAGGCGTGGCTGGCGATGCGCATCACCACCGTCTGCCAGTCGGTGAGCGCAGAGCAGCATGCTTCAGGAACGAGACTCGGCTCGAAGCGGAACACGAAACGAAACTTCGCTCCCGCCGGTAGCGCAAGAAAACTGATCGGGGTCGGTTTTCCGGCATCGTGCGGCGACTCAGTGCCTTGGTAGTAACGGCTCTGATGGGGCGTCATGATCTCCACCGTCATCGCGTCGAACTGCGGCAACACGTCCCAGCAGGTCAAGGCGCCGCGCCGCGCGTCCGGACTGTTCTCAGGACCGAACAGAGTGTTGATCAGCGCACCATCAATGCCCGGCTCGCCTTCGTCTCGCAGCTCTTCGGCTGCGCGTCGGAGCACACCTTTCACGCCCGTGCCTGCCAGATAGGGCAGGCCATAGGGCGATAGAAATGCAAAGCCGTTTTCGATCGGATGTTCCAGACCCAGGCCGCTAGCAAATGGTGAGGTGGCTTGCGCATCAAGCACGCAGCACTGTTCGGCTGGAAGCGCCAGCGCCAGTTGCTGCTGGCGCTCGCCCAAGGCTTTCATCAAGGCCGAAACGTTGGGTGGCAGTTTCAAGACCTCGCGCAGCGCGACTGATTGGGCGCCGTCCTTGTCCATCCCCCACTGTGAGTTCCAGACCCGAAAGTACAAATTGAAGCGGTGCCCGGGCGGGCATTCAGAGAAATTCTGGCCGACATAGTCAGGTACGGCAGCTTGACTCATTTCAGTTACCTTCCTTGCTGATCGCGTCGGCAAACTGTCGCAGCCACTTGAGCATGGCCAGGGTTTCGTCGGTGGTCTGCATATAGAACGATGAGGGTGCCTTCAGCAGCCGCTCCATCACGTCTGAATAGGTCTTGGGAAGCGGCTTGAACGCAGCGTCAGCTACAAACCTCATGGCGAGCCAGCCGTTGATGACCTCGTTGAGCGCCGTTGCCGCATCAGTGCCTCGCGATGCATAAAACGCCAGCGCCGACATCAGCCCATTGCCCATGATGAGCGCCGGCGCGCCCTTGGCCAGGTTCTTGAAATCATCGAACTTCTTACACACCTTCTGGGTGCGCTTCACCGCTTCCCAGGCAAAGGCTGCGCGTTGTTGGTCGAGTGTCTGTGCCATCACAGGGCCTCCATCGCAGTGATGGCCACTAGGCCGCGCCCGGTAGTGGCATCGCCCCCCACCTGAAGCAGGCCGCTGGTCAGTCCACCCGCACCGCCATGACCGCGCAGCACGGCCTTGAGCACAGCCTCAGCATCCAGCAACTCATCGCGCTGCCTCTTCTTCGATTGGTGCTCGATACTGGCCAGCACCAAACCCGCCAGCAGGCTCTCTGGCGGCAGGTTCTCTGTATAGAACAAACCACCGTTGGACGCCGTGCCGGTGTCGTTCTCTATGCGCACATGCGCTTCCACCACGGTGGCGTGACGCACGAAATGGCTGAACGCGGTGTCGGTGAGCAAGACCAGGTCGGCGCCGAGCTTGGTGCGGAAGTAGTCGTGCGCGGACCCGGCTGGCAAGGCATGGCGACTCAGCCAATCAGCCACCCGCTGCAGGCCGGCATCGACGGTGGCGGCAAAGTCAAAGGCTTCTAGCACCAACTTGCCTTCGCTCAGCGCGCCGTTGCCTGCCACCAGGGCTGTGTCGTCCTTGACCGAGGGCACTGCCCACGGCGCCGCATCGCCAGCCAGACGCTTGAGGCGTGCCAGCGCCGTCGGGCAGGTGGCATAAACAAAAGTGTTGCGCATTGAGCGCACCGGAAAGGCCACCAACTGCGCGTCGCCAAATGCGATCGCCCCAGCGTGGTCTGAAGCGTCTCTGTCCGGCCCGAACAAGCGGGCGACCATGCCATTGTCGTCCCAGGTGCGGGTGAAGTGATGGCGCGCGGCGCCCTTGAGCCCCGAGCCCGCTATCAGCGGGTGCTGGGTATGCACTTCGCGCTGGATCGGGTTGTCGATGGCGCCCACCGCTGAGCCCGCGCCCATATGAACCGGGCTGATGCAACTGTAGAAAACGACTTGTTGTGCTTGAAACATTGGATCCTCGATGTTGTTTATTCAGGGCGCTTTGTGAAGTTGCTTTGTCCGTGCGCCGTCGACTCAGATCCAGGCGGCCAGCATGGCGTTGTTGAAGCCTTCGGCGCGGCGCTGGGCGGTCTGGGCTGACATAGGCTCATTCTCATTCCACAGCCCGCCGTTGACCCAACTGGCAAGCTTGCCCGCATCGCCTTCGAACTGGTCAAACCAGTAGGTGCTGCCGGCAGGTGCCACCCGCTGCGCGGTCTTGGGTGCCCACTGAGCCAGGTCCCAACCCGACACCACGGCATGACGCCCCAAGGACGCGCAGGCCAAACTCGCAGAGAAGTCTTTACCGCGCAGCAGAAACTGACCGTTCACACCCCGACTGACGCCGGAGGGAAGCCACCCCTCGTTGAAGATGCCGGGAGTGCCCAGCAGCAAACGGAAGTGTCCACCTTGCGCGATCGCTGGCGTCTCGGGTCGGGTGAAGGACACACGGCGCCAGCGCGCACCATGGCCGTCACCACCCAGACGCAGCAAGCCCTCATCCTTGATTACGTCAGCGCCCGCGATCCCGACAAGAAAGCCCGTTGTGGGCAGCAGCGAGATGGCTTCACTGGTGTATAGCGCGCCATCGCTGGCGGTGCGAGATGCCGCATCGAGCGCGATGCCCAGGCGCGTTTCGCGCTTGTAGAGTGCGTCGCTGCGCAGCGTGTTGGCCGGTGGGCGCCCCTGCAAGTGTGCAGCCAAGCCCGCACCGTCGAGCCAATGCCCGTCCTCGGGTTTGACTTGCTTGGCGCCGCGCAAGATGGCGTTCATCGGGAGCCGGGCCGAGCCACTGGTCAAGGCCGGCCGAGCCTCGGGCTTCAGCGCAACAATGCGCTTGTGACCATCGTCGTTGAATGCCACCAGGTCGGCGGGCAAAGGCAGCACAGCTTGAACCGTTTGTGCGGACTGGCTGGCCAGCGACACCCAGGAGATTCGGAAGTGACCAGGGTTTTGGGGCGTACCCAAAGAGCCAAACAGCTCGGCGCCCAGCAGTTCTTGCATGCGCTGGCTGCGTTCACCCTCATCGGCATATACGCCACTGCCGATGGCCGAAAAGCGGGTCAGCCGATGCGCGTCATCGGCCAGCATGGCCGAACGGAAAGCACCGGCAAACAGCGAGGGCCAGGGTGGCAGCAGCGCCTCGCCATGCTCCCCCGCGGCGCCAAAGCTGCGGTTGCCGCGCAGCATCAACACATCCAGCGGTTCAATGAAGTAATAGCGCGTCGTCATGGCTTGATGCCTCCTTTGCCGAAGGCCCGGCCCTCGCGAGCAAAAAACTCAGAGCAGACCAGCAATTCTTCAAGCATGCGTGCGGTGCCCGGCCCGTTGCTTTCGGCGCACGCCAGCGCAACCAACTCGTCAGCATGCGAGCGCACGCCCCCTTGGCGTTCAAGCTGCAGGGCAAGGTTGCTGACCACCATGTCTTGCCAGACTCCATCGCTCATACCAACACCGCGGCATGGCAGACCCGCCAACCATTCGCTTGTGTTGTAAACGGCGCGCCGCGACATCTCGCTTTCGCCCAGCGTCTGCGCAAAACGCAGCATCAGCCCCAGCGCTGATTCCTGCAGCGGTGGCGGTACGTCGGCCTGGCGCCAGAAGCGGCTGGTCACGCCCACTTCGCCGCCCGCGCGCTTCAAGATGCGCAGGCAGAAGGCATTGCGTCCACCCTCTTGGTGATGCTTGGCCGCTTTTTCAGCACTGCGCAACTCGCGCAGTACGTTGGACAGCGGTGCCTGATGGTGAGCCACCACGGCGCCGATCGACGCGGTCGCCTGCGTCCCCATCATCGGCATCAGCCTGCCGCCCAAGCCGACATAGCCGCGCCTCAGGCCCAAGCCCTTCAAGTTGCCGAACCCAGGCAGATCGGACCATTCGCCGACGCCACTGTAGGCAGCACGCAGCAGCAACATGCAGGGCAGCAAGTCATCCACGGAGACCATCGCCAGCACATCGTCGCCACCGGCATAAATCAACTTGCCCTTGAATACTTCCTCGACACAATGGCGCGCCACATGCGTCGAAAAATCATTGAGCACGCCAGAGATCGCGGCGTGACGCGCCGGTGACGCTGGGCGCATCGACTCGACATAGCGCTTGAGCTCAGGCACATGGCCGAACTTGTTGTTCACCACCGTGCGCACTTGCGGATGCCAGGTGTCGGCAAAGCTGCGCTGGAAGGCCTTTTCATTGCCCGCCATCCAGGCGCCCATGCGGTCGCCGTCCATCTGGATCAGCGCGTAATAGGTTTCGGGACGGTCAGTGCCAAACAGGTCCGCCACATGGTCGTGCAGCGTTGCATGCCCATCTTCGCGGTCGCGGTCCAGTGCGGCAGGCAGTCTGCGCAACAGGCGTGCCGACGTCGCATCCACTTTTCGCAGCGAGGTCGCCAAGCTCGCCGGCAGCACCACAGGTTCGCAATCCTCCAAAATGCCAGACAACGCGGCCAACTTTGATTGCGCGGTGCCGTCGAAAATCTCGACCAGGCGTGCAAGCGGAGTTGCCAATGCCATCGTGTGCGTGCTCACCACGAAGCGTTTGATTTTCTCGCCTTCCAGAACATCCACTGTCGCTGCGGCAAACAGCGTCGGCCACAGCCTTTTGAGCGTCGCAATGGCGCCCAGATGCTCACCCGCCTTGATGCCGAAGCTGCCCACCACTTGGCCCCAGGCCGACAAGGGTTCGCGCGCCTTGGGCGGCAGCGCCAGCTGCGCCGGGACGTCGGTCAGCCACTCAAATTCACCGGTCAGCGTGCACCTGAATCCCTGCTGCGACAAAGGCTCAAAAGCACGCAGCGCCTTTGACGCGGCCAAGGCGCGTTCGGCCAATTCATACACCGCCGGATAAAGAATGCCAGCGTTGGGCTTGAAGAATGCGGCGCCGTCCAGCGTGAGGTCGCGGTTCAGCACCTGCCAGACATCTTGTCCAAACAGCCCGTCGGTGCCAAATGCCTGCAAGGCCTGCTTGAGCGCGGCCGGGTTGGCCTGTTCGCCCAATGGAGCCACCGGCCATTGCGCGCTGCCCCAATGAACCTCGGGGAAGCCCTGCAACTGTTGTTGAACCTGCTTGCGCCAGTGTGCTTGTTCACCGCAGTCGCGCCCGGCTTTAGAGAACACCAGTTGCGCCGCGTCCGTAGCCCATTCCAGCGCCTTGGCGCGCACCGCACTGGTCACCGCATCAGCCAGCCCTTCAACCAGGCTGGCCGGCACGACCGCCATGAACTTGTTCGGCAGCGTGGCGGCAAACAAGGGGTTGGCATCGGTGGCGCTGTTCAGCCAGGGCGCACCGATGGTCTCAAAGCGTTCGCGCCATTGCGGCGCCTGCTGCAGCAGCCAGCGGTCCACCGCTGCCACGCCGCGCAGATTGGGGAACAACACGGCGTCGGGGCCGAGCGCCGCGCAGATCACGGCCAGACCCTCCCAGACCAAGGACGACAACAGGTGCGAGCCCGCCCAGAGGTCGGATGTGGATCGTGCTTGTGCGATGAAGCCCTGCACGGGCCCAAAACTCATGGTCAGCAGCGCCGGTTCATCATCCAGCGCCATCGCGCCGCTGAGCGCCGACACGATGTCCAGATGCTGCCAGATGCTGTGATCGGGCACACGGGTATCGGCCGGCAGCAGCCGCCACAACTCGCCCAGCTCGGGTGCCACCAGGGTCGGCTCGGGGCCGAAGCGCCAGAAGGCAAGCTGGGTCAGCTTGAAGTCGGGCTGACCATTGGCACCGAGTTCGATCAACTGGCTGAAATGCTCGAGGCTGGCGGTGCGAATCTGGCCTGCATGAATATCGGTCAGTTTGCCCAGCTCGATCTGCTCGCCCGAGAGCGGGTGAATCAGCACTGGCTGCTCGACAAAACGCACATTGGCCCAAGCCGGGCGCGAGCGACCGTCCTCGCAAGGCCATTGCGGCCGGTCGGCCGCCGCAGCGTAATGGTCGGCACGCTTGTCGAAGTCACTCTTGCGCAGCCCCAACGCCGCACGCAGCTCGGCCACCGAGCCCTCTTCGTGGCCGATGCGCTGACCCTTGTTGTCCACATCGCGCATCAACACCAGCGCCTTTTCCGCCGGGTCATGCAACCAGGCAGCGAGTTTGCGTTTCCAGAGGTCGGTGGTCATGAGTCAGCTCAGCCGGTTCAATTGGTTTTTGGGGTCATCCAGCACGCGGTGTACCGCTGGCCAAAGAGAGAGTTCGTCGGGAATTCGCCCCCGTGCACCTTCAGCCAGCACAGGCGGCAGGCCGCAAGGCAGATGCACGATCACGCCGCGCAGCTTGTTGCCGACGACGCGTTCCAGCTTGAATCGCACCTGGTTGGGCAAGCGGGCCTTGGAATCCCAGCCAGGCAAGTTGACAACGTGATTCGTAACCGGGTAGCCCATCAGGTGACGAGCTTCCAGCGCGCCTGGTCGCTCGACCAGAAATGGTGCCGCCTGCGTGCGAAAGGCAATCTTGATGCGCGCCAGATCCTTCATCACCTCGCGCCAAGTGGTGCGCTCGGGTGTCAACCAGACCAGCGGGCCACGCGCATCACTGCCAATGGCATGCGGCCAGTCGAGGGCCAGGCATTGACGCAGCGAGCGCAGGTAAGGCGTCAATGCGGCAGCAGTCAAGGCCTGCATGGCAGCGCCGTCCCTGCGCTCCAACTGCAGCGAACCCCATGCATTGCGCGAGCGCGAACCCAGTGTGCCGAACCATTGGGCCAACTGCAGCGCCGCCTCGACATCCAGGGCTTCAGAGGCAGGGAGGCGCAGCTTCAGATCCGCGCGCGCCTTGTCGTCGATGGCGGTGCGTTGGGCGTCGCTGGACTTGCTGATGCCCAGCCGAACCTGCCGCGCCGCCTTGTCATAGTCCAGCGGCCCGTAGCCCAGGTAAAGCTCGGTGCCCACTGGTCGCCCGCCATCGCCGACTTCCGGATGGAATTCGCGCGGCTCATCCTTGGGCCAACTCTTGAGTGCGCCAGTCCCCCAGTTGTCCAGCCGGATGCGCAGCTTCGATTGTTGTGAGGCGCTCTTGCCATCATCGGTCGCGCTGCCAAACAGCTGCGCTTCGGCGCGGCGCAGTGCTGCCACATTGCGATCAAGAACAGGCGCCTTCACCACCCGCCACCACTGCCGTATCAGCGCCTTGATCGGCGGCGTGCGCCACTGCGCTTGCTGCTCGGCGTTGCCCAAAAAAGCGGGCGTGTTGAAGCTGAGTTGATAGCTGAGTTCGTGCATGTCAGGTCTCATCAAGGGGTTCGGATGTGCTGGCAAAACGCACCGCGGATGCCGGCAGCGCAAGGCGGTAGCGGCGCTGGCGCGTGCCACCGTTGTCGATTAGATAAGGCGCGCTGGCAACACCCAGCGCCGTCTTCAGGCGACGGTGCAGGCGGCTTAGCGTCTGCGAAAAAAAGTCGTCGCCCATGCCATCGGCGAGCCGCATTTCTGTGCGATCGGTGTCGCCCATCGCACCCGCCAAAAGACGCAGTTCGCGCAGGTAAAGCCCGGCCAACTCGGCGTCGGCCAAGCCCTTGATTGGCGCAGACAATGGCTCGCCGCCAGACAGCGCACGGCGCGCGAACATGGCCAGCATCGCCAGCTGCGCCCTTGGCAACTGTACCAGCACGCCAGCGGCGCAGATGCGCCCTTTGCCCAGGTCGATCACCAGCTCGGCCGGCGCCATGGCTCGCTGCGCGGCCTGCACCGTGCCGTTGAAGCTGGCCTTGCCCTCCAGCAGCGCCTCGGGCAAACCATGACGCAGGCTCACAAAGGGGATGTCGGCCAGCGTCACTTGGGCCTGCATGGTGTCGGCCAAGCCGCCGCTGCTCACAGCGATCACGCGGCTGTACGGCGTGGGATAGAAAAAATCCAGACTCTGCTCGAACGGTGCGCTCACCAGCACATGGCTGAGCCGGTCTTGTGGTCGGCCGAACAGCGAGAGTGCATAGCCCGCAAAAAATCCCATCGTCTTGCGCCCACCCGCCAGCGACACATGCAGCGCGCATTCGGGGTCGGCGGTGAAGCCGCGCACATGTTCGGTGATGAAGTCGGCCGCAACGCGGTTGTCGTCGGGTGTGCGGATGTCGGCCAGCGCTTGCCCATCGGAATCACTCAGCACATGGATCTGATCCTCACCAAACGCGATGGGCGGCAGCGCGTGGTCGCTGCACAGCCGAGCAAACCAGCCCGGCTCTTGCGACAGCAGCGCCAGCCGCAGGCGCTGGGCTCCAGTGGCGGTGGTGATCACATGCAGCTCGGTCGGCACAAAGGCCGGCCGCTGAGCCACGGCCAGCGCAAACAGCGTTTCAGTCACCACCTGCGGCGACAGGCCGGTGACGGCCAGCAGCACACGACGCGGATATTCATCGGGCAGCCTTCGCGCTGCGCGCTCCGAAATTCGCACCGGGGGCGGCCCGGCGTGCCCGTGTGGGGCTTGTGGGGCAGATCGGCTGGAGTGCATGGGCCGGATGATGTCGTCTCAAGCCGCCTGTGAAAGCGCTGGCAAGCTTGCGGCTTGCGCTGGCATGCCAGCCGTGGCCGCGGGTTCAATCTCGTAGCAACCCAGCCCCATCGTGGTGGCGCTGCCGGCATGCACGAACTGGCCCAGCCATAGAAAGGGCCAGAAGGCTTGCGCATCGACCGCGTCGAGTTCGACCCAGCCGAGCAGTCCGTTCATCGGCATGGCGCGCCGCTGCCGATTCGAGAAGCGTTGCTGCGCCGCAGGCTCCAGGTGGCTGCGCATGCGCACCTCGCGCGAACGCGCCGCCAGTTCGGCAAACGGTGCCTGCAGCGGCGTGTCGGTGTGAAAGGCCTGCAGCATGGACACGCGGCGCATCAACGTGCCGAACAGGGCGCCGAAATCTAATGCCTGTGCGCCGACGGCATTGCCCTCGCGTTTGACACGCAGCGGCGTGATGAAGCGCAGGCGAACAGCAGCCTCGGGCGCCGCAGGCAGCAGTGCGACTGGCGAAGGCAGCGGCCGCAGCAAATCGCGCTCGCAGTCAATGCGTTGCCACGTCTCGCATCCCAGGCCAGCTTCCTGCTGCACCTCGCGCAGGCTCAATCGTTCGCCATCAATGCCATGCGTGCCTTGGGCGGCTTGGCGCAATGCCTGAACGACAAGCGCCAGCAGCGCCTGCGCGCGGCCGACCAACGTCAACTGCAAGGTTGCGGTGCCAGCCGCTTGATCCGTCAGCTCACGCAGCACGAAAGGATGCGGCGCATTCGGATACAGGCGCATCAGCGCGGCGTTGGCCGGCGGTGGCGTCTCAAACACATAGGCATAGGCACACTCGGCGCGGCGCGCACATCCCAGGCATGAGGGCGCACCGGTCAGGCACGCTGCATCGCGCAGCGCATGGCCAAAGGCTCCGCGCCAGACGTTGCCTGCGAACGCGGGCGTGGCCCGCCCTGCGCGTGCAGCAAAGACCAGCCGGTAGCGCTGGACAGGCAACTCGAGATTCATCTTTTCGCCCCCGATTGAACGCTTCTTGTATTTGGTTCGCGTGCCCGTCATCGATGCGCGGCTTCTTGTGCTGGTGCGCTTGCATGTTAAGCGCATTCCGCTACGCCTGAATACTCTCGCAAGCTTGCCGAACCTTCTGATCTGGCTCCACCCGGCGCACCATGGCATTCAACGCAACCAGGCCCACTGATGCAGCGCTTTCTCTACCTTGCCGCCTATGACATCTGCCAGCCACGTCGGCTGGTGGCGGCGCTCAAGCTGGTGCGCGGCTATGCCAGTGGGGGGCAGAAATCGGCCTACGAGATTCATCTCAGCGATGGTGAACGCCGCAAGTTGCTGGGCGATATGAAAACGCTGCTGGATCTGGTGGAAGACAGCTTTGCACTGGTGCGGCTTGATCCGCGCGCCACCGTTCACACCCTTGGCAGAGGAGTCGCACCGAGCGATGCCGCCTGTTTGTACTTCGGCTGAAAGGATATTCATGGGCTTGCTTGTTCTCGACCGTCGTGACATGGCCTTGCGTCTAGATGGTGACGCTGCTGCCGTGTACGAAGGCGGCAAACGCCAAGGAAGCGTGCCGCTGCATCTGGTGGATCAGCTTGTGGTGCAGGGCACCGGCATCACGCTGGACGCGGGCGTGCTTGGGCACATTGCTGAGCATGGCGGTGTCGGCATCTTGTTGTCAGCGCGGCACGGCCGGCGCGTGGCCTACGTCATCGGCCCGGGCCACAACGACATCTGCGCCCGCCTGGCACAGGCGCGTGCGGTCACCGACGAAGCGCAGATCAACGCCTGGGCGGCCCGGCTGGTGCTGGCCAAGCTGCGCCATCAACGGCGCTTCATGCGGCGCGCGCTGGGCCTGCGCGCCGACCTGCGCAAACCCCTGTTCGACACCCTGCGCCGACTGGACGCCGACATCGAGCGCCTGTTGCCGATGCAGACCATCGAACGCAACCCCGGTGCGGCGACGCTGCGGGGCATAGAGGGCGCTGCGGCGGCGGCCTACTTCAAAGGCTTCGGTGCACTGTTTGCCGACGCTCTGGAATTTAACGGCCGCAACCGCCGGCCTCCGCTCGACCCAGTGAACGCCTGCCTTTCGCTGGGCTACACGCTGGTTCAAGCCCAGGCCGTGCAGGCCTGCCAGTGCGCCGGGCTGGATCCGCTGATGGGCCTGTACCACCGGCCGAGCTTCGGCCGTGCTTCGCTGGCGAGCGACCTGATAGAACCCTTGCGTGCCTTGGTGGATGAGTGGGTATGGGGTTTGTTCAGGGATCGCACGCTGCGCGCCGAACATTTCTGGCGCGACGGCGCCGCCTGCCTGCTGGGCAAAGCCGGGCGCGAACACTTCTACCCCGCCTACACCCCGCTGCGCAAGGTCGCCGCGCGCTGGCTGCAGATGCAATGCCGGGGCTTGGCCAAGCAGTGGCGCGACCAAGGCATGGCCTTGCTGCCCTATTGCGCTGACGATGAGGACGACGAATGAACATGCCGCGCATGAAGGCCTGGGTTGATCCCCAAGCCACCCGCCACACCCTGTACTTCGGCCAATCCAAGCCGGCGCGCATTGATGCCGACCGCATGGCCTTGCTGGTTCAGACCGAAGGCTCCAGCGCGGCGCGCGTGCCCCTGCCGCGCATCGAACGCATCATCAGCGGGCCATTGGCCGACTGGAGCGGTGCTGCACTCATCGGCTGTGCCGAGGCCGGTGTGCCGGTGGCGTTTGCGGCCCGCAGCGGCAGCGCCTGCGGCAGCCTGAGCCCGCTGCAGCAAAGCAGCGGCAGACTGGACGCAGAACTGACGCTCTTTGCCGAAAGCCCTCAAGCCGAGGCTGGCTGGCGGGATGGCCTGCGCGCACTGCGTGCACGCCTGCTGACCGAGTTGTGGCGCGACAACGGCCAAGCACCCGAAGGCCTGTTGTGGGAAGAGCAGCGGCGCGGCTTTGTATATCAGGGCGCCGGCCATGCGCGGCACAGCATGCCAGTGGACGCGCGCTGCTATGCCCTGGTGGCAGCCCAAATGCGCCGGCAAGGCGTGCAGCTACGCTATGCCAGCAGGGCCGGGCGCTGGATTGAGGTGGCCCTCGACCTGTGCGCCACGCTGCACGATCTGCGCGTGCTTATGCAGCCGCTGGAAGAGAGGGCGCGCTCCAGCCTCAAGTTGCGTGCGCTGGCGTTTGAGAACTCCGAGGCGGTGCAGGCCGACACCGTAAGCTGGTGCCTGCTGATATTGCGCCGCTGCACCCATGAGCACGTGAAACCATGGCTGTAAACGATTGCCGGGAATGGATCGTGGCCTACGACATTGCCGACCCTAAGCGGCTGGGCCGAGTGCATCGCTACATGGTGAAGCGGGCTATACCGTTGCAAAAGTCGGTTTTCCAGACTAGCATGAGCACCGTGCAGTTGCTGAAGCTTCGGCAGGGGCTGTCTGCCCTCATCGACCCCAAGGCCGACGACATCCGCATGTATCCGCTGCCCGCTCATCCGGAGATTGTTCGGCTCGGCCGGATGGACATTGCCGCCAGCGGCGTGTTCTTGGCATGAACACAGCCTTGTTTTTTAGACTCCGGTGGCCGGGACCATGCACCGGCTGGCAGGGCATGTCGCAAGTGCTTGATGCACAATGCTTTTCTGGCCCGTGCAGCCAATCTAGATTCCCTGATCAAGAAGGGATTAAGACGCAAAAGTTGCGCCGAGCGCGGATAAGAAAATGCCAATCTAGATTCCCTGATCAAGAAGGGATTAAGACTTAATTGCGAACCTCAATGCCACCAAAGTCGGGCCAATCTAGATTCCCTGATCAAGAAGGGATTAAGACAAGAAAATGTATGTTCATGATGCGACTCCGTTTGCCAATCTAGATTCCCTGATCAAGAAGGGATTAAGACCGGGGAGTGCAGACTGGTGAAACTGTTGTCGAAGCCAATCTAGATTCCCTGATCAAGAAGGGATTAAGACGCATACGCATCGCTTCCAACAATGTCAGTGCCAATCTAGATTCCCTGATCAAGAAGGGATTAAGACATAGACACAGGGCAAGCTTCGCCGATTTTAGCGCCAATCTAGATTCCCTGATCAAGAAGGGATTAAGACCATGTAGACACCACACTCGTCCCAAGCGATGGCCAATCTAGATTCCCTGATCAAGAAGGGATTAAGACGCGTCATCTGATTAGATACCGCGGCAATTATTGCCAATCTAGATTCCCTGATCAAGAAGGGATTAAGACTAAATGCTGCAACAAGCTCCGCAAAGCGTTTTGCCAATCTAGATTCCCTGATCAAGAAGGGATTAAGACGCGCGGTGTTTAGCTACTCTTTGGGCGGTGGTGCCAATCTAGATTCCCTGATCAAGAAGGGATTAAGACAGCGTAGCAAGATCCAAGAGCCGCGCCAAGCGCCAATCTAGATTCCCTGATCAAGAAGGGATTAAGACACTACCCGCACAGTACATCGGTTACCATCAATAGCCAATCTAGATTCCCTGATCAAGAAGGGATTAAGACGCAGGCTGTCCCACTGTATGGCGGCCACCTGCTGGCCAATCTAGATTCCCTGATCAAGAAGGGATTAAGACCCCTCGTTCTTGACAGGTGCAGCGGAGAAGCCAGGCCAATCTAGATTCCCTGATCAAGAAGGGATTAAGACGGCCGGGGAGCAGTTCTTTGAGTAGTTGTGCGCGGCCAATCTAGATTCCCTGATCAAGAAGGGATTAAGACTCACCGTCGGAGCGTAGCAGGCCATCGGGAGCGCCAATCTAGATTCCCTGATCAAGAAGGGATTAAGACGCTTCACGCAAAATGGCTAACTGAATGTGGGGCGGGCCAATCTAGATTCCCTGATCAAGAAGGGATTAAGACCCTTGCGAGGCGGTCCATCGATACCGCCGGGCCAATCTAGATTCCCTGATCAAGAAGGGATTAAGACCACCATGAGTGCTATGCCTGCACCATCGTCTGCCAATCTAGATTCCCTGATCAAGAAGGGATTAAGACCTCAAGAAGTAGTAGATGCCAATCTGTCGGGGGCCAATCTAGATTCCCTGATCAAGAAGGGATTAAGACTCCATCGTATCATCTACCCCTACTATCATCTGCCAATCTAGATTCCCTGATCAAGAAGGGATTAAGACCCTCGGTTATGCCCGATGGGTACAACGACTTGCGCCAATCTAGATTCCCTGATCAAGAAGGGATTAAGACGCTACGCGTACGGTAAGCCCGTGTCGGCTCGCGGCCAATCTAGATTCCCTGATCAAGAAGGGATTAAGACGGTGCGCCCGGCTGCCATTGCGTACTCTGGTACGCCAATCTAGATTCCCTGATCAAGAAGGGATTAAGACCCGCCCACGCGATCATCCCAGCCGAAGCCCAGGGGCCAATCTAGATTCCCTGATCAAGAAGGGATTAAGACCCAGCACGTATGCTAGTGCTAGTGCGCGTTCGCCAATCTAGATTCCCTGATCAAGAAGGGATTAAGACTCTAGCTTGCGTGCTGTCCACACGCTGGCATTGAGCCAATCTAGATTCCCTGATCAAGAAGGGATTAAGACCCGCGAACAACAGCGCATGCATCGCTGAAGGAGCCAATCTAGATTCCCTGATCAAGAAGGGATTAAGACATGTACTTTGTCACCGTCGCCAGTTCTGGCCTTGCCAATCTAGATTCCCTGATCAAGAAGGGATTAAGACAGCCTGCGGCTGTTGGAGCCACAACCTCAGGCGGCCAATCTAGATTCCCTGATCAAGAAGGGATTAAGACAACGTGAAGGTGACCGAGCGCGCTGCCGCGTGGCCAATCTAGATTCCCTGATCAAGAAGGGATTAAGACCACACCAAGCAACAGCTCGCTCTGCCGCGATCAGGCCAATCTAGATTCCCTGATCAAGAAGGGATTAAGACGTCGCCCTCGTGTATCACGCGCACCTCCAGCCGGCCAATCTAGATTCCCTGATCAAGAAGGGATTAAGACCGTGCAGGATCGCACTCCGAAGGCCACTGTCAGCCAATCTAGATTCCCTGATCAAGAAGGGATTAAGACCGCGCTTGCTGCATTGCTAGGTGCCGCTCGCCGCCAATCTAGATTCCCTGATCAAGAAGGGATTAAGACCCACAGCGGTGCGCAATGCACCGTGCCCGTTTGCCAATCTAGATTCCCTGATCAAGAAGGGATTAAGACGTGCTTTCGTAAACGCACTAAGCGGTACGCGTAGGCCAATCTAGATTCCCTGATCAAGAAGGGATTAAGACCCTTCGTAGCGCTGCTCGGCGCGGTCTTCCTGCCAATCTAGATTCCCTGATCAAGAAGGGATTAAGACGTACATCTGGGCAGATGCAAGTGGTACGTTAGGCCAATCTAGATTCCCTGATCAAGAAGGGATTAAGACGTACGGGAGCTTGTTATAAAAGAAGTACACATGCCGCCAATCTAGATTCCCTGATCAAGAAGGGATTAAGACTAACCGTCTTGACCGTCTTGAAGGTCTTCGTGGCCAATCTAGATTCCCTGATCAAGAAGGGATTAAGACCGCAAAGGGTTATCGACCAAAACCTTAGCCACGCCAATCTAGATTCCCTGATCAAGAAGGGATTAAGACGATGGGTACAATGCCTTGCTGAATGCTGCGTTGCCAATCTAGATTCCCTGATCAAGAAGGGATTAAGACTCCTCGATACCGTCAATTCCCGACGGAACAGGCGGCCAATCTAGATTCCCTGATCAAGAAGGGATTAAGACCACAAAACTGTCCGAATACCAGTACACCCTTCGCCAATCTAGATTCCCTGATCAAGAAGGGATTAAGACTGAGGACCAGCGCGATAAACGCTGCGAATGCGAGCCAATCTAGATTCCCTGATCAAGAAGGGATTAAGACCGTGATTCCGGGTTGAACCAGAGACTAATTAACGCCAATCTAGATTCCCTGATCAAGAAGGGATTAAGACCGAGGGGCAGAGGCAAACGCAGCGAAGGAAGGCCAATCTAGATTCCCTGATCAAGAAGGGATTAAGACTGGGCATCAGCAGCGGTATGGTGGGTTCGGTGGGCCAATCTAGATTCCCTGATCAAGAAGGGATTAAGACCCTCTGACTGAGCCGACCACGTCATTTCTGACGCCAATCTAGATTCCCTGATCAAGAAGGGATTAAGACCTGGCGACTAGCGCAGCCCAGTCTATGTCGGTGTTGCCAATCTAGATTCCCTGATCAAGAAGGGATTAAGACCCGTGCGCCCGGATGGTTGCACCGTCCTTCATTGGCCAATCTAGATTCCCTGATCAAGAAGGGATTAAGACGTCTGCGCTTCGTCTCCCATCAGCGCCACGAGCCAATCTAGATTCCCTGATCAAGAAGGGATTAAGACGGCCACAGACCCTGTAACGGGTACTGAGAGATTCGCCAATCTAGATTCCCTGATCAAGAAGGGATTAAGACTCCGACACGGCGCCAATGTCCAGGACTTGTTCCGCCAATCTAGATTCCCTGATCAAGAAGGGATTAAGACGACATGATAAAAGCTCCCATTGTTGATTGACGCGCCAATCTAGATTCCCTGATCAAGAAGGGATTAAGACCTCGATCCTTGCCACTTCGGCTGCTGTTACGTCCCGCATTGAAGCCGGCTCAGAGATCCACCCTATTCGAGGGTAAAAAAGGGTCGTGTCCCACCGTAACTCGGCTAAACACGACCCCGTTTTAATGTGGGACTTGGCGGCTTAATCACCGCGCTACAACGGCGGTGGCGTTCTCCACGGATGCTCTGGGTCGTACA
>Ga0105055_10004670_pt1 | contig 19831 bp, 14 predicted proteins | sample BON03_FD_78090 | JGI IMG/M metagenome (GOLD analysis project Ga0105055, IMG submission 78090) | Freshwater microbial communities from Lake Bonney liftoff mats and glacier meltwater in Antarctica - BON-03 | ecosystem: Environmental > Aquatic > Freshwater > Ice > Glacier meltwater | place: Lake...
AGGATGTTTCTCCTCAGTTTCATGTTTAGAAAGATGAGAATTAGTTTCGGCTGGGGTTCCTATAGGCTTGTAATCTGACATTCCAAATCCTTCCGCTATCTTCTGAATATACTCCTGTCGGCTAACCGTACAGGTCCTCTTACTCAGGTCAAAGTTCCATTTCATTCCCAAGTATCTTCCATGATGCCCCACAGTTATCTTGACTGACTCAGTTTCCATCTGTTTCATCAGTTCCTTAATGAACGTCTCAGACTTGCAGAATACCTTTAGATCATCCACAAATACACACACTATTGCCTCAAACCCACCTTCTTGATCTGAAGCGTAGAATAAGCAAGGATGCCAGCTACTCTTGAATGTATGTAACCTTGAGAGCTGTGAGATATGGTCAAACCATCGTACAGGAGCACTGGCTAAACCATACAGTGGTTTACACAGCCGATAGTATTTGCTACTAGTGTCAAGACCACGAGGCATTTCAGCATATAAAACTCATCATCTGCGATTGGGGGAATAAGGAAAGTCTGAGTGACATCAAGATGGAAACATTGCATATGAAGGGACAAAGCAATAACAGTGACCATTTTCAATATTACCTGGCTTATTGTTGGAGCATATGTGGAATACGAATGAATAAGTTCTTCAAGAAAGCCTAAGCATGTTAATCTGGCCTTGAGGCGACGTCGTTCAACTCCTTGGTCATCCTCTTTGAGAGGCGCGTCAAAGATGAGTTTGAGAGGAATGGGTCGCGTTTTGCATTCCTCGCGGTTACATTATTCAAGAGTACCGGAATCAAACTGACCGGTGAGTTCGCTATTCACAGCATCCGTCCATAGATTGAGATCCCGTCCTTCCAAGAGAAGCATGCATTGGAACGTTTTCGGAACTATTACAGGAGACGGATGAGATTGGGTGTCAAAAACCTTCCTTTCACATCACTTGTATGTCATTCCAATTAGTTATTTTACCTTCTTATGGAGCCTTTTAGAAGGGCGAATCAGGTGGGTAACAGATGCTGTCTCTGAAGCCTCTTCTGTTCTATAAGCTTCATACGTTTTCTGGCAATGAAGCAATGAGGCTCCCTCTATCAAGGACTACTTCCATTGCGCATCAGGCATCCTTTCTGAGCGAGATTTGCCTGACGTCTTGGACCTCTTTTTAGTTCTCTGCTGAGAAGACAATGTCGTGAATAGGGCACAATTATCTTCTGTGGGTGATTTCTCCACAGAGCATTCGTCTGTTTCCGGATCCGATAGTTGCTCAGCTGTATGATCATAAGATACAGTTGCAGGTGCTGTAAGTGCATTAGACGGGACACGAAAACGTATAGTAGGTTGGCTAATCCGAGTAGACCTCTTTTGCGGTTGGAGTCCCGATTCAGCCGTAGCAGTAATCACCTCCTCATGAGGCAAGTCGAGAGCATCATGCCATTCATCATCATTGGCATCATCTTCTTCTGGTATCCAAATATTCAAATACACCAGTGCATCATCAGAATTTGGAGAGTCGATTACCTGATCAAGTGTCTCAAATCTAGCCTATAAATCAGGACAGTTACATGTATTCGATCTTGGGGTTAGGAGGATACGCTCTAGAAGCGAGTCCATAGTATCATTAGGAACTACATCTTCATGCAACTTTACCGATCGTCGCGAGACTATTTCCTTGGGAGATAATAGTAATACCTTAAACGTTCCATTAGGAGCATTATAATCAATTCCAAGATGTATACCAGGCTCTTCACGAGGATCAAAGCTCCCTGTTGTTCGCTGGAAACTTTTCGTGACTACTAAGCATCGAAACGGATGGAGAATATCAATATTTGGCGGCTTACCAAAATGCTTTGGGAAAGGAGACATCATTCCAGATGGGAAGGGGAAAAGGCTGTAAATATAAATCAAATTACAGGGAGTGTAACAGTAGTCCCACAGTGTTACCGGGACTTTACAACGAAGCTGTACCGTGGAGTACATTTCGTCAAAGCTCCGTATTCTCTGCTCTACTGAAGCATGACTGCAGTGTTCATGTGGTACACATATACGCAAATCATAACCATATTCTTGCTGGTGAATTTCATAAAAGAGTGGAGCAACCAGTATTTTAAAATAATCGTTGTTCGTTGATTTAAAAAAGGTCTGTTAAAAATAGTACAAGGATACTATTTCGGTCGAAAACAAGATATTGGATCTATTTGGTCTCAATACGTTTTTGATATAGAACAGAAAATTTAGAATAGAAGTAAAACATTTGACACAAAATCTTCAATGTGAATATCGTTGGAAGCATTTCGCCTGACTTTCGTTGAAACTACTTGTGCCATCAGTTGCTGAAAGTCTGTATCGGAAAGTGGATTTTTTCCCATCGCTGTGAGCGCAACTTTCAAATTGCATTCAGAAATAAACTCGGAATCCAACCCACGAAGTTTTGAAAAATTCCGCAAAGCAACAATGCAATTTTGTCGGCTATTATTTTCATCTCCAAATGATTTTGCTGTTAAAATGTCTAAAAACTCTGCCAAAGAAATACTGGTATTAACTTTCATCTCTTTTTCCAAGCAGATAACTTCCTCGTTGGTGGGACTATACCCACAGCAACGAATCATCTTGGCCAGCTTTTCCACACTCACCCAAATTAAAAGTTAATTGAAATCATTTTCAAATCTGGTTTCAATTCAGCTTACCTTCCCATTGGCATCCGCATGAAACTCGAACACTCTTTCGGCACAGGTATCCATCAAACAAAATACAATTGTAACGTAACTGAAAAAAAAACCGAATCTTTTTAGTACCAGGTATTTTAAAATCATAAAGACTTTTGTTGTTTTACATTATTAGTGACATTCAGGTAATCCAAACCGAATACGCCTACATGCAAAAGCGGAAGAACTATTTCCTCGTTTTCTTCAACGTCTCGATTAAATTTAAATAAAGCAGCTGCCAAGACGAAGGATTCGTACAAGGCCACTCCGCATAGAATATGCCACCACGCATGCAATTCAGGATTAATCACAAGATGTCTCATCTGCGTGCATAAAAGTCTGTCGATGAGCCAGCACAACAAACCAACGATTGCAGATCCTGCTGCTAAAAACCTGATTTATGTTTGAAATTGAGGTTGATGGATGAATGCTAAACTTACATGGCTCGCCGAAGTCCTGCCTTCCCTTGCGTGATGACTTGTGTTCCTTTAATTATGGAGTTCATCTTTGAAACCGTCAGAAGAATAATCGCAATTAAATGTATTTCACAAAATAGAAACGAAGTGATGGTGAAAACGCCAACAGCTACAACGGCACCATGTCCTAATGCGATATTCTGAGAGGCCCTATTGGAATGAAAAAGTAAAATCAACGAGATGTTCTCAAAGGACTCGTCTAATTTCTGATTTATCCATAACAACGAAGCATGGAACAACCCACTGGTAATCCCCAGAAGTAGCAATGACCAAGACAACCAGTAAAACCTGCTGGGCAACTTCATTCGGTTGGCAATTCTGCGAGCTGCAAAATACTAAATCAAAATTGAAATTTCAAATTTTAACCTACCTGCAATACCAGCAAATATAAATGACAAATTAGATAATGTGTTCCAAAACTCTGCAATATAGTGACTATGTTTGTAATCCTGCTCGCACCAATTAATACCAGAAGAGAAACCCTAAATATAAAACCAATCAATCAGTAAATTATTGGACTCTTAAACAACATACCCAGAATCCGATCGTTTCGTTTGAAGCGGAATACGTTTTACCAAAAAGCAAAGCATCCACAACACGCACTTCCACATCCTCCCATAACGTGAATTAGTTGGTTTTTAAAAAAAGGCCTTGGATTTATTCTTTCCAAAAATCGGTTCAAATCTTGAACGTTCACATTTTTCTACTTACTGTTTAAGATAAGGCCTTCTAAGAGAACTGATCTCCATGCTTCTATCGTTAAATTTAACGGTCTTCAATCGTCAAGGGGGTGTGTATTCTTCACTCGCATTTTGTTGACTTGGCTCATGGGATGTGTTGTTAGTAAATCAAAGGATGTGGTGCACAAACAATATGACGCCAAGCAGCCTGAATCAAGTGAACAGACCACGAGTGATGACATTGAGGAGTCTTCGGCCATTGTTCTATCCTCTGGGACAACGTCGAACCATGTTTCGATGGATACTCCAGGAAAAAAGAACAGCAGACCAAGAGCTGTGGTATATGTATCTTCAGGAGTCACAGAGGAACTTTCTGTCAAGTTTAATAAGGTTGAGAAATCCCCTGAAGAAACCGAATTTTTATGTCATGTGATGAAATCTTGCTATTTGTTCAGTGACATGACATATGAGAATATTGTAGAAGTGGTTGGTTTTATGGCTGCTTCGAAAGTGAAGGTTGGTACTTCTGTGGTGGTGAATGGGAGCAAGAATGAGAATTTTTATATCATTGAAAGCGGTTCATTCTCGATTTGTTCCAACAAAAATAAAGATAAAAACAGTAATCTTGTTGTGACTGCGCAAGATAAGGAACCTTTTTTCGGAGAGCTTTCATTATTGCTGGATAACAAAGCGAGTATGACTGTTAAGTGTGTAGGCGTCCCCAATGGCAAAAAACATGCAACATTGTGGTCGATTAATCGTTCTGCCTTCCGAGAGATTACAGCAACTCGTTACATCCAACAGGAGAGCGATTCCCTTGGTGCTGTCGAGTCCATTCCATTTTTGAAAGAAGCATTGAGCCCTGAACAAATCCAGATCCTTTCCAAAGCTGTCGAAATTCTCTCGGTAAAATCCAACCATAGAATTGTCCGCAAGGGAGACCACGGAGAAGTATGCTACTTCATCAAACAAGGAACTGTAACATGCAGCAACATCGGTCCTAATGGCAACGGACATATTGAACTTGGGCCAGGCAGTTATTTCGGTGAGCGATCTTTACTTACGGATGAACCCCGAGCTGCAGATGTTTTCACTTCAAGTGATTGTATTTTATTAGCGCTGCATAAGAAATCCTTTAATGAGCTTTTAGGCCCTTTGAAGTCGGTGCTGGATGATAATATGAAACGAAGAGTTATTGAAGCGGTTCCGGTATTGCAGCAGTTGCCTCGGTCACTGCGCGGAAATATCCTTGAAAAGTTCCATTTTAAAACATTTACTAAGGGGGAAATTATTGTTAGTGAAGGTGAACCAGGCCGCAATTTTTACATCATTCGTTCTGGTAGAGTGTTCGTGTACTCAACAAGTATTCCTGATGAGGAGCCAGCTACTCCGATCGTTCGAGGTCGAAAAATGAGCCGTAAGAAGTCCAGAATCTTTTTATCATCTCACGACAATCTGGTGATTGATGATCCCGCCCTTGGTGCATACTTGGCAGAACTCCACGAAGGAGACTGGTTTGGGGAAATGGCTTTGATTAATAATGCACCTCGATCCGCCTCTTGTATAGCAAGCGGTGACGTTGAATGCTTTGTTTTGCCTTTTGACACTTTGAAACTTATAACGGGTAAATCTGAATTGCTCTTGACCACATCGCATCAACGCACTGAATCTAATAACCAGAAACGATTAAGTCGAAGGTTCTTGAAGAACGATGAAATCAAATCCATTTCCGAGTTGACAAAGAAAACCATTTTGGGAAAAGGAACATTTGGGACTGTCTATTTAACAGAGGTAAAGAAAAAGCACGGGGCAGTGTACGCTTTGAAAATGATGAATAAATCCCATATTGTAGATTGTGAACAAGTTCGAAATGTCGTTAACGAGAAAAATCTGTTAGCGGAACTCAAACATCCGTTTCTTCTCGCGTTAGTTGGTTCATTTCAAGATAGAGATTCACTTTATATGGTTTTGGATTTCGTCCAAGGAGGTGAGCTTTTTAGTCTCATGCAAACACATTTCAAATTGCCTTTTTCCAATGCACAATTCTACTCAGCCTGCATTCTTGAAACATTCAGTTATTTGCATAGTTTGGGGGTAATCTACCGAGATTTAAAACCTGAAAACATTCTTATCGACAAGGACGGATTCGTGAAACTTGCTGACTTCGGATTTGCGAAAAAGATTACGGGAAAAACGTTTACGACATGTGGAACACCTGAGTATTTGGCTCCAGAAGTCGTGCTTGGAAAAGGCCATGATAAAGGGGTTGATTACTGGGGACTAGGAGTCCTCATATACGAAATACTAGCTGGTATTTCTCCATTTGCTGACGAGTATGGAGACGACCATGTTGTTATTTGCAAAAAGATCGTTGAAGCAAAAGTCGATTTTGAGAGATTGTTTTCAGTTTTACGAGAAAAAGGCGGTAATTCCTTGGCAGACTCTCAATCAAGATATGCTTTTGGTTGCGACAACATCGGGGATGAGTTTCCTAAACCCAAATTGAGAAGAAAATCTAGTAAAGCGGAACGACGACTTTCGAAAAATAGTTCTCTTGCAGATCTTTTGAAAAAGATATTTGTGAAGAATCCAACACAACGACTTGGGAGTTTGAAAAACGGGGCAGATGATATGAAAAACCATTCTTTTTACGACATTTCAGATGACGCTTGGAGAAATCTCAAGTTAAGGAATTTCTCAGTTCCTTATGTGCCAAAAATTAGAAGTGCGACAGATACTTCCAATTTTGATCCTTTTGAACCAGATTCCAGATGGCCAGCATACAGAGGACCGCAAAATATATGGAGCGAATTTGATTAACATTTAAAATTTGAATAATACGAAAAAAACTGATATCTTCTTTTTGAATACATTCTGGTACTTTGAATTTGTATTCATTCTTATTTCTAGGATATTTGTTCTACAGGTGGGGTTTTCAGTCCGACGCTTCCTCTTTCCATTCTAACTTTATTCGTTATCTTTGAATAATAAAATGATTAAGAAATAGCGGATAAAAGCATATCAATCGCTGAATTCTTCTATTACAAAACAAGAGAATCTCGATGAAGAAAGCTACTTGTCACTTAGATTCATAGCTTGAGTTCTTCAAAAGTGGCCGAATTAAACATTCAAAATATTTTGTAAAGTCTGATCTCGTTTTCTTTTACCTTGGTACTTAAATTAGATACATAATAGGAAATAATGAAGTATCTTGTTTAGAAATTATTCCTCGTCGTCTTCTTCGGCAGCTTTTCGACGTTGCTTTACATCGTTGTTATAAACTCTCGCAATACTTACTTCACAAGTTGTTATTTGCTCCTTGACAGTTTTCATATCCTCGGTTGTACGCTTGAGCTGGTCCTCTTTCCGAACTAGATTCTCATGTAGCAGCTTCAATGCCTCTTCGTAAGTGAGTTCCGCAGCAGCGTTGGCTCCTAGCCATAAAACTACAGTTCCTCTAGAAGGTTCGAGTGTGGCTTCCGCGAACAAACTGGCAGAAACCATGAAACTTGTATTCACAACTTCGTCCGAATCTTCCTTACTTTGAAGGAAATCGACCACTTCAATCGTCTCTTTAATCTCTGGGATGCTAGCCTTATGGATTTCGCGACTTCGAGCAAGTCGGGCTTCCAGTTGTTGCAACTCCTTATGGACTTGCTGAAGCACCTCTATGACTGCTTTGGTTTCTGCTTTCTCATCTTTCATATATTGAGCAACATCGTCCTATTTGAATTACCATTTTAAAATACTGTAAGTAAGCGACCTTTAATACGTACCACGAACCTCACCACAGGAATGCCTCTAGAATCTCTTCCCTCTATCACGTTATACGCATAAGACCCATCCACTGCTGCCATCAAATGAAATCTTATCTCACCGTTTTTTTATTCCAAAAAAAAAAAAAAAAAAGTCCTGGTTCCTGGATGACCATCTCGTATAGAGTTAATCGTAGCATGGGGTAGGGTCGATTGGTTTTGTTTTGTGATAGCGGTTGGTTCATGAAAGTAACCACTGATAAGTACGATGAAAGATCGTTATTTTTGTGTTTTAACGGTCATTCGTGGTAGAACCTTCTTGATTCAAGTTTGAGTATAACTGAGTGCATATACGAAAGAAGATGTCTGGACCAGCAGTGGTTCAAGTAAGTCGAGGAGCCTTGATGGCTATGTCAGCTGGTGCTGGTTCGCTGTACATGTACACCAACGGGCTCGTACCTGCTGGTCTATCTGCCAAAGATCTAGGTGCTTTTGCAATGCAAATGGGCGGTAGGGGTAGTCAGAATAAACCAGACGATTTGTCTTTGATTATGAGCCCATTAGCGATGCAACTGACGGAGCTGAATGCAGAAGTGGCGAGGTTGAGGTCTCAGAGTCAGTACGCGTTCATGCACGGTGGATCACCTGGAATGTTCAGTTGGACTACCATCGTGACTGTAGGTGGAGTCGGGGTGTTGTTCATGTACTGGAGAGGCTACTCGTTTAAAGATGTCATGTACGTGACCCAGACAGCTCTCGGAGTTGCAGTTGAGACCCTGGAGTTCGGGATAGAGAATCTTGGCGTGGCCCTCGAGACTGCCAAGCGAGAATTGACGTATAAATTAGGGCTTGTTGAGGATAAGTTGGATGAAACCAAAGTGAGTTTGGAAAACAAAATAGAAGTAGAAGTTGGTCAAGTTCGAATGGACATTAAAGGAGTCTCCAATGATATCCAAGGTCTGTCTTACTCCCATGATAGAGTGCACACCATGGTGAATAACATTGAAACACAGATGACGTGCATGGAAGGCCGTATTGACGAGCAACTTGCGACTGCTAACAAAGGTATTTACTTGCTGTGTAACGTAGTTGCAGATAATTTGTCCACTGGGAACAAAGGAACGCCCTCCCAACGACCTACTGGAACTTCATTGTACGATGAACTGATTTCGTATACACGTAGTGCAGTATCCTCTTTTAGTGGAAAGGGAGGCATTGATGAGCCGTTGACGCATGATGCAGCACTATTGGCTGGACAAAATCCTGGCGAGGCGATTCGATCTGTTAGTGAACGCTTACTTCGCAACTAAAATCAAATTTGTTTAAACATTTTAATTAAAAACTTTGTTGTTGTATTTAAAAAAATCATTTAAAACGGCTTTTGTCCTCTTTAGAATAAAGAAACCAGTCGAACAAAATGGATTAAAATGGATTGTTTGAATGATGTATTGCGGGGACCTATCTATATTTTTTAATTATTGGTGGAGAAGAGAGTCGTCTTGACCCATTTGTAAGTTAGACAAGAATGGACCAAGGTAGAGACCCATGCCCTTACCGCATCGTAGATGATGTCGGAGGTGCATACGTTATGGGAGCTGGCGGAGGAACGATATGGCATTCATTTCGCGGATGGAGAAACTCTCCGAAGGGCGAGCGACTTGTGGGACTGACAACAGCTGTGAAGTCCAGAGCTCCAGTTCTTGGTGGTAACTTTGCAGTGTGGGGATTGTGTTTTGCCTCTTTCGATTGCACCTTTGCAGCTCTCAGAAGAAAGGAAGACCCTTGGAATACCATCGGAGCTGGTGCCGCAACAGGAGGTCTGCTCGCTGCTCGAATGGGGCCAAGAAGTATTGCTAGAAATGCAGTTGTTGGAGGCGTGCTTCTTGCTTTGATAGAAGGATTCGGAATTTTCATGTCACAGAAAATGTTACCAGCACCTTCGCCCACGTTTGCCAACTCTCCACAAGAGAGGGCAGCCCCCCCTCCTGTATCTCAAGTCTTGGGTGGAACTCAGTATTTAGATACATCTGCAAATATGGCTGATTCTGTTTCGTTTGATGTTAATGCAACTTCTGCGGATATCTATAAGGACGATAGGTTCAAATAGCATGTAAGATGTACTAGTGTCAATTATTACCCAATACTCCCCAACTACCTTTTTAGAGCGATTTTACACATCATTTTTAAATATATTGCTGCTTTTTTCAAACTGGGAGTTCGCTTTTTTAATATGCCATGATAAAACATAATAGAGCAGGCTCGAAGTTTTAAATATGTTGGTCAGAGTACACATAGGATTACTTTTTAATTATATACATATATCGTTCAAAGTATTCCACAAGAGTCGCTGTCTGGAGCACCAGCAAAAGCAACACACATATTACGATTGTCAGCTTGATTCGTTTCTCGCTTCAAATCTTTTATTTGGGATCCAACGAGTAACAACGAATGAGCCGTCATGGGAAATGCACCACCACCAGCAGCAACACTCGTAATCACAAAATTTTCATCAAATCGAGGGTCCACAAAAGCATTAAGAATTTGTTTCGTCCCGTCTCCTTTACTGTAAAATACTCTGTCTTGTTCTCCGGGTGATGTTGTTCCTGGTTTGAGATGTGTTGGTGTGGACTTGGATAACTTTCCTCCGTCACCCAATTGACCGTATTCACCGCGTCCGAAAGAAAGCGCATGGCCAAACGATGTACAGCACACAGTATGGAAATCTCCACATGCCACATCTCTGACAAAACACAATGGATTGGAATCATCAACGTAAACAATTCCAGGGGTAAAAAGATCTCCTTCTCGACCTACAGCTTCTGCATTTCCCCATGTGAACAATGTACCATCGTTTGAAACTGCAGCAGTGTGAGAGTCTCCACATGCGATATGGGTCACACAATTCAAACTGTCTTGTATTGCGATGGGAACTGGAGTGGTGAAGTTTGTTGCCGCCATAAATTCACCACCGAGCCCCAATTGACCTTCATGGTTAGCACCACAAGAAAAAACTCTGCCTGAATATGTCAACATTACTGAATGATCTCTTCCTGCGGCCACCAATTTACAAGAGTCTAGTAAAACTACTGGACGAGGCAAAAACGTATCACTCTTATCTGGAAGCAGAAAGATCCATTCTGTTTTCCCATGGCGACTTTTTACCATATCCAATGTATCTCCCGTTAAGCCATCCTGCATACCTACGATCACACTTTCTGTCAATTGGGATATTAACACAGGATTTAGAACGGCACCTAATTTAGATGTGTACAATTCATTACTAGACGACGCAGAATCCAGGAGGCTTCTATAGCAATCCCTGTCGATCAAAACACCAACATGTTTTTCTTTATCATCCACAAACAATCGATCCATCTGTTCTTCAGTTCGGAATTTAAAACATCCATTTTCCATTTCAACATGCCCTAATTTACCGTGATTTGAGCGACCCCATGAAAATACTATACCATCTTTGTCTATCGACAGTACGTGGTCATTTCCGCATGATATACTAGTAAATTCACAAGCATCAGGAACTTGAACCAATTCCGGTGTCCAAACATCTTCCTCGCATTGTTGCAAACCCAACCAAGGGCCGCTTCTACCAAATACATAAACAAGATTTTCGCGGGTGATGATAAAACTAAAATCATCTCCGCATGCAATAAAACAACTACGAGAACATTCAGGTAATTCCAGCAGTTTAGGAATAGGTTGGATCGTTCTTTCATTCGCTTGAATTCCATGACCAAGTCTCCCATTACAAGTCTCCCCAAACGTAAATACCTGTCCTTGTTTTGTCAATGCAATCGAATGTTTGCTTCCACATGCCACCTGGATGATTTGCAGGTTGCTGAGAGTCGGGATTACCTCAGGAATGAGTAGCATCTCATTGCTGTTTACCATTCCTAGTTGACCATATGAATTACTGCCACAGGCTAACACTCCATAAGGAACAGGTCTATTCATATCAGGACATAGTAGCACTTTGTCGCCGTCCTTAAGCATTTGAACACTAAACACGGGGGCGAGTCTTAGTTTAACACTGAATGCTTTAGCAGTAGTACCTGCAGGATGTCCTAATGACTCGATGGAATGGGCTATGAAATCGTCTAGCTTCCAATCTTTTTGAATTTTAATTATTTTCCATTCAGGTAATCGTCCGTTACCTTCAGCAACTTCAACACAAGCCATGTCTACCTACTTTTCTTAGTGGCAACACGGGGGCCATCCGCACAGTTCTAATTGAAAGTTGAATTTCAATTTATTTCGAATTTGAACACCCAAGGTTAGTAATTTACCGAACATATATGGAAATGTATTTCAAATCGTAATAATGTCGGTTACAAGTCTACTGCTTTCTTGAATTCATTTAAAAAGATTAGAAGCATCGCAAAACTACATAATTTAGACGAGGTTCCGTTCTCGTAAAAAAGCCCTAGAATTAATTGACTATTTCCATTTAAATGCATGCGTTTCTTTTTCGTCAATTGGACTGCTAGAACAAATTCTTTCGATTGATAGTATCAGATACTTGCTTCAAATGATACGTTGCTTCAAATGATACGTTGCTTCAAATGGTACGTTGCTTCAAATGATACGTTGCTTCAATATATAGTACTTCGTATTCTTTAATAAATTCAGATCTTTCCATTTATCACTTGTTTATCTCAATGAAGCTTGAAGTGAAGTCGTCTATAATTCAAATGGGTCATGTTCTTAAAAAAGCAAAATACACACCTTTCGAAGTAGTCTGAAATACTTGAAACATTGCATTGTTCAACGCACCGTTCATTTTTGAAAACCGTTGTTTAACGAACAAAATAACGATGACGCCAATAAAAAAAGCCCACGACCATCTTGCGAGAATGGTAGTAGTCTATTATGTTTAACCTTAGGAATAATAATTGTGAAACCAATTGCAAGTTCGAGGTGCACCCACCACATTCGTACTACTTGAACTCCCTTCGAAGCGAGCGTTATAGATTAGCATTGTACAGACCCATTTGTTATAATGGCTCAAAGACATATCAAATGCGTCATCGTTGGAGATGGTGCTGTAGGCAAGACGAGTATGTTGATATCCTACACAACCGGGTCTTTCCCTAATGAATACGTGCCTACTGTTTTTGATAATTACAGTGCACTTATAGATGTGAATGGCAGTCCAGTAAATCTAGGTCTGTGGGATACCGCTGGACAGGAAGATTACGATAGAATCCGACCGCTAAGTTACCCCGATACACATGTATTCATCATGTGCTTTTCAGTAGTCAGTGTTTCCTCGTACAAAAATATTACTCAAAAGTGGTCTCCTGAAATACAGCAACACGCAGCGAAAGTCCCCTTCATTCTGGTTGGTACAAAGATCGATCTTCGAAACGATGCAATGCAAATTCAGTCTTCTGTTAAAGCTGGTGGTCAACATTTAACCCCGCAGAGTGGAGAAGCACTAAAGGCACAATTGGCGAAGTTTGGATGCTTGCAATATCTTGAATGTTCAGCTTTAACTGGTCAAGGTTTAAAAACGGTTTTTGACACAGCTATTAGAATTGCGATAAGAGGGGGAGGCAAAATCCCGCGAACAAAAGAGAGATCGTGCTGCATTCTTTAGAGCGCCCCTTTTTATTGCAGATTTAATAATACAAAATAAAGTTTATAAATACTACTTTTTTGATCGAGAATTCAAATGTTTTTTTGGAATTTGGATTATCCTATTTTTATTATTTTAGCATCCTACGTCATACGATTGCTGAATTATTGAGTTCGATGATCTCCCATAGTAGTAGTATGTTGCTTTTTACGGATTTATTCGCTAATGAAAGATCCAAATAAATGAATATTGAAGTGTGAAGTTGAACTCACGGATTGTCATCAGGCTATTTTCTTGCAACAAGATACTCTTATTTTTTTGAGAAATTAGCATCTGATGGTTTCTATCCACTACTTGTAGTATTTTAAAATAATCATTGTTAGTTGGTTAGAATTATTAGATCTCGAAGGTATGGTTGTATGATAAATAGTAGTACTTCGAATTTGTAACATGGCATTCGAATTAGTGACAGCCTTGACTAATCAACCTAGATTTAACCTTAAACCAAGAACCATCCTTAGAAAGCAATGACCTACTGCGGAGACGTGTCCCATCGCTTTTTCGCTTTTGGAATCGTATCCGAATGCTTTCGTGGGATCGTGTTTCTGTGTATTCCAGGGTTGTTCGCGTCTTGGGGATTCATAAAACAATGCATCTGTCCCAAGCCAGCATTTCCGCTCAGATATGCTGCATTTGCTGTGGGACTCCTTGATTGGTTCAGAGTCTCCATCGCCTTGCTAGTAGGCGTTTGCTCCTTCGTGAAAGTGCTTTCATACTCCCGAAGTTTCCAACTCGGGTATTACTTATGGGTGGATCTTGCTGTTGATTCCTCTATATGGATACTCTATGCCAGTAAATGCATCCTGTGGGAACTTCGTAGTGGCTCCAGTGAGTCATTGCATCTGAAGATGTTTTCTATGGCAGCGTTCTTGATGGAATGCCTGAATTTTTGGGGTACGATGCAGAGCTTGGCTCACGACGGGAACGATGAATATTCAAAATCTACCGTGTTGGCTTTTGGATTCATGATACTTTTTTTAAAGTGGTTGTTTTGCTTTTTATACACTTGCTTCAACCGAGATGTCATTCTATTGCAGCATCATTTGAATGAGCAATCTCAAGGCTTATACGAATCACTTTTGCCGCAAAATGATTTAGAAGGCCGACTAAGTAGAGATTATTCTCCTGAAGCCCATGCAGGAATATTCTCTCGAATTACTTTTTCCTGGTTGTCGCCAATTATGACAAAAGGAGCTCGAGGGAGTATTGAAAAAGAGGATTTGTTCCAAGTGATGCATACAGATACTGCTACGTCCCTTGCAGATCGATTTGCAGTTGCATATGAAGAGAAGCTTCGTGAATCTGGAAAGTCGATTGGGTCTTTGCACTCGGATGAGTCACAACCAGGGCAACTATGGGTGCTGGTAAGCGTCTTGAGTAAAGCAGGTGTTTTAAAACCGTTTTATTATGCGTCGATATTTCGATTTATAACTGATGTTTTGAAATTCGCCAGTCCATTCATGCTTAAATGGTTGATGCGGATAGTTGATGAGTCCACAGGTGATGATCCACCTCCTGCTTACGAAGGATATTGTGTTGTTGGCTTGATGTTTTTCTTCTCTAGTGTTCAGACCATGACGCTGCAACGGTACTTTCATATGTGTATCAGAGCTGGTATGCGGATTCGAGCATGTCTAATCACCAATGCATTCCGTAAAGCGCTGAAATTGAGTCAAACGTCCCGTGAAAATCGAACAACAGGAGAGATTGTGAATCTTATGAGTACTGATTGCGAGCGTCTCAATAGTATTATGTTGTGGCTTCATACTGCTTGGTCATCACCACTGCAATTGATTGTGGCGTTGTATTTACTATGGCAGCAAATAGGTCCATCTTCGTTGGCTTCCATTTTATTCATGACCCTTTTCCTCACGCCTTTAACTTCATACGTAGCAACCCGAATGCAAGTTTTATCCGAGGAGCTGATGTTGGCTAAAGACGAAAGAGTGAGAGTTACTTCTGAAGTGTTGACAAACATCAAAGTTATTAAGTTGTACGGATGGGAAGACACTTTGCGTGATAACATCTTTGAGGCCCGAGCAAAGGAGATCAAAGTTCAAAGAAAATACGCATATATGAATGCTGTTTCTAATCTTTTATTTACAGGAGCCCCAGTTTTAGTAACAATGGTCACATTTGCTAGTTTTGTATTGCTTGGAGGTCATTTGACTGCATCCAAGGCCTTTGTATCCATTGCGCTTCTCAATCTTCTCAAGTTTCCTCTCAGTAGTTTACCATACCTCTTCAACTTTTTAGCGGAGGCGTCCGTTTCTGCAAGAAGACTAGATGCCTTTTTGAGAGCTCCTGAAGTTGATACAAAATACTATGCAGATCTGCATGATCGATCCAGACCTTCGAGTGGTAATGCTGCAGTGTATGTTGCCAATGGAAATTTCTTCTGGGATGACGCTGCAACATCACGAGCTTTAATGGATATCAAGCTTACCATTCCTACTGGAAGCATGACCATTATCACAGGATCTGTTGGCGCTGGGAAGAGTGCGTTGATGAAAATGATCATTGGAGATCTGACGGTGGGTCGTCAAGAGCCTTCCTTGTGTGTAAATGGCAGTCTTGCTTATTGTCCACAGGTTCCATGGATTATGAACATGTCTCTGCGAGATAATATTCTATTCGGAAAACCTTACAATCGCGAATGGTACAATTTAGTGATTGATGCATGTTGCTTAACTGATGATCTGATGTTGCTGGAAGATGGTGATCGAACTGAAATAGGTGAGCGAGGTATTAATGTATCAGGAGGTCAGAAAGCACGAATATCTCTAGCACGAGCTGTTTACTCCAAATCCGATATCTTGCTTCTGGAAAGTATATTCGAGGCTGTTGATGAGCACGTGGCTCATCATATCTTTCATAATTGCTTGTTAGATCTTCTCAAGCGGCCTGATGAGATAACTGGTAAAGTACGAACTGTGATTCTTGTGACTCATGCATTGAAGTTTGTGTCTTGGGTAGATTGGATCGTGATAATGAGTCAAGGAGGCATACTGGAACAAGGAACATACGATTCCTGTAGAGATGGGGCTGCGCTTGGGACGCTTATGGTGGTGAACAGTGCTCCATCATCTGAGAAAGTGATTGAAGAGCAACCCGAGTTTGTTCCAGTGATGAGGAAACTAAGCAGTTGGCGTAACTTAAAACGAGGGGCTGATCAAGGTGAAGAGGGTGTCACGGATTTGATCCAAGTAGAATTGAAAGATCAAGGTGCAATAGGGTGGTCCACATATATTGAATATATTTCAGCTCTCGGCGGGTTTCCAGTTTTAAGTATTTTAGTTTGTGGAATGTTGGCAAAAACACTTCTTGACACCGGAACAAACTTGTATTTGTCTGATTGGACAAATCGGATTGAGCACCATACCAAGCAACATTCAGATGAATATTATCTAGGCCTCTATTCGCTGCTTGGAGTGTCAGGGGTGGTGTGCAACGGAGTCTTTACATTATACTTGAGCCTAAAAGCGGTACATGCAGCAAAGATGCTACATGATGTATTGACTCACAATATCACTCGAGCTAAAATGTCGTTTTTTGACACGACTCCTCTAGGTCGAATTTTAAATCGATTTTCGAAAGATATCAACACCATTGACGAGGCGCTGTGGCAAGATGTTTTGTCTGTAACTACTCTTCTATTTGAGATGATTGGTACATTGGGATCTATCGTTTACGTGGTTCCGATGTTTACATTCATAATTCCTCTCGTTGCGATTATGTATATTCGAATTCAGAATTATTACATTTCATCTTCTCGGGAACTCAAGCGATGGGATTCTATTTTGCGTTCCCCAATCATCTCACATTTTTCTGAGAGTCTTGAAGGGAGTTCTTCTATTCGCGCTTACGGTTTGAATGATCAATTCTGTGTTCAAAATGTTGAATCTGTAGATATTCATAATGGTGCTTATTATACATCTGTATCAACAAATCGATGGCTTGCCTTTCATTTAGATACTTTAGGGAACTTGGTTGTGTTCTCAGCTGGAGTTTTTGTCATTGCGGGAAGACAAACTTTGCCCCAGTCCTTAGCTGGACTTGCCATTTCTTATTCGATGCAAATTACGATGACACTGACATGGGCAGTGCGATCAATGAGTGACTTAGAAACGGATATGATTGCGGTTGAACGGATAGCGGAATATCGCGATGTTGCACCGGAAGCACCCATAGAAGCGATAGAACCTAAATTAGTCCCACGACTAGAAGACAATTGGCCATCAAGAGGGGAAATTGTAATGAACAATGTATTTGCAAATTATAGACCAGGGCTTGGCAATGTTTTAAAGGGCCTTCAACTAAGAATTGAAGCTGGCGAAAAAGTAGGCATTGTAGGTAGAACAGGAGCAGGTAAAAGTTCTTTGTTCCTCGTGTTGCTGCGTTTGATAGAACCTAATGGTGGAAACATTTTGATTGATGGTTTCGATACAAAGCGTTTGGGTTTGAATCAACTCCGACGTTCTTGTGCTATTATCCCACAGGAGCCGATAATGTTTCAAACCACACTCAGAAAGAATATGGATCCTAGAGGAGAGTTTTCTGACGATGAAATCACGCAAGCACTCGAGCTATCGCATTTGAAGTCCCATGTATCTAGTCTATGCACGAAGGATTCATCATCACCACTCGATGTTTGCGTATCTGAAGGCGGATCTAATTTTAGTTTTGGGCAAAGGCAGTTATTATGTATTGCTCGGGCTGTACTTCGAAGATGCAAGATTATTCTATTGGATGAAGCGACCAGTGGAATAGACAACCACACAGATGAGTTGATCCAAGCAACTATTCGATCTGAATTCAAAAAGTGCACTGTATTGACGATTGCTCATCGGTTGTCCACCATTATGGATGGAGATAAAGTAGCTGTGATGGATGCAGGAAGGTTAGCGGAGTACGGAGCTCCAGATGAACTTCTGAGCAACCCCAACGGTTTATTTGCATCGTTGGTGGACAAGATGAAGAAATCGAATAATCACTAAATGAACTTCACTTAAATACCGATTCTTGCGCATTCTGAGGATGTAAATTCGCACCAATGCAATAACAAATTGACTTTATGCTCGAAACAAATAATATATTTATAAAACGAACTATTTGAGATAACAACGAGATGTAAATTCGCCACTGTGGCACCTAGGTGTCGGTTCTTTAAATTTCAAATCAAATTTATGTTCGAATAGATAGGAAAAAAAAACGTTGATGTTGGTTCGACGTTGTTTATGGGTACTCTTGCTGCTCGTGTTGATGTTTGACACGAGCACAGCCGATGAAACTGGATTTGAGATGGACATTGAGGAAGATGCAGTCACTGAAGACCTGGATGAGGACCTGTGGTTGGAGCGTAATCGCCTCAGCGATCCTTCCATTGTGGAGCTTCCTTCGGGGCTTCAATACCGCGTGATAACGGAGGCGTCTTCAGATGCCAAGGTCATTGGTCGATACTCCACTTCTAAATTTCACTACCGTGGTTCGCTTGTCGATGGAACGGAGTTTGATTCATCATATAGTCGAGGAGAACCACTACTGGCGAGACCCGGTACGATGATAGCAGGATGGACAGAAGCATTGCTTCTGATGCGTGAAGGTGACAAATGGGAATTATTTATTCCTAGTAAACTTGCCTATGGAGATAAAGGGGCTGGGAGCGTGATACCGGGAGGCGCCACTCTTCGTTTCGAAATGGAAATAATTGAAGTCGATCCAGAAATGCCATTTTTGGAAGTTGTCAAAGATATCATGATGAATCCTATTCCTGGATTCTTTTTGAAAATTCCTGTTTGGCAGATTATGATGTTCGTCGTTTACATCGGTGTTCGAATATTCATGGCACGTGGCTCGTTTATGGGCGGTGACAAGTGTGAAGCTAGACACATACTTGTGAAAGAGGAGAGTCTAGCTGCGAAGATCAAGAAAACAATCAAGTCTGATACTTTTGGAGCTGCCGCAAAGGAGCATAGCACCTGTCCGAGCAAAAGTAAAGGCGGGTCACTAGGCTCGTTTTCCCCAGGATCGATGGTCAAGGAATTTGATACGGTGTGTTTTGACCCTAAGGTGCCGTTGGGAGTTGTGCAAGGACCAATAAAGACGCAATTTGGTTACCATCTAATCATCGTCGACAAAAGAACTGGAAGCAAGTTTGAAGAAGAGAAAAAAGACAAATAGGCTATTGGTTGAAGTTCAAAGTTTAGTAAAAGAAAATATGTTAATCATTTTATGGACTGATTCTGGCTCTCTCATGTTATCAAGGACATATCGATCTTTTGAATTTTGAATTTAGGTACTATCAAATTGAATACTCGGCACTACAAGAAACTCGTTTTTTAGTAGAATTTTAACTTTTATCTAAGAATGGATGTTATGCGCAGTTGACAGTTGGTTGGCAGTCAGCTGCACTGAACCTAATAATCAATTAAAAATTAAAATTAAATCAGGTGTTAACTTGTCTTGAGCAGATTCACTCTCAAGATCTAAATGTATCTAATTCTAAATATGCTTTTTATAATGTTAATAAAAATAAAGACGACGTCATTACTTTCCTTTAAATTACGCAA